>Ga0070698_100000312_pt1 | contig 49298 bp, 42 predicted proteins | sample KBSK1502metaG_FD_65477 | JGI IMG/M metagenome (GOLD analysis project Ga0070698, IMG submission 65477) | Corn, switchgrass and miscanthus rhizosphere microbial communities from Kellogg Biological Station, Michigan, USA - KBS K1-50-2 metaG | ecosystem: Host-associated > Plants > Roots >...
CCTTGGAAAAATGGCTCCTTTCCATATTGAAATCGCCAAGAAAAGTACAGTTGACCAGCTCTACCGGCACGTTGATCTCCTCGTTGCGGACGTCAACCGGGCCATTAATGATCGCGCCGTTAATCGTGATGCCGGTGTGCGGAATACCTGGCGCTCTCATCAGCAGATCGCGGATGAAACAACCTCTCAATTTGGTCCCCGGTTCGACCTTTGCGTGCTTGCCTTTCACAATTTGACTGAGAACGTATTGCTCAGCCTTTTGTTCGTCGAGCGAACCCTGCGAACAGTCTTCATACTCTGTTACCGTCGGGTAACAACCTGGCTGACCCGAATCAGCCCCACTTTGGGCGAAGCTTCGATTATGCGCGGACAGAAAGCTAATCAAAAGGGTTGCACCCAGAATGAGCGCAAAGCCTTTGAATCGTTTCTTCATTAGAATCGGTAAGTTAAATTCTACGGTGTCAGCGACCTGCCGAAGTACCACACCAGTTCGCTGAATCGCGGAGGTCATGACCTCGCAGCTATATTCCTCAGAGCAATAGGTTGTCAAGGTCGACCCAACGCGTATTTGTGAACTGAAAGGGAACTTAAGCCTACGATCGAACCTAAGGCTGGAGAGCGTTTGGCTCGGACTCGCCAGCCAGCCCGGTCACGTACGCCTTGAACTCGTCAGGTTGCAGGCGGTGCTTGAACGCTTCCACTCCATTTATGCAAAGGACTGGAATCTCGTATTGATATTGGGCGAACAAGTCGGCGTCGCCTTCAATGTCGACTTCCTCCACCGAATAAAGTCCCGCACAGCCTGAGTTGGTCATTGCCTCCTTCATTTTTTCGCAGAGGTCGCAACCGGCCCGCGTGTAGAGAACTACTTGCACTACCGTTTCCATCTTTATCCTCACATCGTTACTTTCAGTAAAACTTGAACTCTCCTCTTGCCAACACAATCGTGAAAGTTGTATAAAAGTCGTCTGCCGAGCAAAGTTTATATTTATTATTAGAGTTAGGCACGGTCGCACTTCTAGTGATCAAGGCTAAATCGGTTTTCACAGAGACGGCAATCCCTGTGTCGCGGGGAACTGTAGATTTTTCAAAGCAATCCCTGGCGCGTTGAAGTGTGAGCGCAACTCTAAGCTGGAAATCGATCGACAGGAGCGGAGGTCTTTTGGAGTGGATAGCAATTTGAAGGACGAGAATTCAGCCGTCGCCGTGCCACCGGCGACCGCCGCGGCGCCTCCAGCGGCGAAGGTTGCGGCCAGGCCTGCCGGAAAACCTCCGGCGGTCGTAGTTGAATCCGTGCCCGATCCCCCGGTGAATAAAAAGCGCCGCCGCATCATCTGGCTCAGCGTCACTGCGTTTCTGACAACCTGTTTCCTGATGTTCATCCGGTTCTTTCTGCCGCGTTCGATCACCGAGCCGGCCAGCACCTTTAAGGTTGGTTTTCCGGGCGACTACGCTCTCGGCGTAGACACTAAGTACCAGCAGCAATATCGTATCTGGGTAGACAAGACTTCGGATCGGCTGTTTGTCGTTTATGCGCGCTGCACTCATTTGGGCTGCACTCCGGACTGGAAAGCCAGCGAGAACAAATTCAAGTGTCCGTGCCACGGCAGCGGTTACGACAGCGAGGCGATCAACTTTGAAGGCCCGGCACCGCGTCCGATGGATCGTGCTTACGTTGAGCTGGATGCTGAAGGACAGATCAAGGTCGATGTCAGCCGGCTGTTCAAGTGGCCCAAGGGGGAGAGAAACGAATTCAACGACCCGGGCGCCTACATTCCGTTGTAACAAATGCCCTGATTACTAATGGAAGAGCCTAAAGATCAAAAAGAAACCCAGCAGCTCACCGGCGAGAAGAGTAACGTCGGTTTGGTTGAGCGCGCCAGGGACACTGCGGCGGCGCTGAAGGATCGCGCGCTCGAGGAAGCTAAGGATTATAAAGATCCGCAGCAGACTCAGGTTTGGAAATCGATCTTTCGCGTTTCTCACGAGCGCTCGGATCCGCGTAATCGAAGCCTGGCCGTTCTCTCAAACGTTTTTCTTCATCTGCATCCGGCCAAGATCAATCGCGACGCGGTGCGCTATCGGTTCACCTGGGGCATGGGTGGAATCACCTTTTATCTTTTCATCGTGCTCACGTTCACCGGCGTGTTGCTGATGTTCTATTACCACCCCGCGAAGATTCAGGCCTTTGCCGACATTCTTTATCTCGAGCACGACGTGCCGTTCGGCAAGCTGCTGCGCAACATGCACCGTTGGGCGGCGCACTTGATGGTGATTACGACCTGGCTGCACATGTTTCGCGTGGTGCTGACTGGTTCATACAAGAAGCCCCGCGAATTCAACTGGTGCGTCGGCGTGGTGCTGTTGGTGCTGACCCTTCTGCTTTCGTTCACCGGATATCTTTTGCCGGACGATCAACTTGGATTTTGGGCGGTGACGGTGGGAACCAACATGGCGCGCGCGACGCCGATGTTCGGTAACGAAGGACCGTTTGGGGCGCAACTTGGTCTGACGCCTTACAACGATGTGCGGTTTGGTTTGCTGGGGGGATCGATAGTCGACGCCAATGCTTTGTTGCGTGCCTATATCTGGCATTGCATAGGAATTCCGTTGGTCGCTTCGATCTTTATGGCGGTGCATTTCTGGCGCATCCGCAAGGACGGCGGGATTTCGGGACCGGCGCCGGTGATGCTTGAGTCTGAGATGAAAGCGCCGGTGAAGAAGAAGTGAACGTTTTTGATTTCAGATCTGAGATTTGAAATTTCAAATTTGGAACTCGGATGAATCGGAAGCCCGCGCGTCACCACGGGCACTGTTCGAAGCGAGCCCGCTTACGGTCGGGCTGCTGACACGCACTTAAGAGAATTGAAACTTGCAATCTGAAGGCGCCATCGAGAATCCAAGGCCCAACACACGCCGCAACCGGCTGATTGGGCTGATTGTTGTCCTGGTTCTGCTGGGTCTTTGGGCCTACTCTGTCCAGGACTGGCATCAGATTTGGAAGATCGTTTCCGCGCCGGACAACGTGCCGATCGTGGCCATGCTTTTTCTGGTTCCGTTCTTCACCTGGCTGGGAATTAAGCAAGCACACGCTAACGACCGTCTAATCCGCGAACTTGAAGGCGATGCGAAGTTGGCCAAGACGCATCATCGCAAGGTCGAACCGTGGCGCCCGGGTTGGGCAAAGGAGTTGCACGTTTGGCCTTATCTGGTGCGGATTGAATTTTTGGCGGCCGTCATTGTGACGGTCGTTTTGTATGTCTGGTCGATCACTTTGAACGCCCCGCTCGAAGAACCAGCCAATCCGAATCTCACGATGAATCCGTCGAAAGCGCCCTGGTACTTCCTCGGGTTGCAGGAGATGCTTGTTTACTTCGATCCGTGGATTGCGGGAGTGGTGATGCCCTCGATCATCATGATCGGATTGATGGTATTTCCGTATGTCGATTCGAATCCACTCGGCAACGGTTACTACACGCTGCGGCAGAGACGCTTCGCAGTGAACATGTTCGGTTGGGGGTTCCTGATGTGGATTGCGCTGATTGTGATCGGCACATTCATTCGCGGGCCCGGCTGGATCTGGTTCTGGCCCGGACAGACCTGGGATCACAACACTGTGGTTTTTGATCGCAATCGTGACTTGCACGAAATCCTCGGCGTCACGCCCGAGAATTTTGCCAACCATTTAAGTCTGTTGCCCTGGGTGCGGGGCATCTTCGGGTTCATCGTGGTCAGTGGTTTCTTTATCTTAGGCGGGCTGTTCTTTCATTGGTTGATGAAGCGGGGGCAATTCAAGTTCAGATACCTGGTATCGCCGAAAGAGTTTTTAGCCTGGGCGAAGTTCCCGGATCCGTTCGAGCTGAAACTGCTGGCCAACACCAGCATCCTGCAATACATGACGTTTCAGTTTTTTGCCGTGAGCGTGCTTTTGGCGATGCCCGTCAAGCTTTTCCTGCGTCTGGTATTCACGATCAAGTACGTGTGGGTAACACCCTGGTTTAATGTCTGATGCGATCTTAAAAGAGCATGAGGTCAGTACCACCTGCGTGAGCGGGTGGGATCAAGGGCCAAGCTAACATTGAGTGTTTGACCCACCCGCTCACGCAGGTGGTACTGACTTCATAAATTAGGAATCATAAACTGTGGCAGAATCTCCGGGTGAATCCCTGGTAAAAAAAGAAGCGGAGCCGCAACGCGATCCAATCGTCAGTCGTTCGACGAGCGCAATCCTGCTCGTCTGCACCCTGCTGTTGATTGCCTCCGCGGGCTGGGCTCTCTATGACGAAGGATTTGGCCAGCGGCCGTGGCGCGGCATGCAACGCGAATTCGTCAAGCGCTACACAGCTTACCTCAAGAGCATTCGCTCAACTGCGAAGGATTCGGAAACCGAAGTAAAGGACACTCCTGAGTATCAACAACTCGATGAAGCGGCGAGAGAGTCGATCGAGAAAGTCAAAGCCGACATCGCGGAAAAGGATAAGCAGGTCGCCCAGGTCCAGGCGAAGCTCGACGCGGTCACTGAGCCGTTTCAGAATCAGCGTGGCCGGATCATGGTCATCACTTACACGCTCGAGACTGCGCACAGCGATTCCGCCCGCAAGAGCTACCGAAGCCAACTAGATAAGAAAAAGGCGGAACTGGTAACCGTATATATGCCCCCGGACGGAGCCGGCAAGCCAGTGCCGCAGAAGCTGAACTACGACCAGCTAGAGGCGGCCTTTAATAGTTTGCGCGAGGAAAAAGCCAGGATTCTGGGTGAAAAGGCCGAGTTAACCAAAGAGCCGAGTGAGCTGGCCAAGAAGCGAGACGAGTATCTGAAGAACCACGTCAGCCTGTTGCCGCAAAAGAGCATCGAGGACCTGATCAGGAAGAACGAAAACTCTTTCGACTATACGATCCTGGGTCACCAGATCAACGTCAACCAATACTCGATTGTCGACCGCTGCGAGATTTGCCATCTGGGCACGCGCGAACCGCTAACCATCACCCCTGAGAACATGGCGCCGGCCGGGCCGGGCAAGAAGCCGGACGAACTGGCCGCGGCCTTCGTCAGTCACCCGCGCAAAGAGCTGCTCCAGATCCATAATCCTGAGAAGTTTGGTTGCTCGTCCTGCCATGGCGGCAACGGCCGCGCAACGACCAGCACCGTGAAGGCGCACGGCCAGAACCCTTTCTGGCTGCATCCGCTTTTTCATAAAGAGAACACCGAGGCCGGCTGCCAAATGTGCCATGCGAACGATCGCGTGACGCAGGGCGCCGATACCCTGAACCAGGGCAAGGATTTGTTCTACCAGCGCGGCTGCGTCGGCTGCCATCGCATGGAGGCTTTCGATCGAGAGGGCGATGCGCTGACCAACGCGCGCCAGATGATCACGCAGCTTCAGGATCAGATTACGGCAAACGATCGCCAGTCAAGGCTCGACACTGACGCGAGCGCCAACGCGAAGGACGACGTTGAGGGACAGCGCTTACTCGCTCATGCCGAATCGCTGCGAGTGGCGAACAGTCAGCTGGCCGCGCGCATCGACGAACTCAACCTGCAGACGCGTTACCTGCAACAGGATCAAAAGAAGGTTGGGCCGAACTTGAAGGACGTGCGGATGAAGTTGCGCAAGGAATGGATACCGGGTTGGCTGAAAGACCCGCAGGCTTTTCGTCCGGGCACGAAGATGCCGACGTTCTGGCGCTTCACGGAAGACGGCGAAGAGGGCGCTGACGACTTGAAAGCCGTGGCGGCTTACCTCTGGCAAAATAGCTTCGACGGCAAAGCGCCGGCGCAGCAGCAGGGCGACAAGACCAACGGCAAGACTCTCTTTGAATCGCGTGGCTGTCTCGCCTGCCATTCAATCGGCGAAGAAGACAACAAGATGGGCGGGACGTTCGCCGCGAATCTAAGTAAGGTCGGCGAGAAGGACAACTACGATTACATCGTGCGTTGGATTTACAACCCGCGCGAACGCTGGGCGCCATACTGCCCGAAAGAACATCGCGATCTGACGCCGGAAGATTACTCCAGGCACAATCTGCCTTACCTTTTCGATACTGAATTGCATTCGACCTGTCCCAACGACGGCGCCGAACTTCAGGTTCAGAACATGACGGTGATGCCGAACCTGCGCCTCTCGGAGCAGGATGCGCGCGATATCGCATCGTATCTGTTTTCGCTGTCGTCACCGTCGGCCGGCGCCGATACTTCGTTCATGGACGATCCGAAGCTGGCCGAGGAAGGGAAGGCCGAGATCAAACAATACGGTTGCGCGGGCTGTCATGAGATCAAGGGCTTCGAAGAAGAGCAGCGCATCGGCAAAGAGTTGACGACTGAGGGCGCGACGCCACTCGAACGTTTGGACTTTGCGTTGTTGACGCAGGATGCCGAATACGGGCGCGATCCGCTCAAGCTGCATCCGAAAGACAAAGAACAGGAGTGGTACAACCACCGCGGCTTCTTCGAGCACAAGCTGACGGAACCCAAGATCTATGACACGGGCAAGTCACAGTACCTCGAGTCGAAAGATCGCCTGCGCATGCCGAAGCCTTATCTGACCGAAGAATGGCGGACGAGTTTGACGACGCTCCTGCTCGGTAGTATGGGCGCGGAAGGCGCGAACGTCCCGGCATCGCTTTTCTACAATCCACCTGATCAGCGTCGGCAGGATATCCAAAACGGTTGGTGGGTAATCAAGAAGTACAATTGCATGGGCTGCCATGTGCTGCAACCGGGCCAACACGTCAGCGTCTATAACAATTCTGCTGAGCCAACAGTGGTGAGCGGCGCGGGTCTTTATTCGCTGCCGTTCTATCAGAATCAAAAAGAGTTTTTGCCGCCGCAGCTTACCAGCGAAGGCGCCCGGGTCGATCCTGATTGGTTGATGAAGTTTTTGAAGGATCCTTCGCTGGCGCAAGCAGGCGAGAAGCCGTCGACGCCAACCGCGGCGCCGGCAGCGTCGCCGACCACCGCCGGCGCCAAGCCCGCGAGTGGAAACCCGAACGACCAAAGTGCCGGCCGGTTAATGCCGCAGCCCGGCGCTAATCGCAACGGTGTGCGGCCTTACCTTCAGGTGCACATGCCGACGTTCAACTTCTCGCCGAATGAACTGCGGATTCTCGTGCGATTCTTTATGGCCGTCTCGTCGCAGAACGATCCATACATCAAAGAGCCTATGGCTCCGATGACGGAATCAGACAAGGCGATCGCACGGAACATTTTCGTTTCGGGCACGCCGTGTTTGAAGTGTCATATCACCGGAGAGCCGGCGCATGACGCGAAAGCGATTGCGCCGAACTTCCTGCTGGCGGGCCAGCGGCTGAAGCCTGAGTGGACTTTCCGTTGGTTGCTGGATCCGGCGCAGATCGCTCCGGGCACGGCGATGCCCACGGGCTTGTTCAAGCGAGAGCAGGATCGTTGGGTCGTTAACATGGCGAATGTGCCGCCGGATATCGCCAACTATCACGGCGATCATGCGCGGCTCCTGGTTCGTTACATGTTCTTGATTACGCCCGACGAGCAGAAACGGCTGCTGTCCGCGACACCGGCTGCGCCAAAAGCGCCGGCAGCGGCGCCGCAGAAGACCGGCCGCAATGGCGTCAGAACCCCGACGCGTCGCGGTTCTGACCGGGCTCTTGCGCGCGCGAGAAGATCCAAACGAGGAGCGCGGACGCTGGCGCAATTGCGTTACGCGCATCGAATAGCGAGGCGGCGCTGAGTCGTGGTCTTAGTCAATATTAATCGAGTATTCCCGGCTACCCCTCGCCTTGTGAACTAGGGTATGCTTGGTCGCAAAATTAGAGACATTTCAATTTTGAAGGAGCTCAAGAAATCTATGTTTAGCAAAAGCGCACGAATCTGGCTGGGGCTGATCGCCATGCTTAGCCTGTTATCACTGGCATCGTCATGCGGGGGCGGCGGCAATAACAACGAACCCGGCACGCCTGGTGATGCGGGCGGCAAAGCCTACGCCGCAAAAGGCGACGAAGGCACCATCACGGGTAACGTTTCTTATGTAGGCACCGCGCCTGCCCCGGTTAAAATCGACACCTCCGCCGACGCGGCTTGTACCTCGGCGAATCCTAACCTGACGTCTGAGGATTGGGTGGTTAAGGACGGCAAGCTGGCGAATACTTATGTTTATCTCAAGGAGGGAACGCTGGCTGATGGTAGCAAGGTTGGGGATTACTCGACCTGGCCCAACATGCCCGCGTCAGCTACTCTCGATCAAAATGGTTGCCACTACAAGCCGCACGTTCTGGGCGTCGTGGTGAATGAACCCATCACCATCACCAACAGCGATAAGACGACACACAACATCCACTTCACGCCCAAGAACAATCCTGACTGGAACCAGCAGCAATCAAACGGCGCCGCGGCGATGACGCACAAACTCGCGCGCGCAGAGGTCCTGGTGCCGGTGAAGTGTAATCAACACCCCTGGATGAAGGCTTATGTGGGCGTAACCAAGCATCCATTCTTCGCGGTCAGCGCCGAAGATGGCAGCTTCACGATCAAGGGCGTGCCGCCGGGTAAGTACACCGTAGTGGCCTGGCATGAAGGCGGAGCGAACGGAACTGAGAAGCCCATGGAAGTGACCGTGCCCGCCAGGGGATCGGTGACGGCTGACTTCTCGTTTGGCGCCAGCGCCATGGGTCAACCCAGTTCGTTGCAGATGATGCCGGCGATTGAATTCCCAATGCTCGGCAAGCACTAAAAGTTCAGAGTTCAGCCTTCAGGCTGCTGTTAGTAAAGACACGCTAAAGCGTGAACTCTAAACAATGTCCAAAAGTGTTCATCGCTTCGCGTTGCTCTTAGCAGGCGCGACGTTCTTTCTCATAATTGCAGGTGCGAATGTCACCAGCCACGACGCCGGACTGGCCACATCTGACTGGCCGCGTTCCAACGGAACGTTTTTTCCCAGGATGGTCGGCAATCTGTTTTGGGAGCACGGGCACCGCATGGTGGCCACGGCCATCGGGCTCATGACGATTGCTTTCAACTTCTATGTTTGGGAAGTTGAGAAATGGCCGGCCAGGTTTCTTAAGCGGATCGCTGGCACGCCTGGTTCGCTCGCTGCCAGGAGCTACCGGCGCGAGCCGAGGCTTTGGGTGCGCCGGTTGGGTCTGATCGCGCTCCTCGCAGTGATCGCGCAGGGTTTGCTCGGCGGTTTGACAGTTAAGCTTAATTTGCCGCTGGCGGTTTCGGCTGCGCATGCAACGCTGGCACAGTTGTTCTTTCTCATTACAGTTAGTCTGGCGGTGTTCACCTCGCGTCACTGGGTGACACCGGATTCCACTGTTAACGAAAGCGGAGCAGGTGTTTCGTTGCGCACGTTGTGCGTGGTGGCGTTGATAGTAATTCTCACCCAGCTTGTTCTGGGCGCTACCTTGCGACATTCGGCGACCTGGGACCAGGACCTGCCGACGGGGTTGCTGCTGGCGCATCTGGGAGGCGCGATAGTTGTAACGCTGGTTCTGGGATCGACTATCGCCACGGTTTTGCTGCGGCATCGGGCTGAGAAGTATTTGGCACGGCCCGCTTTGGCGGCGGCAATGTTGCTGTTGGTTCAGTTGGTGCTGGGTCTGGCTGCCTACGTGACGCGTGCGGCGTCGCCTTACGATCCGCAGCCGCTGACTCCGATGGTAGCGGTGACGGTGGCCCACGTTGCCTGCGGCGCGCTGGTTTTTGCGACTACGATCGTTTTGACGCTGAGAGTATTTCGGGTGCTGCGTGTAGATCGCCGCGAGTATGTGCTGGCTCCGGCATAGATGAATAAGTGGCACAGACTTCAGTCTGTGATGGATCAATCACAGACTAAAGTCTGTGCCACTTTCCAAAGGTTTCGACACAACTAATAAGTTCTTCATGAAGACTGCTGCGATAGAGCTGCATCCAAACGCTGCCGCCGAAGTCTCCGCGCCGCCGAGCGCGAAGGCCCGGGCCGCCGCATACATTGAACTGACCAAGCCGCGCATCACTTCGCTGATCGTGCTGACTTCGGCTGCCGGTTTTAGCCTCGGCTCTCGCGGGGCCATTAATTATCTGACCTTTGCTCACGCAATGATCGGAATCGCGTTGCTGTCATCCGGCATTGCGACGCTTAACCAGTTTATGGAGCGCGACCTTGACGGGCTGATGCGCCGGACTGAGAACCGGCCGTTGCCTTCGGGCCGGCTGGTTCCGTTTGAAGCTCTATGGTTCGGGATCATGCTCACCGTCGGAGCGGAACTGTATCTCGTTCTTTCCGTGAATGTATTGACGGCCCTGATGGGGCTGGCCGTAATCGCCGGCTATCTGTTTTTGTACACGCCGCTGAAGACTCGCACGTCGCTCTCAACGGCAGTCGGCGCGTTTCCTGGCGCGATGCCGCCGCTGATCGGTTGGACCGCAGCCCGCGGGGAGATCGACGTCGCGGCCTGGGTGCTCTTCGCGATCTTGTTTCTTTGGCAGTTCCCGCATTTTCTTGCGATTGCCTGGATGTATCGCGAGGATTACGGGCGCGCGGGCATTCGGATGTTGCCCGTGGTGGAACCGGATGGCCGGGTGACGGGACAGCAAATCATTCTCTATTCGTTGATGCTGCTGCCGGTGAGTTTGCTGCCGACCTTCCTGGGAATCTCGGGCAGGGTCTATCTCTTTGCCGCGCTGGTGTTGGGTCTTTTGTTTCTTGCCACCAGCATCCGGGCTGCGCTTTCGAAATCGAACCAGCATGCCCGCCAGTTATTGCTGGCTTCGGTGCTCTACCTTCCTTTGTTGTTTGGTGTGATGGTTTTGAATCGGTGAAATAGTGGCACAGACTTCAGTCTGTGTTTCCTCCGAATCTACACAGACTGAAGTCTGTGCCACGAAGGAGCTACTCGATGGGACGCGTTCTTGCACTTGCCATCTGGATCATAACGATCGCCTCCGTTTGGATGTTTGTCAGCCACCGTTGGTGGTTTCCGGAAGCCATTTCTGAACATGGCCCGAGCGTCGACCGCCAGTTCATGATCACCATCATCGTGGTGGGCGTGGCTTTCGCCGCGGCGCAGATCGGACTTGGTTGGGTGGTCTGGAAGTATCGCGATACGGCCGACAAAGCTCGCGCGACGTATTCGCATGGCAACAACCGGCTGGAAGTCGTCTGGACCGTGGTCACCGCGATTGTCTTCATCAGTCTCGCGGTGATGGGACAGAGAGTTTGGGCTTCGCTTCACCTGCACGCGGCGCCGGCCGGTTCTTATCAAATCGAAGTCGTGGCGCAACAGTTTGCCTGGAACATTCATTATCCCGGCAAGGACAACACATTCGGGCGCACCAGCACCGACCTCATCGATGATTCCAGCAATCCGGTCGGATTGGACGCGACCGATCCCAATGCCAAAGACGATGCCGTAACGCCGACGCTGGTGATTCCGGTAAACCGGCCAGTCGAGTTGATTCTGCGATCAAAGGACGTAACCCACAGCTTTTGGGTGCCACAACTCCGCTTCAAGCAGGATCTGGTGCCGGGCCTGGGGATTCATGTGCATTTTACGGCCACCAAGGTCGGCAAGTATGAACTCGCCTGCGCGGAACTTTGCGGCATGAATCACTACAAGATGAAGAGTTTCATGCTCGTCCTGCCGCAGAGCGATTTTGATGCGCTAACCAAACTTTCGCAGGCCCAGTTTCAGGAGCGTAAGGGCCAATTGCTCGACAGCTACCAGCTTCCGCAATACTGAGTTTCAAGTTTTCGGCATGAGCTAGAGGAGAAACACGAATGGCTGAAGCAACTCACGCAGAAGTGCATCGGCACGAACCGCCGAAGGGTTTCATTCGCAAATACATTTTTAGTCTCGATCACAAAGTGATCGGCATCCAGTACATACTGCTGGCGCTGACTGCCGTGGTGTTCGGACTGGTAATGTCGGTGTTAATGCGCATGAACTTGACCTGGCCGGGTACGAACTGGCCCATTCTGGCCACGCTGTTTCCGACAGGCGCGCCCGGCGGAGTGATGTCAGACGCTTTCTACCTGTCGCTCGTCACGATGCACGGCACGATCATGGTTTTCTTCGTGCTCACCACGGCGCCTCAGGGAGGCTTCGGGAATTACTTTCTGCCGATTCAAATCGGCGCCGACGACATGGCGTTCCCGGTGCTGAACATGATGTCGTTCTGGGTGACGTTCGTAGGTTTCTTAGTTTTGATCCTGGCCATTTTCGCGGAAGGTAACGTTACGGTCGGCCTCTGGTTCGCGAAACTGGGCGAGTCGGCGTGGGCCGGAGGGAGCGGCACGGTTGGGCCCATCGGGGGTTGGACCGGGTATCCGCCTTTAAGCGCGCTGGGCAAGATCGCCGGCCCAGGTCAGGGCGCGGGCGTGAATTTGTGGATCATCAGCATCGCCATTTTCTGTATTGGATCGTTGCTGGGCGCACTGAACTTCATTACTACTCTGCTCAACATGCGCACGCGGGGAATGACCTTGATGCGCATGCCACTGACATGCTGGGCATGGTTTACCACTGCCATTCTGGCTTTGCTCTCATTCCCGGTGTTGCTGGGCGGCGGCATCCTGCTGCTATTGGATCGAATGGCCGGCACCAGCTTCTTTATTCCCGGTGGCTTGTACGTAAGTGGCGCGACGGTGCCTTTGCACAATGGCGGCTCACCTTTGTTGTGGCAGCACCTGTTCTGGTTCTTTGGACACCCGGAAGTTTATATTGCGATTCTGCCGGGGATGGGCGCGACCTCGCACATCCTTTCGACCTTTGCGCGGAAACCGATCTTTGGGTACCGGGCGATGGTGTTTGCGATCTTTGCCATTGGCATGCTCGGCTTTTTTGTCTGGGGCCATCACATGTTCATCAGCGGCATGAGTCCTTACTCGGCCGTGGCGTTTTCAATCTTAACGCTTTCGATTGGCGTGCCTTCGGCCATTAAGACGTTTAATTGGCTGGGCACACTCTGGGGCGCGAAGATTCGTTTTACAACGCCGATGCTGTTTGCGATCGGCTTCGTTTCACTGTTCGTGGCCGGCGGGATCACCGGGTTGGTGCTGGGCCAAACGTCCCTGGATTTCTTCTTTCACGACACTTACTTCGTAACCGCGCACTTCCATCTGGTCATGGGTGTGGCGTCGATCTTCGGCATGTTTGCGGCGACCTATTTCTGGTTTCCGAAAATGTTTGGCCGCATGATGAACGAGAACCTGGGCAAGTTTCATTTCTGGATCACGTTCGTCGGCGTCTATGCGATCTTCGTCCCGTTCCATGCGATGGGCATGGTCGGTATGCCGCGGCGCTATGCCCAGTTTGGTGAGTACGAGTTCCTGAAGAACACACATCCGCTGGTAATGTTTGTGACCGTGGCGGCGATCATTACCGCGGCTGTTCAGCTCGTCTTCTATTTCAACTTTTTCTGGAGCATGTTCAAAGGCCAGAAGGCCGGAGACAATCCCTGGGAAGCAACGACGCTGGAATGGAACATCCCGTCGCCGCCGCCGCACGATAACTTTGCCGGCGTCGTTCCTGAGGTTTACCGCGGACCATACGAGTTCTCGGTTCCAGGCGCGCCGAAAGATTTCATGATGCAGACCGAGCCCGAAGCGGCCGAGGTCGCAGCAAGTTTAGGAGAAGGAAGCGGGAATGGCGGCAACGGTCACAGGCACTGAGCAAGTAATCGACACCACTGTCGGCGGCGGCTTGCGGTCTCGCGGGGGCAACGGCTTTCCCAAGAACGGCGGTGGACGACACGACGAGGGTGGCGACTCTTTTCGCTTCTCAGCCGATCGATATCGCATCGGCGTCTGGGTAGCCATCGGCAGCATTCTGATGCTCTTTGTCGCGCTGGCCAGCTCTTACATTGTGCGCTCGGCTTCGGGCAATGACTGGCAACCGATCGCGATGCCTAAGGTGCTCTGGTTGAGCACCGCGCTGATCTTGATCAGCAGCATCACGATGGAAATCTCGCGGCGATCTTTGAAACATCAGCGCGACGCGGGCTATGGCCGTTGGCTTCTGATTACGACAGCGCTAGGCCTCGGGTTTTTGGCGTCACAGGTTTTCGCCTGGCGACAACTCGCGCGCCAGGGCGCATATCTGGCCAGCAACCCATACAACTCGTTCTTCTATTTGTTCACGGCTGCGCACGGCCTGCACTTGTGCGGCGGAATTCTGGCTTTAAGTTATTTGTTGCTGCGCACTACCAGAAAGCGCCGCACAGTCGAGGGCGAACTGCGGCGCGCCGGCGCGGCTGATGCGGCCACGATCTACTGGCATTTCATGGATGGACTTTGGGTCGCGCTGTTTTTTCTGTTGTTCTTTTGGAAGTAAGACCGTCCGGCAAACTTTTTGAGTTCGTCTCTTAACTGGAGTGGATGTTCTGCTGTGGCGAACGGAAGGTACATCTGATGAGATACAGGGATCGCTGGCAAAGCTCATCCTGTTGCCTGGCTCCGTAGGAGCGACATATTTATAGCTCCAGCAGTGCGTTGCCTTCCGCGCTCCGTGGGAGCGCAATACAAACATCTCGCTCCTATGGAGCGAAAGTTATCGGACCCATGTCGGTGCTATAAACATTTCGCCTCTACGAGGCGAGGAGCGGCGCAGGCAGTGAGTTAATGAGTCAATCAGGGTTTTCTTTAGTTTGTCGAGATGCAGCTCGAGCGACAAGATTCACTTTTGGAGGTGACCGGTGGCAACTGAAGCACAGGCTATTGCGAGCGATTGGGGCGGGGGAAGACTGCCGTATCGCGTGGGCCACAGAAAGCTGGGCATGTGGCTCTTTATCATGTCCGATTCGCTGACGTTTTCGGCTCTGCTAATCGGCTACGCGTATGTGCGCGCGTCGAATGTCTGGCCCACGCCGTTCAAGTTCTATCCCAGCATCATCTTTTCGTCGGTAATGACTTTGGTGCTTTTGTCATCCAGCTTGACCATGGTGATGGCGGTGTCGGCCTCTGCGCGCCGCGAGACGTCCAAAGTGCGCAAGTGGATTCTCGCCACAGCTTTGCTGGGCGTCACCTTTATCGTGCTGCACATGATCGAGTGGCGGCATTTGATCTCGGAAGGTCTGACTCCGTTTAAGTTGCCTGAGGAGTGGGCAACAAAGTGGCCCGGCGCGACGCCATTATTTGGCGCGACATTCTTTGGCATCACGGGCATGCACATGTTCCACGTTGCCACCGGCTGTATTTACCTGCTGATTGTTGCCGGGCGGGTAAACAAACTAAAGCATGAGGACGTTGAGATCAGCGGACTGTACTGGCACTTTGTCGACCTGGTATGGATGTTTGTGTTCCCGATGATCTACCTGCTTTCGATCGATATCACTAAGTAGCTCAGGATGTGTGCCGGCGCAAGCTGCCAGCTTGCGCTACATTGATGGAGGATCTGAAATGACTGCACATGCGGAAACCGAAGAGCATTTTGCCGGCAGCAACAAACTGTTCTTTTCGGTCTGGTTCTGGTTGTTGTTGTTGACCGGGTTTGAGGTGTTCCTGGGCTACATACATCTGCGCGTGACGCTCATGCTGGTGATCCTGATGGGCGCGTCGATTATCAAGGCGGCGCTAATCGTGGCTTATTTTATGCACTTGCGATTCGAACGCCTGCCCCTGGTGCTGACCATCGTACCGGCGCTGGTCATCTGCATCTGCCTCCTGTTAGTCTTTTTTCCAGATAGTTTTCGTTCCAGGGCTCTTCGCTCTCCGGCGCCGGTCCAGACTCCGGCTGAGACGCACTAGAGTTCGATTTCAGAGAATGCCAGAGATCGTAGGAATGAAGGTAACGCGCAAATCAATAATTCGTTTCGTGGCCATGATGCTGGCCGTCGCCGCTTGCTGCGCGTTATGGTCCGAATCCGCGGCGGCTCAGTGCGCCATGTGCCGCGCGTCGCTTGGGCCAAACAGCACCTTTGCCCGGAGCTTTAATATTGGCACACTGGTATTGCTGGTGCCGCCAGTCTCGATCTTTTGCACGATTTTTGTTCTGGCTTTTCGTCATCGCCGCTCTGGCTGAGAGCCAAACGACGCTGGATAAAAAATGGACGACCAAAGCCAGCTAGCAAACATTGATGTTGAGAAGCGCACCACGCGCGGGCGCTCCTGTCCGGCCTGTGGCGGAAAGATCATCCCGTCTGACCGGGCGGTCTATCAGAATGCCGCAGACCCGGGCGCGGTCTATCCGCTCTGGGAGTGCGAACGTTGCGGCTACCAGGAACTGGTTGAGCGGGCGCCGAAGGCCGTGAAGAAACACTAACAAATGTGAGGTTTAAAGGCGGACTAACGGCCGCCTTGCCGGGCAGTAGCCGAACTCTACACGGGTCGATTCATAAACACATGAAACGCGAAGAATCACTACTGAACTTACTCTGCATCATCGCAGCGGCGGGGTTTTTCGCTCTCATCGCTTACGACCTGTTGGCCGGCGGCAGCATTATCAGCACTGACGGGCTCTTCTTTATCGTCGTGCCGCTGGTGTTTGCTCTGTCATTCCTGGCTGTTCCGGGAATGGAGTTTGCCGCGCGCTTTTTGGAAAAGCGAAAGGGTCGTGGCTCGGCGCCTCAATTGGCTGCGGCCGGCGGAGGTTCTGCGACTGCATTGCCTAGTCAAAGAACGCCGGCTTTGAAAGATGCCAAAGGGAGATCAATGCCGCCCGACGTCAGCCGCATGGTCACGCAAATGAATGCCGGCAAGGAAAAGGAGTGAGAGTGGCACAGACTTTAGTCTGTGTAACCCCGCCCGATAAGTACAGCATCACAGACTGAAGTCTGTGCCACTTGTAATGACTGACTTCTACTCGGTTCTCCCGCATCTTAATGCAACCCTGAACGCTTCGAGCTTTGTTCTCCTATCAAGCGGCTATTACTTCATCAGGCGAAAGCGAGTCCTCGCACATCGCAACTGTCAGCTGGCCGCGCTGACGGCCTCGGTAGTGTTTCTGATTTCCTATATCGTCTATCACGCGCACCACGGGACGACAAGATTTGCGGGGCAGGGAATTGCGCGTCCGATTTATTTCACCATTCTAACTACCCACACGTTTCTGGCAGCGGTGATTGTGCCGTTCGTAATAATCACCGTGCGACGCGCTTTGCGCGGCGAATTTGCACGGCACCGGGCGATTGCCCGCTGGACTTTGCCGATGTGGTTGTACGTCTCGATCACCGGCGTTGTGGTTTACTTGATGCTCTATCACCTCTATCCTTCCCATTAACTTTTGGAGTGCGCCGACTTGCCGGCGCTTTGGATAGTTCGGAGTTCCGCCTTGAGGCGGCTCAGAAAAATGATCCCGCCTGAAGGCGGAACTCCAAACCAAACGGTGTCGCGCGGCGCCTGCCCTCGCATTTCAATGTAAGGAGTTCGGACTTGGCTGAAGTTTCGATAAACGGAAACGGTGTAGGGGGAGAAAGCGGAGTCTCCGTTCCACCAAAGCCTCGCCGCGCCTCTCTGCCGCTGATTATCGTGGCTGCTTTGTTCATCATCGTGCCGTTCCTCACCTGGTACGGAACCTGGTTCGGCAGAAATCTTTCCGACGAAGAGATCGCTACCTATCTCACTGAAGAGAAGAACCCGCGTCACATTCAGCACGCCCTGTCGCGCGTTGAAGAGAGGATCGAGCGTGGAGACCCGGCGGCAAAGAAGTTCTATCCCCAAATCATCGCGCTGGCGAAAAGTCCGACGGGGGAGATCCGCAAAACCGTCGCCTGGGTAATGGGCCAGGACAATAAATCAGAGGAATTTCATCAGGCGTTGGTATTCCTCGTTAGTGATAACGAGCCGCTGGTTCGTCGCAATGCGGCCCTGCAACTGGTTCGGTTCGGCGATAGTTCCGGCCGGCCCGAACTCCGTGCGATGCTCCAGCCGTTTGCAGCGAAATCAGCGATCGCCGGCACCATCGTCAGCGTCTTATCGCCGGGATCGAGGATTAAGCCAGGCGGGCTCATCGCCAGAATTCGCGACGCGTCGAATACCGTGCAGGAGTTTCGCTCACCGGTTGATGGCGCCATCGGACAGTTGGCGGCGAAAGAAGGAGAGGCCGTTACCGCCGGACAGACCATCGCCTGGTTGACGCCCGATCGAGCAACTGTGAGCGATGCATTACAAGCTTTGGCTTACGTTGGGACTAAGGATGACTTGCCCGCGATCGAGGCGTGCGCACAGGCAGACAGCAGTATTGAAATAAGCCAGCAGGCAACTGGCGCGATGCGAGCGATTAAGAGTCGCGCGAACTAGGCGACGGTGGCCGGTGGCGGTTCAGGGGGCAAGTCCGGCAGAACGATCCCGTGGACTGCTTCCCAATCATCTGTAGGAATCATCTCGATCGCATCCCACGGACAGCCGTCGAGGAATGCTCCGTCGGGTCCCTTGCTCGTACACTTCTGACATCCGATACAGAGATAGGGATCGACTTCGATACGGCCAAACGGGGGGTGGTCCTCGTCCGAGATCCAGAACATGCAGGCTTCGATCGGGCAGTATTCGATGCAAGCGGGTGAGCCGGCGCATCCCGTGCAGCAATCAGTTGTGATGGCCAGGATGCGCGGTCTTTTCTTGCGCGTCGCTTTACCGTCACCGACCGACATCGGCCATTCCTTCTCTACTATATCGAACACTGGTTGTGTTTTGCTCCCGTCCTCTTGATTGCGATCCCTCGATCGTTGATACCTTAACACATGCTCTCGGCACCGCTCAACGACTTCAGAAAACCAATGCAGGATTGCGATGCGGTGATCTTTCCATTGACTAAACGCGCGACGGCGATGTTTGAGTGATCGTGGCACGGAATGAGCAAGGAGATTTCCATTGAGGAGGACTAAACCATGGAGAGCGTTGTAGGGATTTTCAATTCATTGGCCGATGCAAAGCGCGCGGCCGCCATGCTGAGAACTTTGGGTGTAGCAGAAGATCGAATGACCGTACTATCCCCGCACACCTCAGAAGCTGAAACTGAGGCACGGGTGCCCACGACCGATACCGAACAACCGGGAATGGGCTCGGCCCTGGGTGGAACTGTAGGCGCGGCGTTGGGGGCAGCAGGCGGTGCGACCGCCGGAGCTGCCGCAGCTTCGTTCCTCGTACCAGGAGTGGGGCCGGTGCTGGCTCTCGGATTAGTCGGCGCAGCTTTGTTAGGAGCGGGCGGTGCGGCGGCCGGAGCTCTGGCGGGTGACGCTTGGGAAAAGACGATGTCGGATTGGTTGCCACGCGACGAGCTGTACGTCTACGAAGACGCCTTGCGCCGCGGCCGGTCGGTAGTTATCGCCTTTGCTGATGAAGAGCAAATAGCAGAGAATGCCCGGGCTGAATTGGCGCGTGCCGGCGCGGAGTCAGTCGACGCCGCGCGTGAAGAGTGGTGGATCGGTTTGCGTGACGCCGAGCGCGAGCACTACACCAACCAGGGCGGCGATTTCAATCTGGATGAAGCCAAGTATCGGCTGGGGTTCGAGGCCGCCTTGCATCCCGATCGTCGGGGGAAACCGGGCGACGCAGTAGCGGGAAATTTGAACGGAAAATATGGCGCCGATGCCGGCTCGAAAGCCTTTCGACAAGGCTATGATCGAGGCCAGCATTATCAGGCGCTCGTTGTAGAAACATACAAGGTGGCGCCGCGCGATGAAAAGAGCTCAAGACGGGCGGCGTGATCGATGTATGATTCAGGCGGGTCTCGTCGATGGCGGGGCAGTAGCCCGGCCGTATGGCAGGGCTCGTTCAGAACGTTATCTCAGTCGGACCAATAACCCTGAAAGAGACGCTACTCAATATCGGCATAGCTGTCGCGATTCTCGGCGGCAGCTATGCCATCATGCATTTCTTCGCGCGCGCTATGTATGTGCGGTGCGACTCGTGTGTGACGCTGAACGCGAGGCGGCGGACGAACTGCCGCGCGTGTGGGCAGGTGCTGAGGAACTGAATCCGGAGAGTCTTATGCGCCATTGTCCCAACGTGGCCGCGGCGGCAACGTTGGGCTGGAGGTCGGAACCGCTTTGCGGTAGGAAATCCCCCGCGCCTCTAAGATCGATCAAGAGTGTTCGTTTTGTATCTTCGCACCAGGATCCGATCCACGATCGGTATGGAGACCATAACAAAGGGAAGTACGTGAACCGGTCCCGTCGCATGGAAGACGAAAAGGCCGAGTACGTAGAAGAGCAAAAGTACGACAGAGATTATCCAGCCCATAGTTAATACCTATTTCGATTCAGTCCCCAAGCTCGCTCTCATTATTACGCGAACGCTTGAATTGTCCAATTGTCAGACCATCTCCAGATTCTTCACGCGCATTCTGCCTGCGTCGAGTAACTGCCAACACTCCGGCAAAAATCAAAAGGGAAGCAATCAGGGTTCGGAAACTCAACGACTCGCCCAGAATAATCGGCGCCAACGCAAAAGCAATCAGTGGCTGCAGATAAATGTAGACCGCGACGGTGCTGGGCGGCACACGCGCCAGCGCCCACCCGTTGAGGTAATACGCACCCGCAGTCGGCAACACAATTATGTAGAGAATGGCCAGCCATACCTGCCACGAAATGCTCGCCAGCGGCACCTGCGCGAGACTGATTGCACCCGCGGGAATCGTGACCACGCAGCCAACGATGAAAATCCAGGTGATGACGGTAATGGCGTTGTAACGCTTCATCAGATTTTTCGAGACCGCTATGTAGGCGCCGTAGCAAAGCGAGTTCGATACGATCAGAACATCCCCCAGCCGGGTAGCTGGTGAAAACCCGGCTCGGCCGGGTCCGATCAGGTAAATCACTCCGGCGGCCGCGAGCGCAATGCCCATCAGACGGCGCAGCGTGGCCCGATCCGTTCCCAGTGCGACGCCCACCAATAGGGTGAAAACAGGAATGGTCGTGCTGAGCAGGGTCGCGTTGATTGCCGTCGTGAGCGAGAGGCCTTTAGTGAACAGCAATTGATTCAGCACCAGACCGAGAATGCTCGAGACAATCAAAAAAGGCCAATCGGCTCTCTCGATCTCTTGGAGGCCGCCGCTGGCCTTGGCCAGGATGAGCAGCGTGACGGTTGCGCCTGCCACCCGAAACCCAACCAGCGCGACCGAGGGAACTGTGCGCAGAGCGATCTTGCCGACGATGGGCCAGGTTGCGAATAGGATCTGGACGGCGATCAGTGCCAGATGCGGGGCCGCAGCGCGGTTTGAATGAGAGCGGGGCACGTCGTGTTTAGAGTACCAACTTCAGTTGGGTTTTTCTCAAACAAAGACCCGACTGAAGTCGGTACTCTAAACGCTTGAGATCTGAAGTAGCATAGACTTTAGTCTGTGAAGGTGGAGATAAGACTATCTAGCTTAAGAAAAGATACAGCGGGTTCTCCATGATCTGTTTGAAGGTGCGCAGGAACTGCGCGCCGACTGCACCATCAATCACGCGGTGATCACACGACATCGTTACGCGCATCGTCTGTCTGACTAAGATTTCTTTGTCGCGCACGACTGCCCTGGGCGTCATCGCTCCGACTGCCAGGATCGCTCCCTCAGGCGGATTAATGACGGCGGTGAACTCATCAATCCCAAACATTCCCAGGTTGCTGATCGAAAAAGTCGCGCCGGTATACTCGTCAGGCTTAAGCTTGCGAGCCCGAGCTCGCTCGGCCAACTCGCGAACTTCACTGGCGATTTCCAACAACGACTTGGCATCGGCAGCGCGCACTACTGGTGTAATCAAACCGTTTTCCGTGGCCACCGCGACGCCGATGTCTGCGTGCTCGTAGAGACGAATCGTCTTATCCTGATAAGAAGCGTTGACCTGCGGATGCTGGATCAAAGCGGCGGCGGCTACCTTGATGATCAGGTCGTTAATGCTGAGCTTGATGTCGGGATATAACTCGTTGATGGCGGTTCGCATGTCGGCCGCGCGATCCATATCGATTTCGCTGGTAAGAAAGAAGTGCGGCACCGGACCGAGGGAAGTCACCAGACGGCGAGCTATCGTCCGGCGCATCTCGCTCAAAGGTTCGTCGCGATAGGCCGAGGGGCCATAGACGGCTGCCGTTTCAGTTGGTCGAACCAGACCTGTACCGCGCAAGATTGGCGCAGTCGCCGAGCTCGCGGGCTTGGCCGTCATCGCGGCTTCGATGTCGCGCTTGACTATGCGGCCACCCGGGCCGCTGCCCTGCAACGATTTGAGATTGACGCCGGCTTCCGCAGCCATGCGCGCAGCGATCGGTGAAATCAATTGCCGGCCATCATCTCGCGATGGCTGAGCTGCTGATCCGTTTTCCTGAGCAGGGGCTGAAGCTGATGGAGGTTTGGCTGCCGCTTGCTGTGCGACTGGCTCTGTCGCCGCGGTCGCTGATTCCTGCGCCGAAGGCTGAGCCTCCGCCGGACCTTCCGCAGGTTTTGCCGCTTCAGCAGCAGTCTCTTTCAGCAGTGAGGAAATGTCTTCGTCAGGTTCGCCGATAATCGCGATGGGCTGCCCCAGGGGCGCACTCTCGCCTTCGTTGATCAAAATCTTGCGCAGCACGCCGTTCGACAGCGCCTGCATTTCCATGGTCGCCTTATCGGTATCGATCTCGGCCAGCGGCTCGCCCATCGAAACCTTGTCGCCCTCTTTCTTCAACCAGCGCGAAAGCTGCCCCTCTTCCATCGTGGGCGAAAGCTTCGGCATTACGACTTGTGTGGCCATTTGTTGGTAGTCAGTGGTCAGCGGACTTACAAATAAGATACTGCGCGTACGGCGGCGATAACTTCTGCGACATCCGGAACTGCTAAGCGCTCGAGATTCTTGGCATAGGGCATCGGCACATCCACGCCTGAGACTCGTTTGACCGGAGCGTCAAGATAGTCGAAAGCGCGTTCATTGATCTCGGCGCTGATTTCAGCACCGACACCGGCGAACGGATGCGACTCTTCGGCGATCACGACGCGATTGGTTTTTTTCACCGACTCGACGATGGTCTTAATGTCGAGCGGTCGAATGGTTCGCGGATCGATCACTTCGCACGACACGCCATCCTTCGCGAGTTCTTCAGCCGCCTTCAAAGCAACCGGAACCATCAAGGAACGAGCCACGATCGTAGCGTCTGTGCCTTCACGTTTTATTTCGGCGACGCCAAGCGGAATTGAAAATTCTTTGTCTTCCGGCACTTCGCCTTTCATTCCGTACATCCGCTCCTGCTCGATGAAGATGACAGGATCGTCATCACGAATCGCGCTTTTCAAAAGTCCTTTGGCGTCGGCCGGCGTAGCAGGCATCACGACTTTCAGGCCCGGAAAGTATGCGTACCAGGATTCAATTGACTGCGAATGCTGCGAAGAGACCTGATAGGCGGAGCCACCCGGTCCACGAAAGACGATCGGAATTTTGAACTGGCCGCCGGACATGTAGAGCATCTTAGCGGCTGAGTTAATAATCTGATCGGTCGCTAGAATCGAAAAGTTGAACGTCATGAATTCGACGATCGGACGCAGACCAACCATGGCCGCGCCGACTCCCAGCCCGGCGAACCCAAGTTCAGTGATCGGTGTGTCAATCACACGCTTGGGACCAAACTCCTCGAGCAAGCCGCGGGTCACTTTATAAGCGCCCTGATATTCGGCGACCTCTTCGCCCATTAAAAAGACGCTCTTATCCCGCGCCAACTCCTCACGGAGCGCCAGGTTCAAAGCGTCGCGCATAGTCATTACTGCCATTTTTTAGTTCTCGATTGGATTGGCGTAGACGTTGGTATACAGCTCGCTCGGATCGGGTTCCGGACTCTCTTCGGCAAAACGCACGGAACGCTCGACCTCTTCTTTGACCTGGGCTTCGAGGTCCGCGATGTCCTTGTCAGTCACAATGCCGTTCTCTTTTAGAGCTTCGGTGAAAATTCTAATTGGATCGCGTTCCTGGTACTTCTCAATTTCCGCACGCGTGCGATAGTTGCCCGGGTCGGACATTGAGTGACCCATGTACCGGTAAGTACGAGCCTCGATCAAAGTGGGCAGGTAGTTTTCGCGGGCGCGCTTAATCGCGCGCTGCGTCGCCCGGCGCATCGCCAGCACGTCCATGCCGTCGACGAATTCCGATTCCATGCTGTAGGCACAAGCTTTCTCAGCCACGTTCTGCAAAGACATCGCGCGGGCCAGGGAAGTCCCCATGCCGTATTGATTGTTTTCGCAAATGTATATGCACGGCAGTTTCCACAATTGCGCCATGTTCAGCGATTCGTGGAAGGCACCCTGGTTGACCGCTGCCTCGCCAAAGAAGCAGAGCGTGACTTGATCGGTTTCCTTGTACTTGCTCGCAAACGCGACACCCGTCGCCAGCGGAATCTGGCCGCCGACAATTCCATGCCCGCCCAGAAAATTAACCCGCTTATCAAACAAGTGCATCGAGCCGCCCTTGCCCTGCGAGCACCCTCCCGCTTTGCCGTATAACTCGGCCATTACGGCCTCCGGAGAAATCCCTTTCGCGATGGCTTGCCCGTGCTCTCGATAGCTGGTGATCACATAATCATCGTCGCGCAGAGCAGAGATGGCGCCGACGCCGACTGCTTCCTGGCCGATGTACAGGTGACAAAAACCGCCGATCTTCCCAAGGCTGTAAGACTCGGCACACTTCTCTTCAAAGCGCCGGATCAAAAGCATCTGGTGAAGAATCTTCAGCAGTGTTTCGCGATCTTCTTCAATCGCGGGCGATCGGCTGATCTGGTTTCGCGCGTCGGTGGGCGCGTCCAGCACACCGGTCGCGCCTCCCGCTGGAGGATTCGATTTTTCTCTTCGTTCAGTGGTTTGACTGCTCATGTAAAGCGTGCCCGCTTAATGTGAATCGGCCAGCTCGTTGCTGGCCTTAACGGTGTCGTATGCGAACTGCCGAGATTATACGCGAGAGACGCGGTCAGGCAAAACGACAAAAGAAAAAGCACGCCAGGCCGGAGCTTGGCGTGCTGAGAATATCCTGAAATGGTCCTTAGGTATAGTGATCAATCCGGGCGGGCGTGGGCATAGTCGACAGGCTGATCAGGTTCTTGCGACTGTGTTTGTCGCGTTGCATGTTACGTGCTGCGGTGGTCAGCAACTCTTCGGTTGTCTCGCCGTTTTCGGGGAAGCAGGAGATACCGGTGCTGATTGACACCTCGACCGTCTTGCCGGTTCGCACCGAAAACTTGTGCTCAGCGACCGCGACCCTGATTCGCTCGGCCACCATCTCGGCCATTGTTTGCGACGCCATCGGCATGATTGCCACGAATTCGTCTCCGGCATAGCGGGAAAGAATGTCCATCTGGCGCAGTTCCTTCCGAATTACCCGGGCAATACTGGCCAGCAGGCGATCACCGATTGCGTGGCCATATTGATCGTTAATCTTCTTGAAGTCGTCGACGTCCATGCTGATCAATGAGAGAGACTCGCGGTTCATGCGCTGGCACTCAGCCAGTCTCTGCTCCAGCATCATGTAGAACCCGCGGGCGTTTGGTAGTTCGGTAAGCGGATCAGTAAGCGCGCTTTCTTTGGTCTTCTCAAAAGTGATGGCGTTATTAAGCGCCGAGGCCGCGTGCTGAGCAACCGATTCGAGCAGGCGCACGTGCTCTGTCGTATAAGATGTGCGACCCTTGGAGTAAAGCGTGATCGCGCCGAAGGCTCCGTCTTCCCGAATGAGCGGCGAGACCAGAACCCCGCGGAAGCTCCTGGCGATATCGTCAGGCAGTCCCACCAGGTCCAACTCGGGCGACGAGTTGCACATCGAGCGCGCGTTGGCGATTACCCAACCAGTAATGCCGTCGCCGACGTTGATGCGTCGGGCGTTAAAGAGATCCGCATTGTCGCCAACCACATGCATCGCAATTGCTTTCCCGGAACGATCGTCGACGACAAAAATAATGCATGTGTCGAAAGGTACGATTGCGCGCAGCTTGTTGGATATCAGAGTGACGGTGTCGTTCATGTTTAGTGACGAACCGATAGTCTGGGCAATCTCGTGCAGCGCAAACACCTCACGTTGCGCCTGTGTGATTGAGCGGAAGCCCAAGCTGGCGTCTGGCGACCCGAGAATATCCGAAGCCAGTCCGGCATCGGGCCGAGCCGACGTGAGAAAGTCTATATTCTCTGATGCTACCTGCTCCTGTATGTCTTCGGCATCGATAAGCTGGTCGAACTCGATCACGTGCTTGGTGAAAAGATCCACGACTTTGGGATCGAATGACGAGCCGGACATCTTTTGCAGCAGGTTTAGCGAGTCTTCGCGTTTCATCCCCTTGCGATACGGGCGATCGCAGCGCGTCGCATCATAAAAATCTACAACTGAAATGATACGCGCTACCAGCGGAATCATTTCGGCCCTGAGTCCTTTCGGATAACCGCTGCCGTCCCATTTTTCGTGGTGATAGCGCACGATGTCTTCGACCGGATAAGGGAAGTTAACGCGCTTCAAAATGTCGCCACCCACTGTGGGGTGGATCTTCATCTTGGCAAATTCTGCTTCAGTGAGTTTCCCGGGTTTATTAAGAATGTACTCGGGCACCGCCAGCTTGCCGATGTCATGTAACAGGGCGCCGGCGACGAGTGCGCGCAATTCCTGGTCTTTTACTTTCAAGAGCTTGCCCATCTCGGTCGCATAAATCTGAGTGCGCCGCACGTGGCCGTGCGTGGTCTGATCCTTCGCATCGATGGCAATGGCCAGCGATTCGATCGTGTTCATGTGCAAGTCGGCAATCTCTTCCACATAGCGTACCTTGTCGGCCTGGGCGCGCGTAACTTCGCTGACTCGCTTTTCGTTGAACCGGTACAGGAGATGAACCAGGACGATGATGAGCGCTCCGACAAACAGGAATGCAACACCGGAGCCATGAATCGCCCCGTAGAAGAGTGCCGCCGAAGTGACGTTCGCGACCTGAGTAATCAAGGTCCAAATCAAACTTTCCTGCGAGACGGTGACGCGGCTACCTGAATAGAAGGAATTGAAAGCGACAGTCCCAAAGGTGCTGATGGAATACTGAACAAACCCAAAAACACAAAGAGGGAAGAGAAGCAGGTTCAGGACCAGCCCGGTTTCTGTTCCTTCCATAGCCCCACCGGCCAGAGTCAGAACCATGAATCTGTAGACCAGCGTGGCCACGAATGTGGAGATGATTGAAGTACCGACTGCAAACACGGTGGGCCAACGTTCGGAAAAGGAAAACGAGGAAATGAAACCGACAATGGCTGCGAGTATCAGGGCGGGTCCCACACTGTTGGTCGGCGTGGTCGCGTACATCATGACCGCGAGGAAGATGAAAGCATCCGCGACGGATTTGTGAGTTTGGCTGGTACCGTCAACATTAGTTACAGGAACCGTGAATCTGCCGGAGAGAAGCGTCAACACGAGCAAGACCACAAACGAGCCGAGACCGTGCCAGCCCAGAATGGGAAGCCGCAGGGTAGAGACAAGCCCTAGGAGAAGGATTGCCGTTCCAAGAGCAGCGACGCCGCCGACGAGTAGAAAACTCTTCCAATTTAGTTTACGCATTAATGGTTTCCGCTATTTCCTTGACGATTTGGCATGATCTGCAGGAGGAACTGAAGGAGAACGACCGCGTGTTGGCCTTAGCTACACATGAGCCAACAGCGTTGGCCACGCAACAGAGAATAGCCGTTCTAAGGGAGCCTAGTCAACGACTTTCTTATGGTTAAGGGGCTGATTGGCGAATTAGGGTTGGGTTTTCAAGTGTGGGGACTGGAGCTGCTTTAAAAAATCGGAGGGGTTTGTGACTGGTTGCTGGCAGGTGTTAGCGCGGCAAACAAAAGCAGTAGGCTGAGTGGTAAGCGTATTCCGGCCCGTAAAAAGAGGAACCAGGGCCGCAGCGTGTTGATGGTCCCTGCTGCAGAGGGCGATTACTCGATTTGGAAGATAAGTCTGCCAGACGACGCGAAACAGGTTATCAAGCGCGGTTCCGGGCTGACCCACCAACACCACCTCCGGAGGCGAATCCAAATAAAAATCCAGGGCCGCAAGTGCAAAGCCGAACGCCGAAGGATACCTGCGGATCTGGTTGGCTATCAGTCTCAGCACCGCGGTAGCGCGACGGCGATAGTCATCGTTACTGGTGAGAAGACCCAATCTTAAGAGTGAGAGGGTAGCTATTGAATTGCCTGACGGAGTGGCGTTGTCCATGAACTCTTTTGAACGAACTATCAATTGCTCGTGACTCTTGCCCGTAAAAAAGAATCCGCCTTCATCCTCATCCCAGAACTGTTCAATCATTTTCTCCGCCAGCGAAGCGGCGTGCTCAATCCACGTTAACTCACCCGTTGCCTCGTACAATGAGATCAATCCATCGACAAGACAGGCGTAATCTTCCAGATAGGCATTCAGTTTCGCCTGACCATCTTTATAGGTTCGGAGCAGCAAGCCATCTTTTTGCAGACGGTCAATCAGGAACCGGGCGTTCGCTTCGGCGATGTTCCCATAGTCTGAGCGTTCGAGAATGGCTGATGCTTCCGCAAAGCTCGCAAGCATCAAACCGTTCCATGCCGTCAGCACCTTTTCATCTCTACCAGGCTTAAGGCGTTGTTCTCGAAGCGCGAAGAGTTTTTGCCGGCCGCGATCGATCACCGCTTGCAGGTCGTCGACTGAGATTTTGTTTCTGGCAGCAGTGTCTTCAATTGATGAAGCTATGTTTAGGATGTTCTGACCTTCGAAGTTCCCGCGCTCGGTCACGTCGAAGTAATCGCAGAACAGAATCCCATCGTGCTCTCCCAGGGAGTCAAGAACCTCCTGGCGGGTCCAAACGAAAAACTTTCCTTCTTCGCCTTCCGAATCTGCATCCTGGCTGGAATAGAACCCGCCGTCGCTGTCGGTCATCTCGCGGACTACATAATCAAGTGTTTCTTCGGCGATGCGGCGCGCGTCCGGGTTCTTCGTCACCTGATAAAGATGCAAATACATGCGTGAGAGCAGAGCGTTGTCGTAGAGCATCTTCTCGAAATGCGGCACCAGCCATTTCGCGTCGACCGAATAGCGATGAAAGCCGCCACCCAGCTGATCGTACATTCCGCCTTCAGCCATCTTGCGCGCAGTATGTTTGACCATCTCCAGAGCTTCAGCGGACGAGGTGCGATGATGCGTGTGCAGAAAAAACTCGAGATTCATTGCCGGCGGAAACTTGGGCGCTCCGCCAAATCCTCCATTGGTGCGATCGTAGTTGGCTGAGATTCTGCGAAAGGCGTTATCCAAAACTTCCCTGGTCAGAACTTCGTTTGACGACTCAGCAAGGCTAACGCGCCTTAACTCGCCCAGCATGGCCGTCGCCGTGCTGGCAACCTGATCGGGTTGCGAGCGATAAGCTTGCGCAACGCTCGCCAGGATGCGTGGGAAGCCCGGCATGTTATGGCGGTCGCGCGGCGGAAAATAGGTTCCGCCATAGAAGGGCACGCCCTCAGGCGTGAGAAACATGGTCATAGGCCAGCCGCCCTGTCCGGTCATCATCTGAACGGCATTCATGTAGATCTGATCGAGATCGGGCCGTTCTTCGCGATCGACTTTGATATTCACAAAGTTCTCGTTCATCAACCTGGCGATATCTTCGTTCTCGAAAGACTCATGCTCCATCACATGACACCAGTGACAGGCGGAGTACCCGATGCTCAGCAAAATCGGTTTGTCCTCCGCGCGTGCTTTGTTGAGCGCGGCTTCACCCCACGGATACCAGTCAACCGGATTATGAGCGTGCTGAAGCAGGTAAGGACTGGTTTCGTTGATTAAGTTATTTGTGTGTTTGTGATCTGCCACGTTCATTTTCCAATTCCACCGCCCGCTACCACAGGAGGTTCTGCCCTCACTTAAACCAGTATTTGGTAGCCTTTGCCCAAGTCGTGTTTGGGTACTGCTTGTGCAGCAGATCGTAGGCTGCTTTGGACCATCGGCCGGTTTGATCGTCGGTGCAACCGTAACGCGTCGACCGTACCGCAAGGTGCAATGCTTCCGGCGCCCGCGGGTCAGCCGGATTTTTCTCTGCCCATGCTATTGCTAGGCGGCAGAAATAGTTTGGGGCTGTCCCGAGCGCTTGCAAGGCGGCGAATTGGGTCGCAGCTAAAGATTGAGTCGGCTGCAAAAACTCCGGGACGCGAAGGGGCTTGAGCTTCGGCTGGCCCTCCTCGCCCTCGCCTTGCGCCCCCGAACCGGACACCGGCGTCGGTGGTTCAGCACACCAATAATTGTCACGATAACTGTCGATTTCCTCGAGTGCGGTGGTGCGCCCGATACCGGCCGAGACATAGGGTCTGAGACCGGGAAACTTCAAAGAGACAAAGACCGCGGCAAAGCGCCTCGCCTCAGGCGTAGTTGCCTTCAGATACGCAGTGAGAAACTCTTTCAGTTGCGGATATACACCTTGCAGAAAAACGGCAGCCTGATTGGCGGTGACGCGGTCGTCGATCATAGTAGCGCGAACAAAAGCAGCCTGGGCGACATCCCGGCGCAGGTTCGGCGCCAAGGCCTTGCTGTTTGCGGCCTCTTCGATGATCGAGGCGGGCATCGACTTATTGAAGGCGTTGGCGGCGTCCACATCGAAGAAGAGCCTGGCGTCTTTGATAGTCTCTTTAGTCGAAGTCTCTTCTTCAGGAATTTCACGCCCATCGCTGTCATCGCTAAAGCCAGCGGGCACGCGTTGCGCGCTGTGCAGAAACTCATCGAGATTCTGCGCCAGCGTCATGCGTTGTGCGAGTAAGAGGTTCAGCGCCGAAGGAGACAGGTTCTGACGATCAACCGCGAGTGTCTTGTCGAGCATCGTTCGCGCGTCCCTCGCACGGTTACCTTCAATCAACAGCCGCGCGCTGTGATATGCGACAGAAGCAAATGCCGGCGAAGAATGATCGACGCTGGCAGCCGCGCTCAAGAGTTCACGTGCTTCAGGGCTAATGCCGCTGGCTTTCGAAATAGCGCTCACCATCCAGGGGAGCGACTTGTTCTTTTTCCATCTATCAAGAGAATGAGCCGCCGCCGCCGTCGAAGAGTCTTCGAACGTAAGCACCCAGTCGGTGAGATCATCACTCGTTAATCCGGAGGGACGTTGGGGCTTCTTCGTTTGTTCATCTTCGCTGTCTTCGCCGAGAAATTTATCCAGCAGAACTGTGTAGTCCCAAACATCCTGCTTGAAATTAGGGCTGGCCTCTTTCTTCACCAGCAAGTGCGCGATCTCATGAAGTTTCTCTTCCGGATGCAGGCGCAACCGCGCAAGGTTCAAGAGCCTGGCGGCCGCCTCGTGCGCGGCCGTAGCTAATTTGTCTTTGAGTACGGCATTAAGTCGAGTCTCGGCGTCAGCCAAAGCGGGCCGGCCGTCATCTTCTTTATCAGCCAGGCTGCCTTTACGTAACATCGCGCGGGCCGCTAGGTAGGCAGCCTTTCCGCGCCAGGGCGAAGACTTATCCTGCGCGATCGAATCGAACAGTTTTGTAGCCTCGTCAAAATTAGTCGCGTAAAAATTCGCGGCGGCAATTTGGTAGGTTCGATCTGCGCGAAGTAATGGCGGCAAATCCTGAGTCTCGCTCGCAGCGCTGACGGGAATGTGTTGGCCTTCCGAGCAATTGGCGAAAACCGTGTCCTGAGCGCCAACCCAACTCCTTACAGCCTGGCTGTCAGCTCCGAACTCTTTAATGCGCGCATCAAGCGTGGCTTCGGCATTATCAAAAGCGTCCGGCTGGCAATTTAGGAAACTTTCATACTCATGCGGCTTCTCGCGGTTGCGATAGGCGTTAATCGTCGTCGCGGCGGCGAGACCCGGAACCTGCTTGCGCGCCTCAGTCCATTTCTTTATCGCCTGCTCGTCATTGGATTCCCAGGCGTTATGCAAACGATCGTCCCAGACACTCTTGATGGCCTTTGCTTCGTTTTCACTGAGCGGAATGCCGGCGAGATTTCGATATGCGGCGACCAGATACGATCGGGCCCAGTTCGGAGTTATGACGCCCAGCTTGCCGGCCGCAAAGTTCTCTAACGGAAAATCCGGGTGCTTGGAGTAAACGAATATGGCTTCGGTAAAGAACGGGCCACAAGCCTGCGTGCGCCGCGGCAGGATGAACGAAACGGAAAGAACTAATGCCAGAGCTATAATCGCTTTATAGGGGTTTCCTGGGATCATTTTCTTGACTCCACAATCTTGTGGACCGAACTTTCGGTCCACTGGTCGGGGTTAAAAACATAGAGGCGCCGTGTCGTAGCCAGACTCGAGCGCGGCTCATCAGTAGAGACGCCATAACTATGCCGGCATGCGGGCGAGAGAAAATCATCACCTGCATCCAAACGCCGGGCGATTTGCTTTCCATCGCCAGCCATTCGAAACAACATGGGCACTGCTTCGTCGATCGGCAGATCAGAAATCCAATCGTCAAACGTGCACCACGACGCCAGCGCGGTGATCGACAAACTGACGGTGTCAGGCAGCCGGCGGCGAACGTCGACAATCAAGTCGCGATAGAACGCGCGTTCTGATTGCGTCGCGTCAAAATCTATTTGAATGTTCGATACGTTTGGAAGCTTTGCCATGTCGGCGATAGCTTCGGCCAACTTCTCACGTTGCCGCGCTGAGAGTGCGGGCTTGTTAACAGCGTCCATCTCAACTCTGGCCACGGCCATGACCATGGCCGCGTCCGGTAGATCCAGGGATTGCAATCGTGGCCGCACCTCAACTTCGTCAGAACTTAACCTGATGCTGCGAGCCAGAAACGCGACACCGGTCTCGTTTGGATTGATGAACCGCAGGTCGGTAGGGCGCTCCCACGCCCAAAGCATTACTCGGGGCATTCGTTCCAGCCCCGGAGAGATAGCTTTGGGATTCCTTCGAACACTGCGGGCCCTGCCTGGTCTAAAGGTAACGCCGGCGCCGATCACACTTGCCCCCATTACGATTAGGATTAGATTTCTGAATAGCGATTGCTTCATGCGGCGTTACTGAAGGCGGCAAGTGTACCTCAACAAATCATTTAGAAAAAGTTGGCGTGTATCAGAAGCCCGACCGTAAGGGTCTCTCTTCGACCGAGCCTTCGAGTGGCCAGCGTTAAATTGCTGTGTGCCTGTTCGGTGTGACGGGTGAGCGATCGTCGACACTCTGTCCCCCTTCTGACCCTGCGACTATTTGATTGCTTCGGATTTTCAGTGCCATTCTACCGCAAGCGGCGCAAAGCACTGGTGCAGTTTCGTTTAGTCGATGACTTTGGTTGAAGCAACAGCAAGTCGTTTCAGAACCGCGAGCGGTAGCGAGCGGATGCTACATTCGACCCCGCAATTCGCCGCCCTCTTAGTCCCCAGTTGAGGGTCAGCATCCGGTCGCTACCGCTCGCGGTTCTGTAACGGTGTTTCTTTCGCCACACTTGAGCGACGGCTCGGGCCAATTCGAGAACTGTCACCGCACTAGGATATTGTTGCCCTGCTGGATTAGTGGTATAAGCGATCACCATGGAGTCGAATCATCGTCTAAAGGCAATAGCGTTACTAGAGTCCCAAAGAGCGACGCTGGTTGGCAAAGACTTAAATCTCGTTTACGATCCATACCTAAGTGAATATCAAACGATTCTGGCTGATCTACAGAAACATACCGACGACGATCTGACGAACTTCTTAATACACCCTTCTCAAATTGCGCAGGCTAAGAGTAGCCCAGCGCGTTCTTACTGCGATCACGCCTACTTTCTCAGCAAGCTAAATGCCGTTATTTCGTATCTCCGATCTCTTACGAAATAACTCCCGTGCGTTTTCCTGGTTTATTCAAAATTGGAAATGACCCACTACTCCTACCGGCGCGATTTGGTGCTCTTAGCTCGTCTGATATACTCCAAACTGAATGGTCATTCATTTTTCATTTGGGCTGAACTATTGAGGAGCTTATGGAACGCGAGAGTTTGGAAATGGATGTGGTGTTTGTGGGCGCCGGGCCCGCGAACCTGAGCGCGGCGCTGCACCTGACAAAGCTCGTCACCGAACATAACGACGCGGTCGCCAAAGGGACGAGTGCCGAGAAAGCTCTCGGCGAAATTCAAATCGCGGTGATCGAAAAAGGCGCAACCGTGGGCGGGCACATTCTTTCGGGTGCGGTCATGGATCCGCGCGGGTTGGCCGAGTTGATACCGGACTTTGTCGCCGCGGGCGCGCCGCTCGATTCGCCGGTCAAAGAAGATCATTTCCTTTACCTGACTGCGAAGCGCGCGATTCGATCGCCGCTCACGCCGCCGCCGCTTAAAAATCATGGCTACTACATCGTCTCGCTTAATCGTCTGACAGCGTGGCTGGGCGAAAAATGTGAAGCAGCCGGTGTCAACATCTTTCCGGAATTTCCCGGCGCGGAAATGCTCTATGACGAACAGGACCGCGTGGTCGGCGTTCGCACAGGCGACAAAGGGATCGACAAGGAAGGGAAGCGCAAAGCGAATTTTGAACCGGGCGTGGATTTGCTCGCGAAGGTAACGGTGTTGGGAGAAGGCGTGCGCGGATCGTTAACCAAGAAACTCGTCGCGCGTCTGGGTCTGGACGAAGGACGCGAACCGCAGGTGTATAGCCTGGGTGTGAAAGAGCTATGGGAACTTCCCGACGATCGCTATCCGGCGGGACGGGTTACGCACACGCTCGGGTTTCCTTCCGACCAGTGGACGTATGGCGGCGGATGGATTTACGGAATGCAGAATCGGGTGGTCAACCTTGGTTATGTCACCGGCCTGGATTACCGCGATCCATTGATCGATCCACACGCAGAGTTTCAGCGCTTCAAGTCACATCCGTTCCTCGCGAAGTTGTTGGCGGGCGGCAAGATGATTCGCTATGGCGCCAAGGCGATCGCGGCGGGCGGATGGCATGCGATGCCGCAGCTCTACGCCGACGGCGTATTAATTGTTGGTGACAGTGCGGGCTTTCTTAACGCAGCGCGCTTGAAAGGAATTCATTCAGCCATCAAGAGTGGAATGCTTGCGGCCGAAACGATCTTTGATGCTTTAGTCGCCGCAGACTTTTCCGCCGGCAAGTTGCAGAGCTTTGAGAGTCGAGTGAAAGAAAGTTGGATCACGCCGGAACTGCGCCGCTATCGCAACTTCCACGCGGCCTTTAGTCATGGGCGCTGGTTAGGAATGGCGAACGCCGGGTTGCAGTACCTCACCGGCGGCCGCGCCTGGGGGATTTTCGATCGCGTCCATCAGGAACCGGGACACGAAGCGATGCGAAAACTCTCCGCATACGGTTATCGTGGAGACAACGCCGCGCAACGCTACCAGGACCTTCGGTTTGATGGGCAACTCACTTTCAACAAAGTCACAGACGTCTATCACGCGGCTGTCGCTCACAACGAAGATCAACCGGCCCACCTGCATGTTCTCGACGTAAACATTTGCGCGACGCGATGCGCGGAAGAGTATGGCAACCCCTGCCAGCGTTTCTGTCCGGCGGCGGTATATGAAATGACGGATAACGGAGGTGGGCAGCGCCGCCTGCAAATCAATTTTTCAAACTGCGTACATTGCAAGACCTGCGACATCATGGATCCCTACCAGATTATTAATTGGGTGACGCCGGAAGGCGGCGGTGGGCCGGATTACAAAGGGATGTGAGAAAAGTTCACTCTGCAATGAGCTGATGTCACGGTCTATCAGATCGCCTGATCAGAATAGCAAGGTTAACCGGTAGTTCTTTTTCGAATTGTCTAAGATCCATTGTTCCGGAAAGTGTTTTGTGACCTGATACATCTGGCTGATTTGTGGGATCTTGGTTGTGACCACGACGATGTCATCTTCCCTGTCGCCGATGGCTGTGATCTCATAGCCGTCGGCCCAATCTTTCTGAATTTCCTCCTTGGGAAATCCTTTTCGCAAGTGCCACCGCTGAGGATAACTGTTCGGATCCTTGCTCATCACTACTATCCACGAGACGCCGTCGCCGGATACATGCGTAATATTCCAGCCTTCCTTCCTGTTCGTCTCAATTTCTTCAGCGGGAAACTCCGTTCCTGTTCCTGAGAAGTAGTTTTGTTCAGTATATTTGACGCCTTTAGTCATAACGACGAACCACCGTTTACTAGTCTTACCAAAGACCACTGACGTAATATAGAAGTCTTTGTTAAAATTGTCCTGAACGAATTCATCAGGGAAGTCTTCGCTTTCAACATATTTCTGGTCGGTGTACCCCAATCCCTTCGACATGACCACAGCCCACCGGTTCTCGCCCGCCGCGACCGAGGTAATAAAATAACCTTCCTGCCGTCTTCCCTCGATCCACTCATCCTCTTCGTCCTCGTCCAGGGTTTCTACGAAGCTATGGGTTTGTGCATATCCCAGTTCCCTGGAAAGAACTACGTACCACATTTCGTTTCGTTCGGGCTCAGGCCTTTCGGCGGCGGCATTTGAGGCAGGCAGAATGCTGACAGTATGCGCACCTGTGTACGCCTGCAAGCTTTTCAGAATCTGATTCATCACATCAGGAATCGATGGGTCCTCATCAGCTTTTTCAGTGAAAAAGGAAAACTGGTACAGCAGGTTCGCGTGATTCGCAAAGAATTCGTAAAACTTGAGATGCCTTCCCTTGATTCTGAAGTCAAACTGCGCGAAGACGCCTTCCAGATTACCCGTGATAATGGGTCTCGAATCAAAGTTAAACCCGGCATCGTCCGGGAGGCCCTGTCGCTTTATTGCCTCCCTCATGCCCTTCTCGAGAATAGTCTTGAGAACCAGCTCAAGCTTCAATGCATTTTCAGGGAGATTACTGGGAGCAGGGCCGGTGGAAATCTGCACTCTCAAATTCTGATCCGCATAAGAAAACTTTGTTCCGCTTGCATTCTTCTCAGCACTCAGCTTCCAGTTGGCCGGTACCTGAAAGGCGAGTTTGCTATTGGCATCCTCAATTGTCTGCAATCCCTGGGCGGGAGCAGTTACACCGGACACAACCAATAGACCCATCACAAAAGAAATGGATCTGATCCCTTTGATGATTGCTTCTACTGCTAACATCCGGTTTGCGAAAGAAGATTCAGAAGACCTCTGGCAAGGCAAAGTTCACACTTCTCAAAAAAAGATAGACGCTGTTTCTTAGAGGCGGCCAACTGCTGAAGTGTGCGTCTTCTGACGGGAGCCAGCCGTTTATTCGCTATCCAACTGGATTTGTGGATTGTATTCAAACTCAATCGAAGCTTTTTGCCCGTCCAATCGAATCGGTTCAGTCAAATCACTCTTTCCCTTCTTTCGCAACACTTCGACAATTACGAAGCCTGATTTGTTATCCTGCCCGGCAACATACGTTGATGTAACCACACCTCTCTGAGTGTAGTGGCGTTCACCCTGCGTGGGATCGTAATAAGCCAGTTGCTTCGGTGCCGTTGGAATCGTGTGTTCGCCTCGCTCGGTCATGCCCATGCCGAATTTGTCGAGAGCATCTGCGAGGTCAGAATAAATCCAGGCGGTTGGGGTGGACATCGTCGTGCCGTAGACACTGGGTACTGGATGGGTAGCATTAAAGAATGATAAGGCGAAGTTGTTCCAGTTCAATTGTTCATCAGGGGTTGTAGGAGCAACCAGCGACCTCGGCGTCCAGGCCGTTTGCACTTGTGATCCTGCCTGAGGCGGGTAAAACTGGTCCATATACTTATAACCTTTTTGATAGACCTCTTGTAAGCGCGCCTCAATTTCTTTTTTTACAAGAACTTCTGTGTTGTCAAAAAAAGCTTTCGAATCAACGCCGGCTAATCCCAGGCCAATCTTCGCGAGACCTTTTGCAAACCGTTTGAAGAATTTTCCGAATGACGGCATGGGCTGCACATGCGAGGTGTAGGCGCGGGGAACAAAAAGAAGCCCGGCACTTGCTACTGTAGCGCTTACCATGAACTTGCGCCGGGAGAATTCAACGAGAGTTGAAGATGCATTTTTTTGATTCATGTCTCCTCCGGGATGTTTGGAAAAAGCAGGATGCTAAAAAGCTAGAGACGACTCAGCCTTCGTTTCGAAGCGAGCAACGCCGGGCCGGCCTTCTGTAAAGTCGGCAGAATGTAGGCCATTTTCGCTAGTAAGTCCACAAAATTAACTGCCTTGTGCTGGGGTAAGTTTGTGCATATGATTTTTACCCCACTGCCCCTGACCCTGGGTCGTTGGCGCAGGTTATTCGCGCCCCTGGCGCTTTCCAAAAGTGAACTGTGAGCAGGTACGAGTGCCGATCGAGTAGGAAGAACGGCCGGGACAAATCACTCCTTCACCAGCTCTTCGTCGCCGTCGGTTCTCACATGAAACGGAACCGTGCCCTGGACCACCTCTTCCAAAGCAATCCGCGTGGGTTTGTGTTTAGTGGGATCGATTTCAATGCGCGGGCGGGCGCCACGCTGAAGTTGCTTACTGCGCTGAGCCGCCAGGATAATCAGACGATACTTTGAATCGATTGCCGGTGCTTGCGAGTGGTCCGTTGTTTCCTCTACTGCCTGGTGTGTTGTAGCCATAATTAGTCCTGCCGATCCGCAAATTGAAAGTTTAGAGTTCAAGCTTTAGCTTGAGCATAGCGGTGAGGTCAGTACCGAGAGTAGCGACCGGGCCGCAATGCCAACAAGCTGATATGAAGTAAGTCACCAGGTCGCTATCGCTCCCGGTACTGACTTCATCATGACATCATCAACCTAAAGGTTGAACTCTGAACACAAATCTTCGTTATGTCCGAAATCCGCCAGCGCATCTTTTAGCCGCGACGCCTGTCGCTCTCGCCGCGCTCGTTCAGCATAAATCACCGCGGCCAGTTGTTGCGAGGCGCGGTTGATATCGTCATTAAGAATCACGTACTGAAAATCCTTCTGTTGCTCAACCTCAGCCGGCGCACCACGCAAGCGTTTCGCGAGCTCTGCCGGCGAATCTGTCCCGCGCATTATGAGTCTCTGCCTCAGCAACTCAAACGATGGCGGCAGAATGAAGATCGAAACCGCGTCATCGATCCTTTCGCGAATGCTCTTTGCGCCCTGGACGTCAATCTCGAGAATTATGTCGTGTCCCGCCGCTCGTTCACGTTCGACCTGCGCCTGGCTCGTGCCATATAGATAGCCGTAGACGTTCGCCCATTCCAAAAACTCGCCGCGCCCGATCATTTCTTCAAACACGCGAGTCGGGACAAAAAAATATTCGCGCCCGTCCTGCTCGGTCCCGCGGGGAGCGCGCGTCGTGTACGAAACCGAATAACTAACGCCGGGCACGGTCTTGAGGACGCGATCGATCAGAGTACCTTTGCCGCCGCCTGATGGTGAGCTGACAACGATCAGCATTCCCAGTCCGCCGGCAGCAGGCTGGGCTTTTGAATCTTCTGCGTTTGCTGGTTCATTCAACATTTTGCACTTGTTCACGCAGCTTCTCAACCTCGGCCTTGATGGCCAGACCAGCGTCTTTAATTGAAATTTCGGTAGATTTCGACAGCACGGTATTAGCCTCGCGGTTCAGTTCCTGAAGCAGAAAATCCAGGCGCTTGCCGACCTCGCCTTCAGCATCGATGGCCGCGCGAAATTGATCCAGATGACTGCGCAGGCGTGCGAGTTCCTCGCTGATGTCGCTGCGGTCGGCAAGATACGCAACCTCCTGCGCCAAACGCCCGGCGTCGAGATCGATTGCCTGGCCGCTGCGATTGACCAACTCGCCGATTCGTTTTTGCAGCCGTTGCCGGTACGCGTCGGTCAGTCCCGCCGCAGCGGCTTCAATCACGGGGACTTCGGCCTCGATTTTCGTCAGGCGCATTCGCATCTCTGCTGCCAACGCAGCGCCTTCCTGCTCCCGCATTAGTTCGAGACTGTCGATCGCTTCGTCCAGGGCTCGTTCCAGGCCGGCAGTATTTACTTCGTCAATGCCGTCCCGCGCCGGCGCGAGCGCTCCGGGTATGCGCGCCACGAAATTGACGTCAATATCGCCGGCGAGGTTGAACTGTCCTTGAATGTCCCGCATCGCGCTGACATAGCCGGCAATCAAAGGACGATTGATCTCGTAGGTCGTCGCCCCGGTCCGCTCGAAATTAATGTTTAGATCGACCCGGCCGCGCGAGAGGCGCGCTCCGACTCGTTTTCTAATAATCATTTCCAGCGGCGCCAGCTCCTGGCTAACCCTTAGATGGATGTCGAGGTAGCGATTATTCACAGTCTTGATTTCAACCGCGACTGTGAACTCGTCGCCGCTGGCAGCGCCGCGGCCAAATCCGGTCATTGATTTCATAACAGTTAGCGAGTTGTCAGTTGTTAGTTGTCAGTGGTCAACTCATTTGAAGGGCCGTGGCTTAGCCACTTGATGTGCGGAAAGGCTTTGCCTTTCCGTTGGTCGCCATTCACACATGCGAGGCTATGCCTCGTGGATTAGGAGGCGTAGCCTCCCCAATACTTTTAACGAATCCGTAAAAGGTGGAGCCTTTCCGCACATCGGACGGCAAAGCCGCTTTCGACCTACCTAGTCGCTAATTCATGCCAGGAAGGGATCTGACTACTGACCACTAACAACTAATTCCCCTTCTTCATCGGCGAATTGCATTTCGTAGAGTCTTTGGTACTGTCCGCCTCTGGCCAGCAACTCTGCGTGTGTGCCTTGTTCGATAATTTGACCACGCTCGATGACGACGATTAGATCCGCGCGGCGGACGGTCGACAATCGATGGGCGATCACGATGGTGGTGCGGTCGCGAATCAGATTGGCGATCGCACCTTGCACTAATTGCTCTGACTCAGCATCCAGCGCCGAGGTCGCTTCATCAAGGATCAGCACCGGCGCATCGATCAGGACGGCGCGAGCGATGGCCAATCTTTGCCTTTGTCCGCCCGAAAGAAAGGTCCCGCGTTCGCCGATGATGGTGTCATACCCATGGGGCAGCTCAACGATGAAATCGTGCGCCAGCGCAGTCCGCGCGGCGTCGTGGAGTCGTCCTTCCGTAGCCTCGGGCCGGCCGTACGAGATGTTATACCGCACCGTATCATTAAAGAGAACGGTTTCCTGGGTCACCAAAGCCAGTTGCCTGCGCAGGCTGGCGACGCTCGCGTCGCGTAGATCAACTCCGTCCCAAAGAACTGCGCCCGAGGTTGGGTCGTGAAAACGCGGCAGGAGTTTTGTCAGCGTCGACTTGCCGCCACCGGACTGTCCCACCAGGGCCACGAGTTTACCGGCCGGAACCGTCAGGCTTACGCCCCGCAGGACCGCGCGAGATTCATCACTATAGCCAAAATGAACATCGCGAAATTCGATCTCGCGTTGCAAGCGCCGAAGTTCGATCGCGCCTGCCTTGTCTTTGATCTCGGCGTGCTCATCCATTACTTCCCAGACGTCCTGGGCCGCGGCCAGTGCCTGCGAAAAGGAATTGTGCAGCCGGGAAAGCTTCCGCATCGGGTCATAACTCCGGGCCAGGAGAAAGATGAACGTGAGGAATTGCGCCATGTTGATCCGGCCAAGTCTGATTTCGCGTTCGCCAAAGAAGAGCAGGGCGGCAATGAAAAGGACACCGATCAACTCGATGATTGGCGGCGCCATCCCGGAGATGCTCGCGGAACGCAGATTTGCCCGGCGAATGCGCTCGGCCACTCTGGCAAAACGATTTGCCTCGCGAGCTTCACCTTGATAAGCCTTGACGATGTTTTGATTGGCCAGCGCTTCCTGGCCGGTGTCAGTCAATCGTTTACTGCCCTCGAAAGATTCGCGCGCCAGCTTTCGGAGCGAGGAACCGAACCGCATGGTCAAGCCGGCGATGGGCGGGGCGATTAATAACGATCCGAGCGTCAGTCGCCAGTTTACATAAAAAGCAGTCGCCAACAAGGCGATCAGGGTGAAGCCCTCGCGCAACACATCTCGCAGGGTATGAGTCACGGCGGTTTCGATGGCCGCGGCGCTCGAAATTAGCCGAGACACCAGGTAGTTAGTTCTATGCCGTTCGAAGAAACCGGCGGACTGTGCCAGCAGGTGATTGTAAAGTTCGCGGCGCAATCGGAGAACAGAAGTCTGGCCGATGTAAGCCATCAAATAAGTTGAAATGTATTCCGCTATGCCTTTAGCGACCGTAAAGATAATCAGCAGCAGCGCTATGGTTCGGAACGCGGCCAGACCTGAGGGCGGAATTAACCTCTCCAACCCGAATGGCGTCGGGGTGCGATGGCCGCCGCCTGGGGTGAGCGCCTGATCAACTATCGGAATGATTAAGACGCCGGTAGCGCTTTCCAGCAGCCCGCCAACGATCATCGCCAGCGTCGCAATAGCGAACGTGCCGCTGTGTGGCAGAAGATATCTTAGCAGCCGCCGTAGATCGCGCATCTCAGATCAAGCCTTGGATCGTTTGATAGGGAAGGAATCGAAAGTTGGTCCACGATAACAACCACGCAATATACTGAGCCTAATCGTTTGACGTCAAGGCAAAGGCTGTACATACTATTACAAAACCCCTGCGGCTTCAGTTTTTGGATTAGAGCAGGCTCTGAACCGGGCCGGTTTCTTAGTAATCGTTTCGCTTCGACGAAAGCACAAGGACTATAACTGTGGATCCGCAACCTACAAACACAAATGCCAAGCGGTTAATGATTGTCGATGACGATTTTGAGATGCGTACGCTGCTGGCCGAATACTTTCGGCGATTGGGCTTTGAAGTTGCTGAAAAAGAAAGTGCCGCGGCCGCGCTCCAGACCGTCACCACCGAAAGTTTCGATTGCTTCATTCTCGATGTCTCGATGCCGGAAATGTCCGGGATTGAGTTACTAAAGAAGTTGCGAGATCGCGAGATTGATACGCCGGCGCTTTTCCTGACGGCCCATGACATGCTCGACGACAAGGTCGCGGGCTTTGAAGCCGGCGCCGATGATTATCTCGCGAAGCCGTTCAGTCCGCGCGAGCTTGAGTACCGGATTGAGGCGCTCTTGCGACGTGGCCAAACCGCCAAGCAGGACGGCGCCGATGAAGATCGAATGGAGATCGGAGACCTGGTGGTTGATAAGCGGCGCCACGAGGTTTCTCGCGCCGGCGCCAGGATCGATCTAACCCCGCTCGAGTTTCAAATACTGGAACTGCTGGCATCGGAACCGGGCCGCGCCTGGTCGCGAAACGATTTGCTCGATCGCGTCTGGAGCACTGAGTACGAAGGCTATCAGCGGAATATCGACCCGCACATCAACCGGCTGAGAAAGAAGCTGGAAGGCGATCCAAAGAATCCCCATTACGTGCTGACGGTTCGCGGCGTCGGATACAAACTTAACGAAAATCCTTAATCGCCGTGGCCGGTTCAGAGTTCAAGCTTTAGTTCGTGCGTCAGTACCGAGAGTAGCGACCGGGTCGCAAGCCAACGACCCCTTGGATGAAGGAAAAGACCCGGTCGCTACCGCTCTTGGTACTGACCTCACATCGAAATCAACAACCTGAATGTTGAACTCTGAACCATTAGCGGCAAAGGAACGATTGCTTAATTGGTCGTTTATAAGTGGGTGACGATGTATTGCTCAGGCCACTTCCGCGCTTTGCTCCTGCTCTCCGCAATGCTCTTGCCCGGCTTTGCAGTCGTGCTCGCACAAAGGACGCCGCCAAACTCTCAAACAGATAATACCGAGGTTCATTTGCACTGGGGCGCGCGGCCCGGCGTCGCGCGGTACCGGCTGCAACTGGCGAGCGACAGTGCGTTTGCCGACATCCTGTTCGATCGAGTGGTTGCCGGGAACGATTATCAAATCAAAGATCTTTCCCCGGGCCGATATTTTTGGCGGGTTGCGCCTTTGACTGATCGGCTTGGCGACTTCTCTTCAGCCGCAGTTATTTCACTAAGGACTACTGCACTGCAAGCAAGTCCCACGCCCCTGCAAAGTATTCCGACACGCTTTGGTTCATCCAATACAGAGGTCGGCACAGCTACTGCGATTGTAGCTCGTGGTGGTTGGCGAGCTGCGGTCGGGGACATTGCGCATCCGGTTCTCGCCCACCTGCGTTCACCCGCGACGTTCGATCTGGTTGGAATCAATAGCGATGGAGTTATTTATGCGCTTGATGCGAACAGCGGATTTGCGCTTTGGAGTACTGGCCGAAGCCTGGCGAACTCGACACGAGCCACGTCTGGTCTGTCAGCCGTGCTGTTGCTTCCTTCGCGAACAGGACTTGATAACGTCTTAATCCTGTCAGGCGTCAACGTCTTTGCTCTCGAAGGCCCTAGTGGTCGTGAGCTTTGGCGGACTACGCTGCCAACGGCGGCCGCGAGCGGAACGGTCATTAGAGATAATCGTTCTGCTGAGATTCTGGTGATTGATAATTCTCTGCAAAGACTTTTTGCGCTCGACGCCGGCAACGGGAATCTTCTAACTCAGACCAGGCTGCCGCATCGCGTCGTCGGTGCTCCGGTGGCGTTTGGCTTGGGCACGGGTTTAGTTATGCTTGCCTATGACACCGGACAGATTGAAGTGCGTAACGGCGCGGGTGTGGTTGCGCGATCGGGCAACGCCGGCAGCCCGGCTACGACCCCGCCGCTCTTCGTCGCTGGCAACGTCGATTTCGTTCTGGTGGGTACTCGCAATGGACTGACGGCTTTGACTGCGGATGACTTGATCCCCATTGGAATGGTTGCGATTAAGCAGGATTCGCTGCGCGGCATCCTGGCCGCACAGGATCTCGACGGTGACAGATCGCCGGAAATAATCATGTCAACCAATCGAGGTCGCGTGATCGCAGTCACCGCTGCCGACGGTAAGATTCTTTGGGAGACAAACGTGGGCATTGATGGCCAGCCGGCGGCTTTTGCCGACGTTAACGGCGATGGTGTGCTTGACGTTGTGTTGTTCAGAGGTCAAAGCTCTTCGTTAGCGCTGTCGGGCCGGGATGGCTCCGTTGTTTGGAAGGATAGTGAACCGTCCGCTTTGATCGCCAATCATTCAACCGCTCTGGCGCCGCGCTCGATCGTGGCGATGCCTTTCGGGTCCGGCGTACTCTTGATTTCGAGCGATCCTTCCCACACGGGTTTGCGGGCTCTCGAATTTTCGAAAGGGAGTCCGCCTCGCCAGCGCTAAGGTTAGTCATGCTGCGAAGGAAAGTGAACTCATCATGCTCTGGATCGTAGGTTCAATTTTCGTAGTTGTCTGGTTCGTCGCAAAGTTTCTGCTGCACAAGAGTGGCATGGTTCACGTCATCCTGATGATCGCGGTTTCAATGTTTCTCATTCAGTTTGTGCAGGACCGCCGCACCAGAGCCTACCTACGATCTCTGGGCCGCTAGTTCAAGGATTGTTCACTTGAAACTCCGATAGAGTTACCCGCCGTCTAAACAAGTCACAAGAAGATCGTTATCGTTGGGACTCCAGTCATTACTTGCCAGTTTGGCCCCCTTCGGCAACAATGATCTCGGCTTTGGCATCAATCAATCGGCCGCATTTCCATGCGACTGATTGTTAAGAAATAAGTTCGCGGGGGTTATCGCATGAGCAGATCTGTTAAATCGTTAATCGGCTTCGCGTGTTTGGTTCTTCTCATTTCCGCCGTCGGCGGGCGGGCCCAAAATGATACCCGGCGCACGACGGTCGCGATTACATATCCACTCGATCAAACTATAGAGGTTCCCTTTCATGGCACTACTCGTCTGCCCAGGCTGAAAGGCTCGGCCAAAGTAAGACGGCAGGGCCGCCGCGGGACCCGCGTGGAGCTCAACATCGACAACCTGCCGCGTGCATACGAACTCGGCGGCGTCTACACCACCTATGTGCTCTGGGCCATCTCGCCCGATGGGCACGTCGATAACCTCGGCGAGATTAAGCGCAGCGGCAGCGGTATCATCGATTCGAAGATCGATGTCACCACACCTCTCCAAACTTTCGCTTTAGTAGTCACCGCCGAGCCGCACTTCCTGGTCCACTCTCCCAGCCGCATGGTGGTGATGGAAAACATTGCGCCAATCGCGATCCGGGACGCGCAGGCCGAAACCTCGAGAATCCAGTACATCGGCAACAGCAGCGATTACTTCCGCGAATCGAATGTGCCGCTGATCGCTGAATCAGATTTTCGCGATATTCCCGTCGCCCTGCTGGGCGCGCGCCAGGCCGTTAACCTCGCGCGTTACGCCGGCGCAGAGCGCGATGCTCCCAATGAGTTGCGCGCCGCCCAGGCCGATCTACAACAAGCCGAAGCCGCGCTGCGCATGCGTCAGCCTGAGCGAGAGATCGACATCCTGGCGCGACAGGCAATCAGCAGCGGCGCGAAAGCCGAAGACATGGCCCTGGTGCGTCGTGCTTCGCGCGAACGTCGCGAAGAAATTGAGCGTCGCGATCTCGCTGTGCGCAAAGCCGAGGACATCGCTGAAACTGCCAACCAGGAAATTACGCGTTTGAAAGCAGAGCTGGATACAGAACGTCACGCGCGCGACCTGGCGGAACGTGACGCCGTCAATGCCGCCGAGAAGTTGCGTGACGCCCGCACGGAGATCGCCCGTCTGCGCGATGAGATGCAAACTGTGCGCGCCGATGCCGAAGACGCAAAAGTCAGACTGGCGCGCCTCGAAGGCGAGAAACAAGCTGAAGATGCTCGCCGCGTGACAGAGAAGCGCGTCGCCGATCAGCGCGCCGCGTCGGAAACTTTGAAACAGGCTCTGGCCCGCTTCGGCACGGTGCGCGATGGCGCTCGTGGAATGACGCTCGTGCTCTCTGAATCCATCTGGGCGAATCCGCGTTCGACGAATCTGATTGCGGCAGCCGCCGCCAAGCTCGATCAGATCGGAGCCCTGCTCGCCAATAATCCCGATTATCAAATCTCGATCGAATCCTTCACCGACAATCGTGGCGACGAAGGCTCGCTGCAACAACTAACACAAGACCGCGCAAGAGTCTTATCCGAAAGATTTGCCGCAGCGGGCGTCGACGTCACCCGCGTGCAGGCCAGCGGTTTGGGCGGAGCAAATCCCGTCGCCCCGAACACAACGATTGCCAGCCGTGCGAAGAATAGACGGACTGAGATTACGCTGAGTACGTCCGGCCAGTAGGCTTCGTTCTCGCGTATGGAGTGAACGTGTTCCTAACCTGTGCGGTGCGGCGAAGGTTGTTGCTAATCGCGCGCGCGTCAACTCCACAGTTTCGCCGCTGGTTCATAGTCCGCGCAATAACTTTTAAGAAAGGAGTCGGCATGCGCATTCATGGCTTATGCCTCGTCAAGAACGAAGCTGACATCTTGCGTCAAAGCCTGCATGCTGCTCGTGCCTGGTGTGACGCTGTTTACGTCTTTGACAACGGCAGCACGGATGGCACCTGGGAACTCGTGCAGGAACTAGCGCGCGAAGATCCGGCGATTGTTCCGTGGAAGCAAGAAGCCGTGCCCTTCCACAATAACCTGCGAACGCAGATTTATCACGCCTTTGCCGATCGAGCGCAGGCTGGTGACTGGTGGGTGCGCCTGGACGCCGATGAGTTCTACATTGACGACCCGTGTGAATTTCTCAACCGCGTACCGGCCTCGACCGGCTGCGTCTGGTTCGTCGTAGTCTCTTACTACTTCAGCACCGAAGAAGCACGGCGGTATCACGCCGACCCCGGTCAGTTTGCCGATGATGTGCCGATTACCGAGAAGTGCCGCCACTATTTCACTCACTGGAGTGAAGTCCGATTCGTTCGTCATGAAGTCACGGCGCCCTGGGACTCACTTAAGGCGTGGCCCCGGAAAGTGATTGCGGGTCAGGTTCGTGCACATCCACAACGGATCCGTTGCCGGCATTTTCCATATCGATCCCCCGCGCAGATTGAGCGCCGGCTCGCAACACGCGCGGCCGGCGCGTTGAGCGGGACTGGATTTCGTCATGAACGGGTGAAGAATTGGCGAACTAGTGTCGAACTGCTCGTTACGCAACAACGCCGCTGGCCGGATTTTGAGTTCGTTAGTAATGAACACGAGATGGAGTGGGGATGGGAGAGCCGCGTGATCGACGCATCTCACCTTGTGTTCGATGCCCACGATGGACAGTTCGTCCTCAACGAACACCTGTTGCCACCCATCCCTGGTGCGAGGCGATCGTTTCCACAGCGATTGATCTCGAACCGATTTACGCGATCGATTCGCCGGCATCTCAGCCGTTCTTAGTTAATCGGACAGTCACCGAGGCGCGTAGCCACTCGTTTGTTTCCGCCGTAATTGAGATCGTCGCGATCGTGAGTTTCTTTGTTGTCTCTGAATTACCAAATTCGTGTTCTGGTTGATCATGGTGGTCACGTTTTTTGACGCAAACGAATGGGAGCAATTCTTCCGGATAAGCTGAAGGCAATCCTGCTCGGTCTGCTCGCGATCGCGTTTTTGTTGGGTTGGCTCGCGCGCGCATTTCCGCAGATCGCCTGGCTACAGGTCTTTCGGCTTCCGGGCATCAAGATGAGCGAGGAACAGAGGGCCAGGCGGCGGCGCTCCGCGAACCGTTTGGCTGCGATGGAGATTATTGTTGCCGGGCTCGCTTTGCCGCTCGTTTATACCGTGGCAACGGTCATGACCTTTAATGAAGTCAAGACGACACCCATGATCATCGTGAACACCTGCGCGGTCTTGTGTATCGTAGTGGGGATTTGGATCTTTGTTCGGAATCGTTAGCGGTGCCTGGCTGACTCTGATCTGGATCAAGCTTGGCCGACCAGATTTGAAACCTAGGCAGGAGAAAAATACATGCGTCACGTCAAAGCCCGCATCTTTGCATTGCTGCTAATTTTTGTCTCTGCCGGTCTCATCTATTACAACTGACGTCAGCTTTTGCAGGAGCAGAAATACTCGATGAAGCTGGCAGCGTTTGCTCCTCTCTGTGTAACCGGGGGGCCTTTCTCTTGCTATTCCCGTCGATGGCCGGAAAGCCCACAACTGCCAGGGAGAAAATGATCGTACTCGTCGTGCTCGTGATTGGTTTCCTGGCAGGTCTCGTTAACTGGTATCTGATGGACCCGGGATTTTTCGGCAGGTGAGTATTGCTTCCTTTGCTGTTAGCGCGGACGGCTCGTCCGCATTGAGCACGCAGTGCGAAAGTTCCTTTGAGCTTAGCGGACGGGCCGTCCGCGCTCCGAGTATTGACGTGAGTCGTGCCCTCAAATTGAATCAGTACAATTCTTCACCGGGTCTACGAAATCAGGAGCAGCGTTGGTATCCTCTCACGACAATGTTTCGCGATCCGCGCTTATCCCGAATGGCCGAGTTTCACGAAGCGCGCGTCAGGCTGAGGAAGGCGCGCGTAGAACGCATTCATGCGGCTGGAAAACCATACCCAGTGGTGGCCGGATCGTTCCGTCGTGTAATCGCCCAAAGCTCCGCACCGGGTTTTGAGGTTTCCAAGAATGTACGCCGCAACGATAAAAGAAAATACAGTAGTGTCTCAATTTGGCTTTGCGCGTCTTTGCGTCTTTGCGCCTGTGCGTGAATAGCCGTTTTGGCCGGAGATATTTCACGCAAAGACGCGAAGCTCGCAAAGAAAAGCCGCAAAGTAAGACACCACCGATCCCCGGTGCCGACAAGAGTTATTCCGAAACAAGT
>Ga0070698_100000313_pt1 | contig 49238 bp, 44 predicted proteins | sample KBSK1502metaG_FD_65477 | JGI IMG/M metagenome (GOLD analysis project Ga0070698, IMG submission 65477) | Corn, switchgrass and miscanthus rhizosphere microbial communities from Kellogg Biological Station, Michigan, USA - KBS K1-50-2 metaG | ecosystem: Host-associated > Plants > Roots >...
GAGGGCAGGGAGGAGCAGGTAGACGAACCGGGGTCCGAGATAGAATCCGTCGTGCCAGTACGCGAAGTACCCGACCACCAACAACGCCGAGCTCACGAGCAGGTAGCGGTCGAACGCGCTCAGGCGACGCACAAGCGCCAGCGCGGCAATGACCGGTACGAGGGACGGCAGCGGCGTTTCGAACAGATACGTCTGCAGTCGCAGAAAGTAGAGGTTTACCAGCTCCACTCCGCGCGACGGCGTGTGACTGATTCCCCATGGCGCCTGGTGGAACCCGAGTCCATGACTCGCGCCCCAGAGTAGCTCGTAACCGAACAGCGTCGCATCGCCGGTAGTGGCGCGATTGAACGCGAGCACGGCGACCATCGGTGTCGCCACGCCAACGCCCGCAGCCACGAGGTCCCTCAGCGATGAACGACCACCGACGGTTCGCACCAGGAGCCAGATGCCGGCTGGAAGCGCGAACGCGGCGCCATCAAGCGGTCGAATCGCGGCGACCATCCCGAAACACAAGCCCGTCAGCATCGCGGTCGACACGCGCGCAGCATCGGCCTGTGTCATGTTCCACAAGCCGACGAGCGCCAGGCAAAGCCAGGCCAGTGTCGGCACGTGGTTCATGTGTGAACCGGCCATGAACACCATGAACGGGGCTAGCGCGAAGAGCGCGGCGCCGCCCAGAGCAACCCCGGCCGACTCTTCTGTTCGCCTGACGAGTTGCCAGAAGGCAACCACGGCGACAGCACCGAACACAGGTCCCGCGAGCCACGACATCCCGGCCAGAACCCCTGGCACGAGCATCAACGGACCGCCGGCCGGGAATTGCGCAAACACCGATCCATTCACGTCGACGACCTGCAGGGCGCTGAAGAACTCCGGATACGCGTCCGCCGGGCGTGAGACGCTGCCCTCGGCAAAGATCCGGGCCTGCATAACCTGCGCGATCTCGTCGATGTGGAGGGGCCGCCCGGAAAGAACCTGAAGCGCGACCAGGCTGAACACGGACAACGACACGATGCCTAACAACGCGCCGGTCAGCGCGGTATGTCGGGAAGCAGCATCCGCCACCAGGGTCCAACCACCTGGCCACCAGTCGAATCGTCGGAGGAGAATGAACAGGACAAAGGCCGATCCGATGCTGATCGCTGACCCACTGAGCCACTCGGACGCCGAAGAGGCGTACCAGGGAGCGCCGTGACCTCCAGGAATCCAGTTCGCGAACGGAAAAAACGACAGGACCGTCAGCGCAACCGCCCAGCCGCGCGCCAGCGATGTCCGGTCGGACGGCGTCACCGATTGTTCACCGGCGACGTGCTTGTCGAATGTTCACCGAACGCCCGCATTACGAGAGCGCCGGGGACGTGTCGACCAGACGCCGTCGCCGTTCGATCTCGATGAGCAGATTCTGGAGATCGCTCTGGCTCACCCCTGGTATTCCCGCCGCCTGGGCCAGGGTAGATGGCCGACGGCTCGACAACTTCTGGCGTGCTTCGGTCGATAGCGATTGGAACTGCTCGTACGGTAGATCGGCTGGCAGTGGCAGGCCTGACATCCGCTTCAGTTTCTCGGCGTGAACGCGCTCGCGCGCGAAATAGCCGGCGTACTTGAGCTCGAGCTCCACCGTAACGAGAGCATCGCGGTCGATTACTGCCTGCGTTCCGGTTGCGCCAATCAAGTCCGCCAGCCCAACAGCGTTCCGGCGAGCCAACTCTGCAATGCGAACCGGTTGGCGCACGGTCGCGCTCCCGGCGCGTTCAAGAATGACGTTCGATTGCTCAGGAGAAAGCGCCGTCTCGCGCGCAAATCGTTCCAACTCGTCTTCCCGCTCGAGGCGGGTCTGGATCTTCGCCCTTTCGCGTTCGTCGAACATTCCCAGCTCCGCCGCGATGGGAGCGAGACGCCGAAGGGCGTTGTCCTGGCGCACCGTTAGGCGAAATTCGGATCGCGACGTGAACAGCCGGTAAGGTTCGTCGACCCCGCGGGTGACCAGGTCATCGATGAGGACACCGATGTACGACGTCTCGCGACCCAGGATCAGCGGCTCGGCGTTCTGCGCTCGTCGTCCAGCGTTCAATCCGGCGATCAGGCCCTGGCCGGCTGCTTCCTCGTACCCTGTCGTTCCATTGACCTGACCGGCGAAAAACAAACCGGGAAGAGCGCGACTCTCGAGTGTGGGCCAGAGCTGAGTCGGGGAAAAATAGTCGTATTCGATGGCGTACCCGGCCCTGGTCATCTGCACGTCGGCCAAACCATCGATTGTGCGGAGGATTTCCAACTGCACCGGGGCCGGGAGCGAAGTCGACAATCCATTGACATACAACTCGGTCGTGTCGTGACCCTCGGGCTCGAGGAACAGCTGATGCCGTTCCGCGTGCGGAAACCGAACCACCTTGTCCTCGACCGAAGGACAATAGCGTGGGCCCCGCGCGCTGATGGCGCCGCCGTACATGGCGGATTCTGCGAGGCGATCCCGGATGATTCGCTTGCCGTCTTCCTCGAGGTACGTAATCCAGCAGGGAAGCTGGCCCGGGTGGCGCGTTAGGCCGGCCGCCGACCTGGCGTTAGGCCAGAAGTGGGACCAGGAATAGTCGAAATCATCGACCTCGCTTTCCTGGCGCTGGAGGCGATCGAGTGCGACCGTCCGTCCGTCGATGCGGGGCGGAGTGCCGGTCTTGAAGCGTGCCACTTCGAGTCCGGCTCGCTCGACTTGTTCTGCGAGGTCGACGGTCGAGGACTCTCCAGCGCGCCCGCCGGCGATGCGCGTGTCCGTTCCTATGTGGATGCGACCGCGAAGGAACGTGCCGGTCGTGACAACAATGCAGCGGGCACCAAAGCGCCGGCCCTCCATCGTCTCCACACCGGAAAGGTCATCGCCCTCGAAGACCAATCGGGCGACGGTGCCCTGGATTGTTCTGAGGCGGGAGTGTTGCTCCAACAGCGACCGAACCGCTCGGCGATAGAGGCCGCGATCGCACTGCGCCCTGGGAGCCCACACGGCCGCACCTTTGCCACGGTTCAGCATCCGGAACTGGATCATCGCGAGATCGGTGGCGCGTCCCATGATGCCACCCATCGCGTCAACCTCTCGGACGACCGTTCCTTTCGCGACGCCGCCTATCGCCGGATTGCACGACATCTGCCCGATGGTCTCGAGCGCGCTGGTGATCAGGCCAACGCTGCAGCCCAGGCGCGCAGCCGCGACGGACGCTTCGGTACCGGCATGACCGGCGCCGATGACAATGACGTCGAACTGGGTTTCGAGCGGTCGCTGACTGTTGCCGCGAGACATCCGCGGAAGGTAGTTGGGGCAGGGGCCCTCGTGCATCCGCGGGCGAGACTCGCAAATCTCGGATACCCAACTGCGACACTCATGCCACTCGAACTGAAGGCGAACTACCCTAGCCTCCTGATCCGGCGCTCTGTTTTTGAGCGCGCCGGCATCACCCGTGCGACCATTGACGATCGGCTTGGCTTGACCGATCAGGAGTTCAGCGTCGAAGGGGACTTGATCGCAATCGGACCGATACTCGACTCGGACGCGCTGCAAGAAGTGATCAACGATCTCGAAAAAGCAGGACTCGTCTATTTCGAGGACTTCTTCGACCTCAGCGGTAACTGGCCCGACTGGCTCGTTTTGTACGCGAGGGACAACGCCCGCACAGGAGTCACCGGCGCGTAAGGGTCTCGGACGTTACGGATTCAGTCGTCACGCTTCCGCGGCGAAGAAAGCCGTGCCAGCCGCAGCGCAGGCACCAACTCCTGCGGAACCACGGGAAAAACCGGTCGAGCGCCGAGTGAACGCGAATGGTCGGCGAATCGCAATTCAGACAATGGTCGCCGGCCGGCAGGATAAGGGCGAAGAAAATCGTAGCCATGACAATTCGCAGGACGAAAAGTCCAGCGAAGATCACGGTGAAAAGGAGTGCGTCCGACATGGAACCTTCCTGCCCGCTGCTACGCCACAACGCTTCTCGCGTTCTCTACTGAACCAGTTCGGTTGATGTAAGGCGCAAGGAACGTCACAATGCGCTGTTCCACATAGTACGCTGGTTGCCACGGAGGGCCACTGACAAATCCGACATGTCCGCCACGATCATGGAACTCGACCTCGAGATTCGGGTTCGTCCTCGCGATCCGCTCCGCATCGCGAAGCACCTCGATTGTGTGGAACGGATCGTCAAACGCACTCAGCAATAGCGTCGGACGTCGAATCTGGTCCAGAAACGCCATCGAGCTGCTGCGAGCGTAATAGTCGGCGGCATCACTGAACCCATGGAGTGGGGCGGTGAATCGGTCGTCGAACTGCCACATCGTGCTGACAGAATCCAGATCCTCGAGCGAACAGACATCGGGAAATTGAGCCAACTTCTGGCGCGCCTTGCGCTTCAACGACCGAAGGAAGTTCCATTGATACAGTCGGGCGAAGCCGGAGTCGATCGCGCGGCTTGAGCGCGCCAGGTCGAACGGAGTGGAGACGGCAATAGCAGCGCGCACCTGGACTGGCACCGCGTCGCCCTTTTCACCCAACCATTTGAGCATCACGTTGGCGCCGAGCGAGACACCGGCGAGACCGATGGGCCGGTTGGGGTCTTCCTCGATCAGGCGCCGGACAACGAGGTCGAGATCAGTCGTTTCGCCGGAGTGATACGTGCGACGCGCCCGGTTCACTCGACCGTCACAGGTCCTGAAGAGGAGCTGCCTTGGCTGCCAACCTTCATGCAGTGCCGCAGCCCAGATGCCTCCGGCGTAGTGCGAGTGCAAGCCACCCTCGAGCCCGTGGAGCAGGAGCAGCACCGGACCGACTTCGGAGTTGGTGGCGGAGGCGACCGTGATTTCATCGCCGTCAGGCGTAGAAAGGCAATCAAACCGGACATCGCTCAAAGGTCTCTTCCGGAAGAACTTGCCCCACATGGTCATGACATGGGGACCCGGAAGCCACCAGGCGGCGCGGAATGGATTCGGCATGCCGCTACATTACCTCGCCGGATCCGATCATGACGCGTGCAGACCCGAGCATTTGCGGTCAGACGCGCGGAACCCATCGCGAAAGAGGTGGTCGTGGCAGGCGCCGCTTCTCAGACACGCCAGGTTCAAGTTTTCGGAACGCGGAAAAACGCGGACACGCGCAAGGCCTTGAGGTTCTTTGCCGAGCGGCGGATTGCCACGCACTTCGTAGACTTTCAGGAGCGGGCACCAGCACTGGGCGAACTTCGGCGCTTCTCGGAGCGATTCGGCGTCTCGAGTCTTGTCGATCGGGAGTCACGCCGTTTCCTCGATCTCGGCCTGCAACGGTCCATGCATTCGGATGACTGGTGGCTCAAGCGCCTCACCGAGGAGCCGGGTATGCTGAAGCAGCCACTCGTTCGCTTCGGTCACCGCGTCGCCGTTGGCCTGGCCGAAGACTCGTGGCGCGAATGGCTGTCGACGTGATCCGGTGCGTTCGGCAGGTTCCACGGGAGCGTCGAGTGCGATCAATACGTAACCGAGGATAGTCCCATCGACTACACGCTGGTGGCCTGGGGAGGCTTCCTCCTCTTCGTCTTCGCGATGCTGGCGTTCGACCTGGGCGTGGTGAATCGCAAGGTGCACGTGGTCTCCGTGCGCCAGGCGTTGATCTTCACCGCCGTGCTGGTGGTCCTCGCCTTCGCCTTCGCCGGGTTCGTCTACGCCGCCTACGAGAATCAGTGGCTGGGGTTAGGCGTCCACGTCGATCGCATGGACAACGTCGTCAACGACGGCCGCCTGGCGGCGCTCAAGTTCATCACCGGGTACCTGATCGAACTATCACTGAGCGCCGACAACGTGTTCGTGATGGCGATGGTCTTCGCTCATCTGCGCATTCCGGCGCAGTTCCAGCATCGCGTGCTCTTCTGGGGCATCCTGGGGGCGCTGGTGTTGCGCGGCGTCATGATCGTGGTCGGCGTTGCCCTGGTCGCGCGCTATCACTGGATCCTGTACCTCTTCGGCGCATTCCTGGTCTATACCGCGATCAAGATGCTCGTCACGAAGGATGAAGGTCACATCGAGACGGATGAGGTATTCATCATTCGGCTGCTGCGGCGCTTCTTCCCGGTGACGGGGCAGTTCAACGCGCATCACTTCACGGCAGTTGTCGATGGCCGCCGAATGCTCACGCCGCTCGCGGTGGGCCTCGTCCTGATCGATGTATTGGACCTCGTGTTCGCGCTGGATTCCATTCCTGCCGCGTTCGCGATCACCGCCGATCCGTTCCTCGTTTTCACGAGCAACGTTTTTGCCATCCTCGGCCTGCGTTCACTGTACTTCGCGCTGGCGGGAGCGATCGAGAAGTTCCGGTACCTGAAGACGTCGTTGTCGGCGATTCTCGGGCTGATCGGCGCCAAGATGCTGACGGGTGACCTTTTGAAGGATCAATTCGGCCCGAACGTCAACCTCTACATGCTTGGCATCGTCGTGGGCATCCTGGCGGCCGGCGCGATCGCGTCGATCATCGTGACGCGCCGCGAAAATGGGACCGCCGAGGTGCCGGCCGCCGAGCCGAGCGAGAAGATCGCCGAGAGCCTAACGATTGATGAGGAGAGCTACCCGAATACCAGCGGATAGACGATCGCGACGACAAGTACCACAAGGATGACCGCTATCGCGTCGAGCAGGGCTCCGGCACGCAGCATGTCGCGGACCCGCACCTGACCGGACCCAAAAACAATGGTGTTCGGCGGCGTGGCGACGGGGAGAGCAAATCCGGTTGATGCAGCCAAGGCGGCGATGAGCATCAGAAGCAGCGGCGGCTGATCAACGGCTCGGGCCAGTGTCGCCACGATCGGCATCATCATCGTCGCGACGGCGGTGTTCGACGCGAGCTCACTCAGCAGGAGCACGAACACCGCCAGACCGATGTAGATCGCGAACGGTGGGAGGCCGCCCAATCCGGCCATCTGTCCGCCGAGCCAACGCGCCAGGCCCGTCGACTCCATCGCAGCCGCGAGTGACAAGCCCCCGCCGAACAGAAGAAGCACGTCCCACGGAATTACGCGGGCCTCGTCCCACGTGAGCAGCGCACGGCTCGAGCCGTCGCGATCGCGGGCCGGAATGACGAAGAGGAGAAGCGCTCCCAGGATGCCTATGGTCGCATCGGTGATGCGAGGCGCGAGGTCGACGAGCCCCGGGATAACCACATCGCCGAACTCCTTGTGTTCGCGCCCAAGCCAGGCGATGGCCGTGGCAACAAAAACGCAGAGCGTAGCCAATTCCCCGCCGCGCAATGGGCCAAGCGCTTGTCGTTGGTCGCGAAGCACACCGGTCGCACGGTCATCGAGCACCGCGCGGGAAGGGAAGAGGACGAAGACGAGTAGTGCCCAGCACACCGGAAGGAGGACAAGGACCAACGGCACGCCGAACGCCAGGAACGAAACAAACGAAACCTCCTGGCCCGCGAGCTCTCTTGCCGCGCCGGCAAGAATGAGGTTTGGTGGCGTTCCCAGCAGCGTCCCCATGCCACCGATCGACGCCGCGTACGCGAGTCCGAGCAGTAACGCAGTTCTTGTGCGTTGGCCATCGGTGTCACTGCCGAACAGCGGAATGATCGCCAGAACAATCGGATACATCATCGCTGCCGTTGCCGTATTCGAGATCCACATCGAGATGAATCCCGTGGCAACCATGACGCCCAGCACGATGCGCCGGCCTGAGAGCCCGATGATGCCGATGAGGGCAAACGCGATCCGCGCATGCGCGTTCCATCGTTCCAGGGCCGCCGCCAGCAGGAATCCACCCAGGAACAGAAAAACCAATTCGTTGGCGTAAGGTGCAACGGCGTCGCGTGCCGTAACGACGCCAAGGGTGGGGAGCAATGCTGCCGGAAGGAGTGATGTCGCTGCGAGTGGGACGGGTTCGACCACCCACCAGAGTGCCATCCACGCCGCCAGGCCGAGGACATGCCTCGCCTCGGGCGCAAGTGTCGACGGCGCGAGAATCACGAGTATGGCGAAAACGGCGGGCCCAGCGACGAGCCAAGCCAGCCGCGTCGCGTTGCCACGGCCTGCGTTGTGGTCGATCGGCTCAGAACTCGCCGACAAAACCGATTTCAGGTTCGAGGTGCTGGCCGAATTGTGCCGATACTCGCTGCTGGATGTCCGCGATGATCGTTCGGATGTCAGCGGCAGTGGCCGAACCGAGATTGATGATGATGTTGGCATGCAGGTGGGAAACCTGCGCACCGCCAATGCGATATCCCTTGAGCCCGCACTGATCGACGAGTCGACCCGCGCCAACGCCCTCGATCTTCTTGAAGATCGAACCGGCACTCGGGTGGATATCGAGCCACGGATGACGGGCACCGCGCCAGGCAAGATTCTCCTGCAGGATGCGGTTCATGCGATCCGTGTCGCCGGGCTCCAATGCGAACGTCACGGTCAACGCCACATCGCGCCGGTGATGAAGGACGCTCGTGTCGTAGCCGAACGCCATTTCCTGTCGGAGTGCGGTGTGCCGAGCTCCGTTTTCGAGCAGCAGGTCGCACGACTCGAACACTTCCTCAATGAACATCGTGCGTTCGCGCTCCGGTGCCGGCGACAGAAAGTGCAGGTTCTGCCAGACCGCGCCGCCCACTGTACTCGGGATACCGATGTAGTGCTCGAGGCCGGACAAGCCGCGGCGAACCGAGGTCAGGATGAGGTCCTGCATTATCGCGCCGCTTTCCGCCCATAGCCGGGTGTCGTCGAAGCGAAACGCGCGAGCGACGTTGCGGATTACGATGCCACGAAACCCGCGGTCACCAACGAGGATGTTCGCGCCGAGGCCAAGCACGAAATGAGGGAACCCGGACTCGCGGCTGGTCTCAACCGCGTTTGCCAGATCCTCTGCCGACATGGCATCGTACAGGAAGTCGGCCGGACCGCCAATCCTGAACGTGGTGTACGGAGCCAGCGGAACATCCCGCCGGAGCCGCGAGGGCTCGAGGCGTTTTGCGGCCAGTGCCCCGAACTGGGCGAGACGATCTTTAAGTTCAGCCATCGGCGCACAAAGAAAACCAGAGAACCACGGATATCGCCAGCGTGACGACCTTTCCATGCGCACTTCGACGCAACGTGACCCGCTGGCCCAGGGCCGCCGCTGTAATGGCGTGCTCGGTCCTCGCCCTGCTGCTACCCGGTCGCCTGGACGCGCAGCGCGCTGAACTCGAGAAATTCATCCGACACCGGGTCCTGGGGAACGGCCTCGAAGTCATCGTAGCCGAAAGCCATGGCGTTCCCCTGGCCACGGTCGAAATCAACGTGCGGAATGGCTCGTTCACCCAGCGTCCAGGTACCGAGGGACTGGCGCACATGTACGAGCACATGTTCTTCAAGGCGAACGCCCAGTTGCCGCAGCCGGACGAATTCATCCAGCGATCATCGGAGCTGGGCGCGTCGTTCAACGGCACGACTCAGGAAGAGCGAGTCAACTACTACATGACGCTTCCGACGGACAGCATTGCCGGCGGAATAAAGTTGATGGCGGCGGCCCTTCGCGGACCGAAATTTCTCAGCGAGGAGCTCGAGCGCGAACGCCAGGTCGTTCTGGGTGAATACGACCGAAACGAATCGAATCCCTTCTTCGAGCTCCAGCAGACGACGGGGAAATCGCTGTACCCTGGGCAATGGAGTCGGAAGAACATCATCGGCGAGCGCGAGGTTCTCCAACGCGTGACTCCGGCTCAGATGGCTGAGATACAGCATCGCTACTACGTGCCGAACAACACCGCGCTCATCGTCACCGGCGACGTGAATCCGGACTCTGTCTTTGCCATGGCGGAACGCTTCCTCGGCGACTGGCCGAAGGGCGAAGACCCCTTTGCCGCAGAACCGATTCCTCCCGTGCCAGCTCTCACGAGCAGCAGCGTGGTGTATGTGGAGCAACCGGTAGGTGCCGTCACCGTGTTGCTGCAGTGGCAGGGTCCGAGTGTGAGAAAGGACCCGTCTTCGACGTTTGCCGCCGACGTGTTCTCCGATGCGCTGAATCAGCCGGGCTCACAGCTCCAGCGTCGCCTGGTCGACACCGGTCTCTTTCAGTCGATTGGAGTGAACTACTACACCCTCAATCAGGTCGGTCCGATCACCATTTCCGGACAGACGACGCCTGACCGTCTGAAGGAAGCGGTCGCCGCGTTGCAGAAAGAAGTCGAGCGTCTGGCAGAGCCGGGATACATCACCCCCGAGCAGCTGGCGGCCACCAAGGCGGAGCGCGCAGTGAGCACGGCGTTCGGTTTCGATCGGCCGTCGGATCATGCGCACACCATCGGCTTCTGGTGGAGTGTCTCGGGCCTCGAGTACTACATGGGATACGTGGACAACATGGCGAAGCAGACGCTGGACGACGTCCGCGCATACGCGCGCAAGTACATCGTTGGGAAGCCAATGGTGGTCGGGATTCTCCTCCCACCAGGCGTTAAGGCAAACCTCGGACTCCGGGATAACGACTTGTTGCCGAGAATCATCCCGTGACCGGCGTCATGAGGTCGCGATGGCTGGCCGTGGCTGTCGCGATCGCGACGGCCCACTCGTTCGCGTCGGCGCAGTCGCGTGGCGCCGGACCCGCGGCGCAGACGGCGCCCGACACGGGAACCGTCGGCTATGACGTCGACGGCATCCGCGTGATCCATCGCCATGTCGGCAGCGGCGACATCGTCGTAGCGAACCTGTACTTGCTGGGCGGCGTTAGGCAGGTGACCGCCGCGAACGCCGGGATCGAACTGTTGCTGCTCGAGGCGAGCGAGCGAGGCACTCGTACGTATCCGCGCGACCGGCTTCGCCGCTCGATGGCGCAACTCGGGACCAACATCACCACGTCGGTCGGCGTGGACTGGTCGTCGATCGGACTCCGCGCGACGCGCGCCACACTTGACTCGACGTGGAGCATCCTCGCCAGTCGTGTGACAGAGCCGCAACTGGACTCCACCGAGGTCGAGCTCCTTCGGCGCCAGCTTCTCGCCGGGGTCCGCCAGCGCGAGGACTCACCGGACGCGCAGGTGGAGTTCGTCGCCGACTCCTTTGCATTTCGCGGCCACCCGTACGCTCTGCCGCCAGCGGGGACCGAGGGATCCCTTTCCCGAATCACGGTTCAAGACCTGCAGCGATACCACGGCGCGCAGGTGGTGAAGTCGCGCATGTTGCTGGTGGTGGTGGGCGACATCAACCGGACGCGCGTCGAACGATTGGTGCGGGGGTCGCTCGCCAAACTTCCCGTGGGCACGTATCGGTGGACGCTGCCGGACACACTGCCTCGATCACGAGCCGGCGCGATCACGATCGATCGGAATCTTCCGACGAACTACATCCTGGGTCTGTATCCGGGGCCGCGCGCAGACTCGCCGGACTATCACGCTCTCCGAATCGCGACCGCGATTCTCTCCGGCCAGCTCTTCAGCGAAGTGCGCTCGAAGCGGAATCTCACGTACGCCGTTGATGCACCGTTCATCGAGCGGGCCGTGTCGGCGGGAGGACTGTACGTGACGACGACCTCGCCGGAACGGACGATGGAGGTCATTCGTGGCGAGGTGCAGGACTTACAGAACGGAACCGTGGATCCGAAGGCACTCGAGCGCCTGATCCTGCAGTTCATCACCCAGTACTTCCTCGACAACGAATCTGGCGCTCAGCAGGCCGACTTCCTCGCGCGCTCCGAGCTGTATTACGGCGACTTCCGGCGAGCTGACCGTTTTGTCGATGACCTGCGAGCTATCACGCCGGCCGACATCAAGAACGCGTCGGTCCGCTACATGCGCGACGTGCGTTTTGTCTTTATCGGCAATTCTCGTCAGGCGCCAATCAGCATCATGGAACGCTTCTAGGGACCTTCAGGCGTCGGCGGGTTCGGGGACGCCGAGGATGTTGCGGACTTCGTCGGCAAGCAGGGCGTTTGACGCGACGGCGTCACGGCCAAGTCCGCGCCGGCCCTTCCAGTCCGTCAAGACTCCGCCGGCTTCCTCGATGATCGGCACAAGCGCGGCCGCGTCCCAGGGACTCAGCCGGTCGTCGACCATGAGCTCAGCGCGGCCCGTGGCGACGAGCACGTAGCCGTAACAATCACCCCAGGAACGCGTGATGGCTGCCTGCTCTGTGAGCGCAGTCCAGCGTTGCGAGCGCGCGGGATTGTAGCGGAAGCGAGCACTGGTAGAGAGGACCGTTGCGTTCGAGATGGAGTCCACTGCCGAGACTGAAGCGCGCACGCCGTTGTGCCAGCAGCCTTGTTGTGGCGCTGCAATCACAAAGTCGCCAGTCGCCGCGCAATTGATGGCACCGGCCAGGACGCTCCCGTTTTCCTCGACTGCGATCATCGATCCCCAGAGCGGAACGCCTCGAACGAAGCTTCGCGTGCCATCGATTGGATCGATGAGCCAGCGGCGTCGCCCAGGTTGGCCTTCCGAGCCGAACTCCTCACCGACGATGGCGTCGTTGGGAAAGTGCTTCTGGATCCAATCACGCGAAGTGGATTCAGCCTCGCGATCCGCGCGGGTCACTTCGGATCCGTCGACTTTCCACTCGACATCGAGCCCTTTGCAAAAATGGCTCAAGGCCACGGCGCCGCAGAGCCGAGCGACCTCCTCAACGGCCTCGATCAGGTTTGGTGGTGTCAAGTTGGGTTCTCGAGTTCGGCCGAACGTGCGAGCCATTCGCGCGGATCTTGTTGTGACACTTGGGCCCGCCGGACTGCGTTCTGTTGCTAGGGTTACCAGTGAACGCGCGTCTGGGATTGCGCGCTGGCCGCTTGTGAATAAATTCACAACCTAGACCGGACGGTGGATCCAGCCGTTTGGTCTTCCCTTCTCTGGATCGACAGCAGTGTTCTATCGGAGGCTTCCAGCAATGCGAGTGCTCGGTGTCGCCCTTCTCTCGGGCGTTGTCCTTCTCGGTGCGTGCAGCGGCGGCGAGACCCCCGCAACCGATACCGCCACAGCGGCTGCGCCGGTCACCCCGGCCCCAACGGGCGCGGCGACGTTTGTCGCCCCCACCGGCACCATCCACGAAGTTCGCATGGTTGGTGACGCGCAGGGTTACCGCTATGAGCCGGCGAACATCACCGTAAAGCCGGGCGACGGCATCAAGTTCATCAACGCGTCCGGCGGACCGCACAACGTAGGCTTCGATCCCGCCGCGATCCCCGCAGACCAGAAGGATCAGCTCTGGGCGAACATGCCCAACGCTATCGACGGTTCATCGCCGACGTTCGTAAACCCGAACGAGGAGTGGACTCTTTCGCTGGGCAACATCAAGCCCGGCAAGTACCCCTTCTTCTGCACGCCGCACCTCGCGATGAACATGAGGGGCGAGATCACTGTTCAGTAGTCTCCTCTGGCTGTCGTTCATCGGGGGCGGCGCTAGCCGCCCCCGATTGCTTTCCGGCGCTTTCATCCGTTTTGCGTCAGCGTGACTGAAGCCGGGGTGTCAGGCGCCGCCACGGCTACATAGCTTTTCCGCGCCACTTCCCCTCGATGCCGCCGCGGTGACGCATCTCGTCATGAACGGATACTCCGACCGTATCAATCACGCCCTGGCATTCGCGGCCAAACATCACGACCAGAGAGTTCGGCGAGGGGTCAGGCCACCGTATTCGACGCAGCCGGCAAATGTCGGAATCATTCTCACGCGCTACGGCTATGACGACGACACGGTCACCGCGGGCATCCTGCTCGAAGTGGTGGAGGATTACGGCAGGGAAGCCTCGTCACCCGAATTGCTGCAGACGCGCATTGGCGAGAAGTTCGGCGCGCGCGCACTCGAGATCGCGCTCATGGTTGCCGAGCGACGCAGCGATGATCACGGACTCGAGCTGAGCGCGGACGAGCGTCGCGATGACGTGTTGAGGCGGTTGGGAAGCGCGTCGACGGAAGGACACGTGATCGCCGCCGCTGACGCACTGCACAATGCCGGCACGCTGCTCGCTGACCTGAGACGAACCGTCGATGTGAACGCGGTCTGGACGCGAGTGCCCGGAGGTCGTGTCCGAACCCTGGAGGCCTACCAGCGCTTCCAGGAACGATTGGACATCTGCGGGTTTCGTGCCCCGATCCTGGATGAGCTTCGCGAGACCGTTTCAGCGCTGGCGGGCATTCCCGGTTGAGCCGGGTCCTGCTACCTAACGAGCGTCGCCGTGGGCGGTGCCGGATACCGGCGCGCCACGTAGTCATCGAGCAGCTGCAGGAACTCCGGAACGATACGGTCTCCCTTCAGCGTGACATGCAGGCGCCCGTCGACGTAGACCGGCGCCTTGGGATCCTCGAACGTGCCGGGCAGGGAAATGCCGATGTGCGCGTGTTTGGATTCACCAGGGCCGTTGACCACACAGCCCATCACGGCGACGCGCAGTTCCTCGACGCCGGGATGGGCGCCGCGCCACTCAGGCATTTTTTCCCGCAGGTACGCCTGGATGTCTTCCGCCATCTGCTGGAAGAATGTCGACGTGGTACGCCCGCAGCCCGGGCACGCGGTCACCTGCGGCGCGAAGCGCCGCAACCCGAGGGACTGCAGAATCTGCTGCGCAACGCGCACTTCCTCCGTGCGGTCTCCACCGGGTCGAGGCGTGAGCGACACTCGGATCGTGTCGCCAATGCCTTCAGAGAGCACGATTGCGAGGCCCGCGGCGCTGGCAATAATGCCCTTGCTTCCCATGCCGGCTTCGGTGAGGCCGAGGTGAAGCGGCAAGTCACATCGCGCGGCCAGGCGCCGGTACACGTCGGCGAGATCGGCGACTTGCGACACCTTGGCTGAAATGATGATTCGATCGTGCGTCAGTCCGGTCTCTTCGGCCAACGCCGCTGACCGAACGCCGCTCTCCACCATCGCGTCGACGTAGACATCGCGCGCGTCGCGCGGTTCGGCGAGTCCGGCGTTTTCATCCATCATCGACGTGAGCAGGTCCTGATCGAGCGATCCCCAGTTCACGCCGATCCGGACCGGCTTGTCGTGTGCCTTCGCGACTTCGATGATCGTGCGGAAATTCTCGTCGCGTCGCTTGCTGCCGACGTTTCCCGGGTTGATCCGGTACTTGTCGAGTGCCGCGGCGCAACGCGGATGCCTCACGAGCAGCAAGTGTCCGTTGTAGTGAAAGTCCCCGATGAGCGGGACACGCACTCCAGCGCCTGCCACGCGCTCGGCGATCTCAGGCACTGCGGCCGCCGCTTCATCGGTGTTGACCGTGACGCGAACGAGCTCGGATCCGGCGTTTGCGAGATCGATGACCTGCTGCGCCGTCGATGCGGCGTCCGCCGTATCGGTGTTGGTCATGGACTGCACCACGATCGGATGGCTGGATCCGACGGGGACGCCGCCGACATTCACCGTTACCGTCTTTCGTCGATCCTGAAGCGACACTACGCACCCTCCTACGAGTGCTGTAAACTATTGGCGCGGCGCGGCCCGGCGGACCCTTCGGCGCCGCCGGCCGGCACACCTACGGCGAGGCTTACCATGGCTGAAGACGAATCGACCCCCGCGGCGGACGCCCCAGTCGCCGAGCCGAAGCCGCCGGAACCGGTCGAACCGCGACGCAGTTTCCTCCGCCGTCACTGGGGGAAGATGACGATCACCACGCTGATCCTGGGTCCCATAGCCGTTTTCAGCCTGTGGGCGGTGATTGCGCTTTCCTTCGATTTCTCCACCGGCGAACGAGTCGGATGGGTCCAGAAGCTCTCGCGGCGTGGGTGGATGTGTAAGACGTGGGAAGGCGAACTCCAGATGTCGACCATCCCCGGCAGCGCGCCAATGCTGTTTGAGTTCACGGTGCCTGACGACAGCGTCGCCAACGTGATTAACCAGGCCGCCGGGAAAAAGGTCTCGCTGTACTACGAACAGCACATCGGCATTCCGACAACCTGCTTCGGCGAAACCCAGTACTTCGTGACAGCGGTCCGGATCGTGGATCCCTGATCGGGATCCGATCAGCGGTTCTCGACGAGACGGCGCGCAGCCGCGAGTTGGTCACGAACGGCGTCCGGCCCGGTGCCGCCAGGCAAGTTGCGACGCGCGAGTGATCGCTCAGGCTTGAGGGCATCAGCCACGTCAGCACCGAAGGTCGCATGCGCCGCGGCAAATGAGGACGCCGGCAGCTTGTCGAGTTCGACACCTGCCTCCTCCGCTTCTCGCACCAGGCGACCAACGGCGCCGTGCGCGTCCCGGAAACTCACGCCGCGATCGACCAGGTAATCGGCGAGGTCGGTGGCCATCAGGCCGGACGACACGGCGGCTCGCAAGCGAGCCGCGTCGAACCTGGTTTCGTCGAGCGCACCTGCGACCGCCGGAACCACCAGCATCATCGTGTCCACGGCGTCGAACAACGGACGCTTGTCGTCCTGCAGATCCTTGTTGTAGCCCGAGGGAAGTCCCTTCAGCGTCCCGAGCACCGTCGTCAGGTTGCCGTGCATGCGGGCCGCGGACCCACGTGCGATTTCGAACACGTCGGGGTTCCGCTTCTGCGGCATCATGCTGGATCCCGTGCTGAACCCATCGCCGAAACGTAGGAATCCGAACTCGCCGGAGCCGAACAGAATCAGGTCCTCGGCCAGTCGCGACAGGTGGGTCGCGAGCATCGTGAGCGCAAAGAGCGTCTCGGCGACAAAGTCGCGGTCGGCGACGGCATCGATGCTGTTCGGCGACAGCGCCGTAAATCCGAGTCGCTCGCGCAGCAGCTCACGCGACACCGGAAAGGCGCTGCCCGCTACGGCGCCGCTGCCTAACGGCAGTGATGACGCCGCGCGCCCGGCGGCTTCGAGCCGGCCGCGGTCACGTGCGAGCGGCCAGAAGTGCGACAGCATCCAGTGTGCGGCAAGCACCGGCTGGGCGCGCTGCAGGTGGGTATACGCCGGCATGATGGCGTCACCCAGCCGTTCAGACTGCGAGAGCATCACGACCTGGAGCTCCCGCAGGGCGGCGTCGACGCGCTGGCAGGCGTCGATCGTCCACAAGCGCGTGGCGGTGGCCACCTGGTCGTTCCGGCTCCGGCCCGTGTGCAGTCGCGACGCGGGATCGCCGACTTCCTCGTGGAGGAGCCGGTCGATCAGCGTGTGAATGTCCTCGTCCGACGGGGCCGGGGTGACGCCGGCGGCGAGCCGGTGCCCAACCGCCTCGAGCCCATCGATGAGGACCCGGCTTTCGCCGGCCGGAATAACCTTCGCCGCGCCTAACGCCTCGGCCCACGCCTGCGAGAGGCGGATATCGAACGGCCAGAGGCGGAAGTCGACGCCGATCGACCGGTTCACCTGGTCGAGCAGCGAACTCGGTCCCGATGAAAACCGGGCGCCCCACAGCTTGTGCGATGGAGCAGCTCCGGACGGGTTGTCGCCGCGCGTCACCGCGCGCCGACGTTGGTCCGTGAGGCGCGCTCGGACGCCGCCAGCTGCTGGTCCTTGAGCGCGCGTACCCGAGCCGACAGCCCGAAGAGCCGGATGAAACCGGCGGCATCGCTCTGCTCGTACACGTCGTCCTCACCGAACGTGACGAAGCGCTCATCGTACAACGCGTTTTCGCTCTCGCGTCCGGCGATGATGACGTTGCCCTTGTACAGTCGCAGCGAGACGGTTCCCGTGACGCGTTCCTGGACCACGTTCACGAAGGCGTCGTACGCGTCGCGCTCGGTGGTCCACCACCGGCCCTCATAGACCAGATCCGCATAACGAGGCGCGAGCAGGTCCTTGGCATCCATGGTCCGGCGGTCGAGCACGAGCTGTTCGAGCTCGCTGAGGGCAGTGTAGAGGAGCGTGCCGCCGGGCGTTTCGTATACACCGCGCGACTTCATGCCGACGAGCCGGTTTTCGACGATATCGGCCCGACCAACGCCATGACGTCCAGCGATCCGGTTCAATTCCGTCAGGAGATCGACCGCGCCGAGGTTTCTGCCATTCACGGAAACGGGCGTGCCGCTCTGGAATCCGATCGTGACCGTTTCAGGCTCAGAGGGAGCGTCTTCAGGATCAGTCGTCAGCAGAAACAGATCTTTGGGTGGCGCCTGGTTCGGATCCTCGAGCACGCCGCCTTCGTGCGAGATGTGCCAGAGGTTGCGGTCGCGCGAATAGATCTTGGTTGTCGAGGCCGAGACAGGAATGTTGCGCTCGGCCGCGTATGCCAACGCGTCTTCGCGGCTGCGAATGTCCCACTCGCGCCAGGGGGCGATCACCTTCATCTCGGGCGCGAAGGCCATGTACGTAAGTTCAAAGCGGACCTGGTCATTGCCCTTGCCGGTGCAGCCGTGCGCCAACGCGTCAGCGCCGACGGCACGAGCCACTTCGACCTGACGGCGCGCGATGAGTGGGCGGGCAATCGACGTGCCGAGCAGATATTTCCGGTTGTAGATCGCGCCGGCTCGGAGCGTCGGATAGACGAAGTTCTCGACGAACTCCTGGCGCAGGTCCTCGACCGTGCACGAGACCGCGCCTGAGCGCAGCGCCTTTTCCACGATGCCGTCGAGCTCCCCTTCACCCTGGCCGATATCGGCGGCGACGCAGATGACTTCCGCGTCGTAGTGCTCGCGAAGCCACGGAACGATGATGGAGGTGTCGAGCCCTCCCGAATACGCGAGCACTATGCGCTGCATTCACGAGCTCCGTCGAATGTCGAAATGGGTGAATTTGCTGAATGCATAATTAACCGAAACGCGATCCTGAATTCAACGCCGCGACGGCATCTCCTGGTCGGCGTCCGGAACGCTAAGCTCCGGCCTTGGCGAGGCGTTCGAGACGTCGCTCCAGTCGATCCCGCGCCGTCGCCGAGCGGCAGATGATGAGAATGGTGTTTTCGCCGCCGATGGTGCCGAGGACATCGGGGTACGCCTGCGCATCGATGGCTTCGGCGATTGGCTGGGCCCCACCGGCGATTGTTTTGAGCACGAGCAGCTCGCCGACGCCATCGCTGGACTCGAAGAACTGGGGAAGAACGTCTTCCAGCGCGGTCCGATGGTCCTCAGCGAGGGCATCCGGAGAGGCGTAGCGTGCGCCCTGCGGAGTGGGAATCCTCGCCAGTCGAAGCTCGCGGAGGTCACGAGATAACGTCGACTGGGTCACGGCAAACCCCCGGTCTTCGAGCAACTGGCGCAGCTCCTCCTGGCTCGCGACGGGTTGGGCCGCCACGAGTTCGAGGATCAAGTGCTGTCGTCGCTTCTTATTCACGCGTTGAGTCCCGGGGTTCGTGCGAGGCGATCCGACGATAGCACGCCGGTGTGGAGCGGGTAAGCGGATTCCAGCGGGCGCCGGCCGGATGGCACTGCTGCGGTTGACACCGTGTGCATGCAACAATATGCATTACTAGTGCATAGAATCCCTGTCGGCGTCTTTGGCGCAAGCGGTTACGCGGGACGCGAACTCTGCGCGCTCATCGCCGAACACCCTCGGCTCGACCTGGTATTCGCGACCGCCAACGAGCGTCGGGGCGAACGCATCGCGCTGCCTTCGGGGGAGATCACCTTTGTCGCCACCGAAGACGCGCCGCTCAAGGGCGCAGAACTGGTTTTCAGTTCACTTCCCCACGGGGCATCCGCCGAATGGGTCGGGCGCGCGCGGGCGGCAGGACCACGTGTCGTGGACCTCTCCTCCGATCTCCGGCCTGGTCACTCACCACAGGTCGTTCCATACGGTCTGACGGAACTCAACCGGCAGCAACTGCGCGACGCGCCCCTCATCGCCAACCCTGGTTGCTATCCGACTGCCATTCTGCTCGCCCTGGCGCCGCTGGTGCGTCACGGGCTCATCCTGCCCGGTGCCACGGTAGTCGCCGACGCGGCAAGCGGGGTGACGGGGGCCGGGAATTCGCCACGTGCCGACATGCTTTTCGGTGAGGTGACGGAGAACTATCGCGCGTACGCGGTCGGGAATGAACATCGTCACCTCCCCGAGATGCGCGCGACGATCACGCAGCTTGGTGGTGACCTCGACCTGCTCTTCACGCCGCACCTGCTGCCCGTGGCTCGCGGCATCCTGGCTACGCTGACGGTGCCGGTCACTTCCATCCCGGAGGACCTCCTCGCTCCCTGGCGCGACGACTACGCCGGGGAGCCGTTCATCGAGCTCGCCACCGATCCGCCGACCTTGAAGGACGTCGTGCGCCGCAACGTGGCGCGGATCGCCGTGCGCCGCGTGAGTGGATTGCGACAGCCGACCCTCCTCGTGTTCGCCGCCATCGACAACCTCGTCAAGGGCGCCGCGGGCCAGGCGATCCAGAACGCGAACGTCTCGTTAGGTCTGGCCGAGACGACGGGGCTGCCGGCGTGAGGCGCGTGGTCAAGATCGGCGGCCGCGCGCAGGGCGATCCTGAGTTGCCGCAACTCCTGGCGCAGGCGGCGCGGACCGGCGATGAACTCGTCGTGGTGCACGGCGGTGGCGACGAAGTGACGGCACTCCAGCGACGCCTGGGATCCGAGCCCACGTTCGTCGGGGGACGCCGGGTCACCACCGACGACGACATGGAAATTGTCCGCATGGTCCTCTCCGGCGTGGTGAACAAGCGCCTCGTTCGTCAGCTGCTCGACGCCGGCGTCGCCGCCGTCGGCATTTCCGGTGAAGACGGGGGATTGCTCCCGGCGCTGCTGATGGATAACGGCGCGTTGGGCGCGGTCGGTGAGCCCATAACGGCAGACGCGCGACCCGTCGAGGCGCTCCTCACAGCCGGCTTCGTACCCGTGATTTCGCCACTCGGTCGTCACGCGCTGACGGGTCAGGGACTGAACGTCAACGGCGACGACGCCGCCGCCGCGATTGCGGGGGCTTTACGCGCGGACGAGCTCCTGCTGCTCGCGGACGTTCCCGGTGTCCTGGACGCTTCCGGCACCGTGATGGCGGCCATCGCCGCCGACACGGTGGACGACCTGATCGCGTCAGGCATCGCGAAAGGCGGCATGTCGGCCAAGCTGCAGGCCGCGCGACGCGCTCTAGCGGCCGGCGTCTCCACCGTTCGGATCAGCGATACAACCGCTCTCTTCGATCCCGCCGCCGGGACTCGACTCACCACTGCCCACTCACCCGCTTGAACATGGCTACGCTCATGGCGCCAACCCCGTCGACTACGTCCCCGGCAACGACGTCTCCGTTGCTGCCCGTGTACAAGCGCGCCCCGATCGAACTGGTGCGGGGTGAGGGGATCCGCCTGTTCGATGCGGACGGACGCGACTACGTCGACTTCACCTCTGGCATTGCGGTCAACGCGTTAGGCTATTCGGACGAAGGCGTCCGTCAGGCGTTGCACGCGGCGGCCGACGGGTTGATCCACGTGTCGAACCTGTTCCGCACGGCACCTGGCGAGCGGCTGGCCCAGCGCCTGGTTGAGCTATCGTTCGCCGATCGCGTGTTCCTGTGCAACTCCGGCGTCGAGGCGAACGAAGGCGCGTTCAAGTTTGCCCGGCGGTGGGCCAGGTCCGTCGGTTCGCTGGCGAAACACGAGATCGTCGGTGTGCGTGGATCATTTCACGGGCGACTGTTCGCGAGCCTGGCGGCGACCGATCGGCCGTCGTATCGCGCGCCCTTCCGCCCGCTCGCCGGGGGCATCTCGATCGTCGAACGGGATCTCGACAGCCTGGCAAAAATCCTGTCCGCGGAAACCGTCGCCGCGCTGGTGATCGAGCCCATCCAGGGAGAGGGTGGCGTTCGCGTCCTCGACGCCGGTTACCTCCGCGAGTTGCGGGCACTGACTCGCGAGCGCCGCATCGCGCTGATCTTCGACGAGATTCAGTGCGGTCTCGGACGCACGGGTCACTTGTTCGCTTACGAACGTGTCGATGTCGTGCCCGACATGATGACGCTGGCAAAGCCCATTGCCGGCGGGCTCCCCATGGGCGCGATCCTCATGACCGAGGAGATCGCCGCAGCCATCCAGCCCGGGGACCACGGCTCCACGTTTGGCGGTGGGCCGTTCGTCGCGTCAGTAGCTGGCTACGTGCTGGGTCGCGTTTCCGATCCGCAACTGCTGGAATCGGTCCGCCAGAATGGCGCCTGGCTCGGTGAATCACTTCGCGAACTCGCGAGCCGGTCCGGGCGGATCCGTGATGTCCGTGGCGTCGGCTACATCTGGGGCATCGACGTACACGAACCGGCGGCCGAGGTGATTCCGCGCGCGCGCGAGGAGGGGCTCCTCCTGGTCGGCGCCGGCGACTACACGCTCCGCATCCTGCCTCCGCTGGTCGCCAGTCGCGACGACCTCGGCGAGGGACTGCGCCGGCTGGAACGCGCGTTAGGCTGAACGGTTCGCTTACGACGCCCTGAACGCTGGCCGTGCTGGCTGCGTTAGCGTTCGGGCTGCATTGTCACGGCTATGACCGAACATCCCTTCCGGAAACTGGAATTCGCACGGCTCGCACCGGACGAGATCGTGCGACGCGCCCGGGCATTTCACGCCGGCATGGCAACGCGGCGCACGACACGTCAGTTCTCGAGCGATCCCGTGCCGCGTGAGGCCATCGAGTTGGCGATCCGCACGGCGGGTACGGCGCCGAGCGGCGCCCACCAGCAACCGTGGACCTTCGTCGCCGTTTCCGACCCGGACCTGAAACAGCGCATTCGCGAAGCGGCCGAACGTGAGGAGTACGAGAACTACCACGGCCGGATGCCACCTGAGTGGTTGCAGGCACTTGAACCGCTCGGCACCGACGAGCACAAAACGCATCTCACCGATGCCCCGTGGCTCGTGGTCGTCTTCCGAAAAGCGTACGGCCTCAATGCCGATGGCAGCAAACGACCCTATTACTACACGCAGGAATCCGTCGGAATCGCGACCGGGTTTTTCATTGCCGCGGTGCACATGATGGGCCTTACGACACTGACCCACACACCAAATCCAATGGGGTTTCTTTCGGAATTGCTGGACCGGCCCCCCAACGAAAAGGCGTACCTGATTCTCCCCGTTGGATTTCCGGCCCCTGACGCCCGCGTTCCGGACATCGAACGCCTGCCACTATCGGCTATCTCGTCCTGGCGATGACACGCGCCGCAGCCGCGTCCGCAGCCTCTCGGGGCACGAATCTCGCAAAGATGGTGCTGGACCCCTGTGATTCGGGGTACATTCCCCGGCCATGATCCGCCCGAATTTCCTGCGACCACTGTACGCGGCGCTCATAGTGACCGTGTCTTGCATGCCGGCACCCACGGTGTCGGCGCAGGGCCGCGCTGCCGCGGAACCGCAAGCGACTCAGGCCAGGCCGACGCTGGTTGTCATGCTCACCATCGATCAGCTGCGTCCCGACTACCTGACGCTTTACGAGAAACAGTTCACCGGCGGTTTCGCGCGACTCCTCCGAGGAGGCGCAGTCTTCCTGAATGGATTCCAAGATCACGCGAATACCGAGACGGCCCCTGGTCACGCCAGCACGTTGTCCGGTCGCTTTCCGCGATCAACTGGAATCGTCTCCAACACGGCCGGCGTCTATGACCCGCAGTTTCCGCTCATCGGTGCGCGCGGAGAACCAGCCTCACCGTTCAGGTTCCGAGGCTCGACGCTGATCGATTGGCTGCGCTTCAACAATCCGAGTTCTCGCGCGCTTTCCGTTTCGCGCAAGGATCGCGGCGCCATTCTGCCGCTCGGCCGGGCACAGCAGCCAGCGTTCTGGTATGCGCGCAGCAACGGAGGTTTTACAACAAGCAAATACTACGGCGATTCACTGCCTACGTGGGTGCGCGCTTTCAACGATCGCCGACTGCCCCACCAGTTTGCCGGCAAGTGGTGGGACATGCTGCTTGACCCGTCCCAATACACGGAGCCGGACTCGGTTGTGACTGAAAGCGGAGGCCAGGACTACACGTTCCCGCACCCGTTCCATTCCGAAGCGACCCAGGCGGCGGCGAGTTTCGACGGCTTCCCGTTCATGGATCAATTCACGCTTTCGTTTGCACTCGAAGGTGTGAGACAAATGCGTCTGGGTGAGGGCGCTTCAACCGACTTGCTGTCCGTATCGCTCTCCACGACCGACGCAGTGGGCCACCGCTTCGGTCCGGATTCCCGCGAAATCCACGACCAGCTCCTTCGGCTCGATCGGTACCTGGGTGCATTCCTCGACACGCTTTACACGCTGCGCGACTCGTCGCGGGTCGTAATTGCCCTGACGTCGGATCACGGCGTGACACCGCTCCCAGGGTCCCGCTCGCGATATCCGAATCAGGGCGCCGGGAAGGTTAATATCCGTCCCGCCATTATTCCGCTTTTCGCGCGCCTCCGCGCAGCCGGAGTGGACACCTCTGGATTCGCATTCGAGGACGAAGGAATTCTGTACCTCGACGATGCTGCAGTTACAAAAGCCGGACTCCGTTCCGATGCTGTAGCACGCGAATTCGCGACCGAGGTGATGAAGGTTCCCGGCGTATTGCGGGTTGATCGGGTCTCGACGCTAGCAACGAAGGATACGACAACCGACTACGTCGCTCGACGCTGGTTACACATGTTGCCACCAGAACTGCCGGCAGTTGCCGTTGTCACGCTTCGGCCTTACTGGTACTGGAGCACCGTGAATTTCGCGACTCACGGATCGCCGCACGACTCGGATGCCCAGGTCCCGATCATCTTCTACGGCGCCGGCATCAAGCCGGGTAGAAACACCAGGAAAGCGCTTGTGGTCGACATCGCGCCAACCCTCGCCGCGATTGTCGGTGTTCGGCCGATGGAGCGGTTGGACGGTCGCGTAATACGCGAAGCAATTCGACCATAGCCGTTATGCGGCCCAGGCAGCCGGCCTCCCTGGAACCTCTCCGATTCGGCCCATTGCGCACGCTGAATGTCCGCATCGGCCTGCTCAGCGGTGACGCTTCGACTGCGCGTGTGGAGTCGTGGCTGCGCTCAAAGCAGGTTGAGCTGAGCGGAGAGGTTCTCATCATCACTGGCCGAGGCGCCGGAAGTCCCGGTGGCATCCCGGTGGTAAAGGAGGCCACAAGCCGAACGCTTAACCGGCTCCGCAGACTCGGCGTGATTGAGTCCTTCGGTGAAGACACGCCGGGTTCGTTCGTCGTAGTCCTGGCACCTCTTCGTTCTCTCCTCGAGGCACCGGCGCGGCGACGATCAGCAAACCAGCCGCCAGCTCGCAAGACGTCCTCGATCCGCGGCCTGAGACCAGAAACGCGCGAAAGGCTGCGCTACCTGGCGAGCCGCGCGATCGACGCGCTGGGTGTGAAAGGCGCCAGTGAAGCGGTCCTCGAGGGGGAAATGGCGCGGCAGTTCTCGATGATCGTCAGGACGGCGCCAGCGGGGATGGAAGCGGACCGTTGGCTCGACGGTGCGATCACGAAGGCACTGCGAGAATACGCTGAATCAGATCGCTAACCACACTACCAGCATCTTACCGGTTACTCTGTTGCCCTGGGTCTTCGGGCTCTTAGTGCCGTAGGTGGAGTGACAGCCATCGGGGGGCGGTACCGAGAGGCTGTAGTTTGATCGCCGCGACTAAGCGACTGTCCGCGTGAGACTTCCACGGCGAGCGCCAACGTCGGCACTATCGCGTCTGAAATCACTGGGGTTCGGGAACGCGGCGGCTCCAGCGAGGTCACGGCAACCCTGACAGAAGGTCCTGTGGCGGCTTCGGTTACGCCGCTACATGAGCAGCCCATGACAGTTGCGGCGTCAACCAGGATGGGCTGAGGCGAGAGCAGCTGTTGAGCCAGCTCGATGGACAAGTCCTGGTCCTCGACCTCAACGAGAGTCCGTTCGTTGCATCGTCGCCACAACACTTCGGGTGTCGGACACCCTCCCGGGAGGCTGACAAACCTGCGGCGGTCAGGCGGGAGCAGGTCCTGGAACAAGTCCGATTGCTTCCCAAGTTCAACTCCCCGGGTTTGCAGCATCACGAAAAAATCCTCGGGGTCGTAGGCGAGGTCGTAATCGGGCGTCGTTGCGCTCGGGCACCGACCGACGAAGGACAGTGTGTGCAGCCGACTGCCTAACGTGGACCGCAGGTGGCGAGCCAGGGCTACTGGAGACGACACGAGCGAAACCATGGCGCCGGCGAGATCGCTCCCCGACTGAAGCAAACGCTCGCGCACAATTGGACACGAACAGAAAACCGCGGGTGCCGGTCCACGTGATTCGAGTGACCGAAGGGCAGCCTCGGCCACGAGCTCATCACCCCACGACAACGGAATCGTGAGGTCAAAGCCCAATGCGCCGCAGGCGTGGGCCAATTGAATGGGCCTCGCCGGCAGCGCTTCGATAAGTGTGTCAGTCCCGATTACGAGAACCGCCAGCTTCTCTGGCGACGTCCGTGTTTCCAACCCCATCCGCATCCGTCAGTCGAGCCCGCCAATTGGAGGTAAGCAAACGGCGCGCCATGGAAGTGTCCAGAATCAAGCTGGCGTATATTGCCGTCATGCCAGCACATGGGGCCTCTAATGAGACCATTGTGGGAACCAGCTCCGACCGGCGCCTCAGCCCGGATGAGCTTGTTCGCTACGGCCGTCATCTGGCGCTTCCGGAGTTCGGTCTAGCAGGTCAGCAAAAGCTGAAAGGGGCGCGAGTCGCCATTGTTGGCCTGGGAGGACTCGGCTCACCTGCCGCGATGTATCTCGCCGCCGCGGGTGTTGGAACAATCGGGTTGATCGATGGAGACCGGATCGACCTTTCCAACCTCCAACGGCAGGTGCTGTACGGGGACGGAGATGTCGGACAGCTCAAGGTTGATGTCGCCGCGCGAAGGCTGAGCAGCATGAACCCCGAGGTGTCAGTTCAAGGAGTCCCTCTCCGTCTCGATTCGAGCAACGCGCTCGACGTGCTCCAGGATTTCGACGTCGTTCTCGATGGCTCGGACAATTTTCCAACGCGGTATCTCGTGAACGACGCCACCGTTTTGCTGGGAATTCCAAGCGTGCACGGCAGCGTCCTTCGTTTCGAGGGTCGTGTTTCGGTATTCGGCACGCCCGACGGTCCCTGTTATCGATGCCTGTATCCAGAACCGCCGCCGCCCGGTGTGGTCCGTGATTGTCAGGACGCCGGAGTGCTTGGCGTGTTGCCCGGACTGGTTGGGGTACTCCAGGCGACTGAAGTCATCAAGATCATTTGCAATCTTGGTGAGAGCCTCGCGGGTCGACTACTGATCGTTGACGGTCTCGGACTCCGCTTCCCGACGTTTCGCGTTTCACGGAATCCCGGTTGCCCCATGTGTGCGACGCGCCAGATCCGTGCGCTGATTGACTACGAGGCGTTCTGTAGTGGAATGCCGCCAACGCAGAGCTTCGTCACGCTCACGCCATCGGATCTGGCCCCGAGGCTATCTACTGATGCACAGCTCATCGACGTTCGTGAGCCGTGGGAATGGGAAATCTGTCGACTGCCGGGTGCGCAGCTCGTACCGCTCGCACGGCTGGAGGCTCAGATCAGCGCGCTGGATCGTGATCGTGAAACCATCGTGTACTGTCACAAGGGCGTTCGGAGCATTGACGCAGCGCTACGGCTTCGTGCGGCCGGGTTCACGCACGTCGCTCACCTCGAAGGCGGTATCGATCGATGGAGTGTTGAGGTGGACGCGAACGTGACCCGGTACTAGGCATCGTCGTGATCGCCTTGTTCGGCGGCCTGATAGTCGCCGGTGCTGCACTCGCCGCAACGTGGTTTACGCGACGAACAATTCGCGCACGATACGAGAGCGATGAATTGCCTCGTGACTATCCCATCGAGGGAGCGGAACCGGTATCGCTGGATAACGGTGCGCGCGGCGTCCTGATCCTGCACGGGTTCGGAGACACGCCTCAATCAGTCCGAGCCCTAGCGACGGACCTCCACGCAAATGGCTGGACCGTCCGCGCTCCTCTGCTACGCGGACACGGTTCCACGCTCAGTGCGTTCACGGCGGCGCGTGCCGAGGACTGGCTGTCCGACGCCCGAACAGCGTTGGACGAACTACGGTCACGCACGACTCACGTTGCGGTCATCGGGCAATCGATGGGAGGAGCACTCGCCATAATCCTCGCGTCCGAACTCAGGTTCGACGTCATGGTGTTGCTGACTCCATTCGTACGCCTATCGCGAAAGGGGGCGCGGATCGCAGCATTTCATCGTGTCATTTCACTGGTGGTCCCGTACCTGCGATCGCGATCGGATTCGTCCATTCTTGATCCCGAGGCACGCCGTCGGGCGCTGGGACGGGGAGTCATGACGCCTCGCTTGGCGCACGAGTTGTCGGTCATCGTCGACCAGGCATGGAGGGCAGCGCGGCAAATCCAGTCTCCAACGCTCGTCATCAATTCGCGACAGGACCCGCGCATAACGGTGCCTGACGCTGAATCGGCCTTCGCCCGGCTCGGCAGTGGGGAGAAGACACTCAAATGGGCGACGAAGAGCGGTCACGTATTGTCGGTCGATTTCGACTGTGATTGGGTCGCGAGCGAAATCGGCAATTGGCTCGAATCACACGTGGCGCGCGTGTAGACTCCGACCCTGGTTCGTGGCGACAGCCGCCGTGTCCTGGTTACATTGCAGTAAGCGCGGCCCGGACGGGACGGACCTGTCCGGGCCGCGTCGTTCGAACAACAATCGTGGCGCGCCGGGTGGGCGAGTCATGAATCCGAGGAGACGTGGACAATCCCGAGCGTGCGCCATGGCTGATGTGACTTGTGTACGATGTGGACAGACGCGAGCGGGCTTCGAGCGGCCGCCCTTTCCCGGGGCCATCGGCGCGAGAGTCGTTGCCGAGGTCTGTCAGACGTGCTGGGGCGACTGGCTGAAGCAGCAAACGATGCTCATCAACCATTACGGCCTGAATGTCATGGATCCACAGGCGCGCGCTTTCCTGACTCGAAACCTGCAAGCGTTCCTGTTCAAGAGCGGAGCCGCCGAGGACGTGGACACGTCGAAAGAGGGGACGATCAGTTGGTGAGCGCGCGAACGTTACCGGACGCGCGGCGCGATCGAGGCGCAATCGCTCGCTCGATCTTTACGCTGGCGACCGTGTTATCGGTGAGCGCCTGCGCTACGGCGGGCGCGCCATCAGGCACAGGGCCGACGGTCACCAAGTCCGGAACAGCATGGGCCGACTCGGTGATCGCAACCATGTCCGTGCGCGACCGGGTCGCGCAGCTCGTGTGGCCGTTTGTCCTTGGCGACTACGTGCCGGAGGGAAGCGCCGAATGGGCGCGCATCCGGCGCTTCGTGACCGAGCAACACGTCGGCGGCTTCATCGTGTCGGTGGGTTCACCCCTCGATATTGCCGCCAAGATGAATGCGCTGCAGGAGCTGAGCGCGTTGCCGCTGCTGATCAGCGCCGATCTCGAGACCGGCGTCGGCTTCCGGGCTCGCGGCGGCTACTTCCTGCCTAACGCGATCGACCTCGGCGGCGCGACCTCGTTCCCGTGGCAAATGGCGCTCGGCGCGGTCCGGGACACGACGCTCGCCTACGAAATGGCGAAGGCGACGGCTCGCGAAGCCCGCGCGCTGGGGATTCACGTGGCCTTCGGTCCCGTGCTGGACGTGAACAACAACCCGGCGAATCCGGTGATCGGGGCGCGGAGCTATTCGGAAGATCCCGCGCTTACGGGGCGGCTCGGTGCGGCCTTCGTTCGTGGGCTCCAGGACAACGGCGTGCTGGCCACCGGCAAACATTTTCCCGGACACGGCGACACGGAGACGAACTCGCACCTCGCGCTGGCGACGGTCAACGCCACGCGCAGCCGCCTGGATTCCGTGGAGCTGGTTCCGTTCCGCGACGCGGTTCGCGCCGGTGTCGGTGCGATCATGACCTTCCACGGCTTTCTGCCCGCGCTGGATTCGAGCGGTGTGCCCGCCACGCTCTCTCCGCTTGTGATGTCCAACCTGTTGCGGCGTGACATGGGTTTTGACGGGCTGCTGATAACTGACGCGATGGACATGGCCGGCGTGATCGACCGGTACGGTCTGGTGGAAGCCGCCAAGCGTGCCATCCAGGCCGGAAACGACATCCTGCTCATGCCTGCCGACGTTCTGGGCTGTATCGAAGCGGTTGTCGCGGGGCTGGCGGAAGGGCGCTATTCCGAAGAGCGGCTGAACGCCTCGGTTCGCCGTGTGTTGCTTCTCAAGGACCGATTCGGACTTCGCCGAGAACGGTTAGTTCCGCTGGATCGTGTTCGTTCCACCGTCGGCGATTCCGCACACGTCGCCCTGGCGCAAACCATCGCTGACAGATCCGTGGTCCTCGCCAAGGACCCCGCGGGGCTGGTGCCGCTGTCCGTGGGACCGACGGCTCCACGCGTGCGATCCGTGACGTATGCCCGGCGCGCTGATCTCGGTGCAGGCACTTCGTTCACCGCCGAATTGCGGCGCATCGGCGTGAGGTTCACGAGCACATACATCAACGCCGATGACAGCCTGCCGAATCTCGACGCATTCCTGTCGTCGATCGACAGCGCTGATGTCGTGATCATCGGCTCATACGTGAACATCAGTTCCACGAGCGCCACTGCCGAGGCTCCGCCCGCGTTCGAGGCACTCATGAGCGGAGTTCAGTCGCGCACAACGCGCGTGATCCTGGTGGCCTTCGGGTCGCCGTACGCGCTGCTCCAGGCGAAGGATGTTCCGGCGTACCTGGTATCCTGGGGTGGCTTTGCCGCGTCGCAGCGCGCCGCGGCTCGTGCGCTGACCGGCGAAACGGAGATTGCGGCAACGTTGCCGATCTCGATACCGCCGCTGCTGGCTTTCGGCGCGGGGGAGCGGCGCGCGGCGAGAGGAACGAGCCGACAACCCTGAACGAAGCGGGATACTTACTGATCTGAGCGGCGTTTCGTGGGAAGGGTCGCGACCATCGGATCTGAGCGGCGTTTCGTGGGAAACGGTCGCGACCATCGGATCTGAGCGGCGTTTCGTGGGAAGCGGTCGCGACCATCGTTGTCGCACGGCTGCGGGTCTTGACATTAGTCTCAGAATGGTACTTATTCGCGCGACATGGGTGCCCGGACCGCTTTATCATCGCGCAAGGCACCGCCTGCCGGACCGGTTTCGATCGACGTCGTGCTGATTTCTATTCGCGAGAAACGGTTGCAGGTTCTCGCAGAGCCGACTGATGCGACCAGGCGTCACAATCGATCGCTCCCTTGGGGAACGACGGCCAGGAGTGAACATCTCGACGTCGCTGCGTCGCGCATTGCACGTCGCGCCATCGGGGCAAGTCCGGATTGGTTGGAGCAAGCCGGCGCGTTCGGCGACGGCACGGAGCACCCTGGAGGGGCGCTCCTTTCGGTTTGTTATGTTGGCGTCCTGCCCTGGACGGAACCGCCGTCGGCGCGGGTATGGATGGACGCGGGGCAGCTCGGTGGGCTGAGTGATCGGCACCGTCGGATGGTGACAGCGTCGCTTGGCGTCCTTCGTTCGCGCCTGGAGCACGCGCCAATCGCGTTTTCCATGTTGCCTCGAGAATTCACGCTGTCCGAGTTGCAGCAAGCCTACGAGACCGTACTCGCGCGACGGTTGCACAAGGCCAGTTTCCGAAGGGCGCTTCAGGCCGCGTTCCTAGTTGAACCGACCGATGAATGGCGAAGCGAAGGGCGCGGCCGGCCCGCGCAACTATTCCGTTTTGCGCCCCGGAAAAAACGAGCGATTCGGCGTGGAGTTCGACTCGACCTTCTGTAGCCGACGGAACCAGAACACCGTTCCAGCGTATTGATCGCGACGCCGACGTGACGTGGATGTGACGACGGATCACCATAGTGAAGCGGCGTGAAGTGTGCGTGTCGTCACAACGAACTCAGCTTCGCCGCGTATATTAGTTGCAAAGTGTGAATTAGACACAAAGCTCGGGGGCGTCATGCTCGCCTTCCTCGAATCACTCTGTGGTGCCCTGACTGCGCGTGATGTGGTCCTCATCCGCCAGCTGATGGCGCATCCGCTGTCGCGGGCCTTGCCCCGCGCGGTTCGCGAAGAGGCCACTGCCATCGCCAGCGGCGCGTCACTCGGCTTTGTCGCGCCGTTGCAGGCAATGCGGCTCTACCACCAGACCGCTCACCTCCTGGGTGTTCGCTCTGATCCGGCTGTGCGTCGCGCGCCGGCAAGAGATCCAGGGCGTCGCCAGATCGACCTGCCGCTCGAGGCCCTCGCGCAGTAGCGATGCCCTGACGACAAACGCCCCGGGTTTCACCGGGGCGTTTTTTCTTTTCAGCTCGCAGCGTCAGTAGTCGGGAATCAGAAGCGCGCTTTCCCATCGGATTTCCAGCGGAGAAGAGCGCGAGCCACCGCAACATTGTCGGCTGCAATCGCGAGCAGTTGCGCAAACACGCTTTGACGCGTGCCTCCCTCGGCTGATGCGACGACCGGTGGCGTGTGTCCGTCCCTGCGCGCTGGATCTGTTCTACGCTCGACCGCCACGTAGGCTCGATGCGTTCCCGACGTCGACGGAGAATCCACGTCGACGTTCACGAAACCGCCTCCCGGCAGAGTGCGACGGTAAAGCGTCTTGTCAGCGGACATTTCGGGAAGGCACGCTACGGGAAATCAAAGATTATCGAGTCTCTGTGAAAAAGACGAATCACGACCGCTCAGGTGACTAGGCGAGCGCAGCCGTAACCTTCTAGAAGTGGTTAATCAGGTTAACGCGACTGCTCCAGACCCGAGTCGGACATTCCCGAAAAAACGCACGTCCCGCGTAATCCGCGGGACGCGCCCTACTATCATCGCCTAATTCCTTGTTTGCTAGACCTTTACAACATCAGCCGCTTGTGGCCCCTTCTGTCCCTGCACGATCTCGAACTCGACCTGGTCGCCCTCAGCCAACGACTTGAAGCCGCTTGACTGAATGGCGCTGAAGTGGACAAACACATCGGGTCCGCCCTCGTGCGAAATGAACCCGAATCCCTTGGCGTCGTTGAACCATTTCACGGTTCCAGTGATGCGTGCCATTGCAACTTGCTCCTTTCCTTCCCGGTCGGGCTGGCTTGAAGATTCGTACTCGACCCCCGACGGCGTTCCGTGCCTGACCGGGTTGTTCGGGTACCTGGATTCCGGGATTCGCGTCCCGGCGCGCTTACGCAAATCGCTCCCGGAATGAGACACGGGAGCGTTGTGTTCCATTGACGAACTTTTGAAAAAGCTGGTCGACTCAGGCCGCGCCAGCGATGTAGCGGGCGATTCTACCACACGATATACACCGCAACGTCACGTGAGAGTGCGGTGCGGGAGGGGTGAGTGACGGCGAACGTTCGATATTGCCGGAACACGAAGGACAGCTAAGCGGACTTCCCGTGCGGTCGTTCGCGATCAAATGCAATGCCTGTGCAGGGTTGTACGTCGCCGGACGAGGCTTACGCATGACACCTCCAAAACTGTAAACCCGACCTACTTCTCTTACGGCCGGTGCCGAAAGCTAACCACCTTGGGACCCATATCCAAGTTGGCAGCATCAAACGAGATACGCGCTGTTGGATCTCTCCACGACGCGGCCGACGGCCGGTCGCAGTGAACGACGCGGCTCAAGGGTGCTACGCGTTTTGAAGGTGTATCGTTGACGAATCGAAAACGGAACGAAACGGAACGAAACGGGATACTGGCGGATCAATGCGGCGTTTCGTGGGAGGCGCAAACGCATACTCTCGCCGATCAGCCGTAGACGATGTCGCCCTCGGCGTCGAGCGCGAGCTCTGTGTGCAGTCCACATACTCCACAAGACCTCGTCACGATCCATGCAGCGCCAAGTTCGTTCTGGGCGGAGGGCGCGGCAGGCTTCACTACCAGCTTCTTGAAGCTGTATTCGAGGCAACGACTGCAGGGGTGACTTCTGGCTATCCGTTCGGCGCGAGCCTGATCGATGGGGGCCGTCAATGGGCTACTCGCGTCCTTTCTTGAGGTCGACTGGACCGGCTCCAAGTACGCGAGGCGCTTCTGCTCCGGCGCCTGAGCCACCGCTGGCTTTCAAGACTTCTCGGAGTCCGCCCAGCGCACCCATCACGCCGGCAGCCTCAACAGGAAGGAAGATCGTTGATCCTTTGCCCTGTGCCAGCGCCGGCAGGGAATCGAGGTATTTCTGCCCCAACAAGTACATCGCTGCCTGTCCTTCGGGCAACGCCGCGGCGATTCGTTGCAGTGCTTCGGCTTCCGCCTGGGCGGTCGTTAGGCGCGCTTCGGCCTGACCCTGCGCCCGGAGAATTGACGCTTCGCGTTCGCCTTCGGCGCGACGGATCTGCGATTCTCGCACGCCTTCAGCCTCGAGAATCGCGGCGCGCTTTCCGGCTTCGGCCGTCGTGACGGCGGCTCGCCGCTCGCGCTCGGCGCGCATCTGCAGCTCCATTGCCTGCTGGATGTCGTGGGGTGGCTCGATGGCCTGCAGCTCCACACGCGTCACGTCGACGCCCCAACCGATCGATGCTTCCTCGATGACCTCACGCATCCGCTTGTTGATCATCTCGCGACTGGACAGCGTGGCGTCGAGCTCCATTTCGCCGACAATCTGCCGCAACGTCGTCTTCGTCAGCGTTTCCAGTGCGTACGGAAGGTTCTGAACGGAGTAGGTCGCTTTCTGCGGATCGGCGATCCGATAGTACAGCACCGCGTCGATGTTGATCGTGACGTTGTCCTTCGTAATCACGGGCTGGCTCGGGAAGTTCAACACCTGCTCACGCAGGTCGATTCGCGATGCGGAGCCGGACGTGATTCGACGGAGGCCCGTGACGTCCGTCTCCGAATACCGGACGTCCAGGTGGCGCGGTCGATCGATGAATGGGAGAAGCAGATTCAGACCGGATCGCGCCACGCGGTGGAAGCGACCGAGGCGTTCTACCACGATCACCTCTGCCTGTCCGATGATCTTCACCGACTTGCCGATGATCAGAAGGACGAAACCGCCGATGATCCCCAGCGTCAGCATTCGAGCTCCCTAGGAGAGGGCTCGTGGATTGTACCGGTCAAACGGCTGGTCGCGGAAGTGGAGCTCAACGACCTGAGACGCTCAGTTCTTCCACTCGGCGATGAAGAGGTTTGTCTCGCCGGGTTTGGAGTTGCCGCGATTCGATGCCCAGACAATTCGGCGTCCGTCCGGACTGAACATCGGGAATCCATCAAACTCCTCATGACTCGTGATCTGCTCGAGTCCACTGCCGTCGAGGTTCACGAGGTAGAGCTCGAAGTTGCGGCTTCGTGGATTCTTGTAGTTGGAAGAGAAAACAATTCGCCGCCCGTCCGGTGTCCACGACGGTCCAAAGTTCGCGCCGCCGAGCTGCGTGATCTGCCGCTGATTGCTACCGTCGGCATTCATCACCCAGAGCTCCATGCGGCCCGGCCGAACGATGCGCTGGGCGAGCAAGCCCTGGTACTCCGCGAGTCCCGCTGAATCAGGTGGATGCCAGGCACGGTAGGCGATCTTCGTTCCATCGGGTGACCACCATGGACCGCCGTCGTATCCTGGAGTTGTCGTCAACCGGCGAACATCCGAGCCATCGACATTCATCGTGTAGATGTCGAGATCGCCGTCCTTCAACGACGTGAACACAATGCGACGCCCGTCGGGCGACAGCACACCTTCGGCCGTGTAGACGTTGTAGTTCGTCAGGCGGCGCAATCCCGTGCCGTCACGGTTCGCCGAGTAGATGTCAAAGCGGTCGAGTCCCCACACGTATCCGCGTGACGGATCCGGCTTGGGCGGACACGTAGAATCGTGTGCGTGCGACGAGGCGAAGAACAGTCGCTGACCATCGGGCAGGAACCATCCGCACGTCGTCTTGCCGTTTCCGTTCGAGATTCGCTTGAGGTCAGTTCCGTCGATGCGCATCACGTACTGCTGATCGCATGCGCGACCGTCGCGCGTGGATTGGAACGTGAGCCACTGTCCATCCCGGCTGAAATACGCTTCAGCGTTTTCGCCGCCGAATGTCACCTGCCGGATGTTGGCGAAGTGCTTTTCGCCGGGCTGTGGTGATACCGAATGGCTCTGCTGCCCGGTGGCAGAATGAAACGCCGCCACAATGATCGTGGCGGCGCACAGTACCGATTTTGTCATGGCAGGAATCTATCGCTTTGCGGTTACGAGAGAGAACAGTTCCTGCTGCGTGTTACCGCGGCGAAGAAGGTCGATCGCCTGACGAAGTTGCGGATCGTCATCGAGCGAGCGACGGCGAGCGGTCGAATCGCCAAAAGCGAAGCGCGTGATCCGGAGGTCGAGGTCGTGGTCGATAAACCGTGACGCGCCGTTGAAGAGCGCACGGTCAACCTCGATTCCTTTGGCCTTGAAGCGATTATACAGCTCATCACGCCACGCAGGCTGGACCACAAAGTCGGGCTTGACCTTGTCCTTCAGCTCGTATGCGAAGTCGTACATGATGACGTACATGTCGGGCGATTTTGCCGCGGTCGCTTTGCGGTACTCCTGCTCGGCAGTCGTGAACGTGTCGGGCTTGACCATGAGATCGGGAGTAACGGCTCCACCGCCGTACACTGTGCGTCCCGCGTCAGACTTGAACGTCGGGCGCGGACCAGATTCCGATGAGTCGTGGTCCACTTCGACAAAATTGCCGTCTTCCGTCAGCACGCGCTCCTTCTGGATTGAGCGGCCAGACGGTGTATACCACTTGCCCGTCGTCATCTTCAACGCGTAGCCGCCGTCGAGATTGAAGACGGTCTGCACCAATCCCTTTCCGAACGACGTCGTTCCGACGATGACTGCGCGGTCGTGATCCTGCAGTGCACCGGCGACGATTTCCGAGGCCGAGGCCGAATACTGGTCGGTGAGGATGACCAGCGGGATGGTGGGGGCGATTGGCTTTTCGCGCGCGTAGTACGTCTGCGGTTCAATATTACGCCCACGAACGCTGGCGATCTCCTGACCTTCCTTGAGGAACAGGTTGGTGATGGAGAGCGACTGATCCAGGAATCCGCCCGGATTGCCTCGCAGATCGAGCACCAACCCCTTGGCGCCCTGCGCCTGCAAACTCGTGACGGCGCGTCCAAGCTCGGCTGTCGACGTTTCGTTGAAGCCCGTCAGCGGGATGTAGCCAATCTTTCCATCGAACACGATCGCGTATGGCACCGCTGGTACGCGGATCAGCGCCCGGGTGAACGTGGCCTTGATTGGATCAGGAACACCGGGGCGGGCGAACGTCACGTTCACCTTTGTTCCGGGTGTTCCCGTGAGTGAATCGGCGACTCGTCGCGAGTTCCAGCCGCGCACGGTGAGCGTGTCGATGCCAACGATGATGTCACCTTCCCGGATTCCCGCTTTCTCCGCCGGTGTGTTGGGGAAGACCGCGACAATCGTCACGCCCTTGCCGGGCTGCTCCTCGATCCGCATACCGATGCCGCCATATCGACCGGCGGTGTTGGTATTGAACTGCGTGAGCTGCTTTGGAGACATCAGCTCGGAGTACGGATCCTGAAGCTGGTTGACGAGTCCGCGAGCTGCCTTCTCGTACAAGTCAGCGGCGTTTACCGAGTCAACGAAGCGGGCGTTGACGAGATCGAGGACCTGCGCAAACAACCGCCCGCCTTCGCGGGAGGCGCGATCCTGGACGACGAACGCACCCGCGATAACGGGCACGAGAATGACACCGATCAGAGCTATTCTGCGCGTTGGACGCATTTGAGACACCTTAGTGAAAGGGCTGACCTGGTCTGTACGTAGACAGGGTCAGCGAGTTCCCGCGGGCCTACTGATTCGACTGGGCAACCAGGTGGTCGGTCACGCCATGAGCCGCAACGGGTTGCGCCCAACTGGGCTCAAAGAATGCTAACACCAAGCGACAGGACTCCCGCAAGGACTTGGGGATTTGAATTCAGCACAGTTATGACCCGCAGCACGTCGCAATGCCCCGACGTTATGAGCGTCTGGCGTTACTTCGAGCGGCCAGCCAGTACGTAGTCCACGAACCAGGCCCGTCGCTGCTGCCGGATTTCCGCGCTGCGCAGAATTCCCGCCGAGAGGAGCATTTCGTGAGCGGGCTGCAGCACTCTCACCAGATGTGACGGATAGCGTTGCGCCAGCGGGACACGTTCGGCGAGGCGCTCGAGGCTGACGCGCCAGGCGAGGCTCCCTTCTGACCGGCTCACCTCGATCATCCGGTAGAGTCTCCTGGCGACCGGTGAAGAGAGGGAGAAGTACTGCGACGACAGGATCATCGAAGAATGACCGGCAACGATGTTGGCGCGTACGGGCGGCGACAGGGTCACTCGCGCGTCGCCAGGTTCCGACGACGACAGGGTCGCGAACAGGTTGAGCTGGTCCTTGTCTGCCTGACGACGACGATCGATGCTGACACTCGAAAAGAGCGTGAACCGCAGCGACACTGGCGTTCCTGACGTTGCGCTCCAGTAGGCGTCGATCGATTCGAGGGTAGTTCGCTCGAGACGAACCAGTGCTCCGCGTAGCTGCTCGTAGGTTCGGCCATCGGCGCGACGACCGATCGACCGAAGGAGCGCGTGCAGAGTGAACGTGACACCACCGTCAGATGGTGCGCCGTTCTCGTGGAAACGCCGGCAGACCTCGACGTACACGTCCTGGTCGAACGTGCCTGGTAGCCGATCACCCGGAGCTGGCAGCACGCGCCACCGACCTCCCGCTTCAGGAGCATGCACCACGGGCCCTGTGTCCGACGAGTCGCTCAGTCGGAACAGCGGGAGTGATTCCAGGCTCCGGTCGAGCAGCACGATGCGCGACGGCACCCGACGCGTTCCGGTGTCGTCGGCGGGGGGAGTTGTGGAATCAGGTCCAAGCATCGCGTTACCCTAACCGAATAACCTGACCACTGACCGGCCCCGCCGCACGCGAACAGAGCCACAGAACCCAGGCCGCAACCGTCTCTCGTTCGACGTATTCGTGTTCTTTGCCCATCGACGTGAGGTTCGTCTCGGTCCTGATTGCTTGTGGAGCCAGCGCGTTTGCTCTCACTCCGTTCGAGCGCTCTTCGGCCGCTACTGCACGCATCAACGTGATGACGCCGCCCTTCGCCGCAGCATATGCCGCCATGTTTTTCACGGCGGCACCAGGGAGCGACGCAGCGGACGCGAAATAGACCATGGATCCGCGGGCGCGCCGCACGAGTGGCAGGAACGCGCGCGTGCTGATGAATGCCGTGGTGAGGTTGATGGCGAAAAGCTTGTGCCACGACGACGGGTCTGTCTCGGCAACAGGTGCGCCGTCAACGTAGCCGCCGGCCATGTGTACGACCGCGGCGACGCCGGAAGGTGCGTGCGCCGACATGTTCTCCGCGACCGCAGCAACTTCGGTCGGGTTCGTGAGATCGCAGTTGAACGCGTGGGCCGACGATCCATGATTGGCGAGGTCGCTCGCCCGTTCCTTCACGGCGTCGCCGTCGCGGTCTACGAGGAGTAGTCTTGCGCCTCGTTCCGCGAACGCAGCGGCGACGACCTCGCCAACCTGCCCACGCCGACCAACACCGGTGATGATGACAGAGGCATCGCGCAGTTCGGCCGCCGGTGTTTCGGTGGACGAGAGCGGAGGACTGGTGGATGTCATGCGTCGGAGCGTCCGAGGGTAGACCGGATCGCTTCTCGAAGAGCAAGCACCGTGTCATCCCTTGCCGCAGGCGAATCGGCCCGCAAATGAAGTTCAATTCCATCGGCCACCGGAACCCGGCGCCATGAGGCGGGCGCCTCGTCGTCGAGTTCCGCCGACCCCGGCCGGCCGGTGAGCAGCACCGGAGCCAGAGACTGTGCCACACGGCGCTCGAGTGCGTCGCCGGTCGTGTCCTTCATCTCTTTTCTGATTCCTTCCAACGTCGATCCTTCGCGTTGGCGAAGCTTGATCCCGAGCAGTTGGAGGAAGTGTCGATAGTTGTAGGTCGCCGAGGTTCCGACGCCGTCAGGTCGGTCCATGAGGTTGTTGGCGACGTAGAACCGGACTGCCCTGGCCGACGGCGCGGCACGCGCCGACGCGTTCGTCGGGCGAACTCCGGCGGAGTCGACGAGTGCCGTCACGTGTGCGGCCAGGCCGCGCGCGTTCCATGGAGCGTGTCGGGCGTGAGCCCTGAGTAGCGCGAGTGGCGAGTCCGCCATGCGGCAACATTACGCGCCCATGTCGAGCCTTCGCTAGGCAGCGACAAAACGGTCGCGATGTGGTTGACGACCACACCGCGACCGTTTTCGTGATTACGACAGCTACTTCTTGCCGCGTGCCGCTTTCTTCGCGGGCTTGGACTTTTTAGCCGCCTTGGCCTTCCCAGCTTTCTTCGCCGGCTTCTTGGCCATCTTCTTCGCCTTCTTGGCAGCCTTCTTCGGAGCGGGTTTGGCTTTCGGCGCCTTTGCCGGCTTCGCGGCCTTCGCCTTCGCCGGTGCCTGGGCTTTCGGAGCCGGCTTTGGCGCTGGCGCGGCTTTCACCTTGGCTGCAGGTGCAGCTTTCATCGCAGGTGGGGCTTTTGCTGCCGGTGGGCCCTTCGCTGCCGGTGCGGCTTTCGCTGCCGGTGCGGTCGCACCAGTTGGTGCCGCGCCAGCTGGCTTGGCTGCGCGAGCTCTCGGTGCCGGTGGGGGCGCTCCGAAGACGACTTCTTCGTCGTCGTCTGCGCCGCCGGCCTCCTCGGTCAGGTCTGCGAGTTCTTCATCCTCGTCGAGCGACGCCTCTTCGGGCTCATCCCACAGGTCGCTGCTCTGCTTACCGGCCCCCCAGCTGCCCTCTTCTTCATCCTCGTCGTCGTCGAAGGAAGAAGAGCCACCATACCCCGATTCCTCCGTCTCATCGTCGTCGGAGAACTGCAGGGGTTTGTTAACTTCCTCGTCACGCGGCATGCGTGCCTCCTTAAGCGGTGAAACGCCGTACCAAGTCCGGCGGCTGGGTCGCCCGGGTCAAAGCTTCACCCGAGGCGTTATGGGTGTCGTCACGAATCCCGCGGCGATGCACGTGTTGCCGCGAACACCCTAGTACAATGGCGAGCCTTCGGCGTCAAGCGGCGACGAGCGAGGCGTTATGCGAACCAGCAGTCGTCAAAGAGCGCGGGTGCCAAGAGCGCGGGTGCCAAAGAGCGCTAGTGCCAAACGGCGCCGGTGCCAAAGGGCGCAGGAGCGAAACGACAGGACCGGAATTCTCTAGTCGACGAACTCCACGGTCACCGGTTGGGTGATGATTCCAGCCCTGATGCCGTGATCGAGCAGGGTTCGTACGGCGGTCCGGCCTCGTTCACCGTAGTCCCGCGTCCAGTCATTCACGTACATGCCGACGAAGGTGTCGGCCTTGTCTCGGTCCAGGCCTCGAGCATACCTCATAGCGTGATCCAAGGCTCCAGCACGATGATCTAATGCATAGTCTATACTGGCGCGAAGATGTCGTGAAATTGTTCCCATTAGAGCCATTCCTAGGTCCTTTCTGACGACGTTGCCGCCGAGTGGAAGTGGGAGGCCGGTCTGGCTAAACCACCACTCACCGAGGTCCACGACGAGAGAAAGTCCGGTGTCGCCGAACGTGAGCTGACCTTCGTGGATCAGGAGACCGTAGTCGACCTCTCCGGACGAAACCGCCTCCTCGATCTGGTCGAACGGCAGGACAACCGCTTCGAACTCAGGAACCGCGAGCTTGAGCGCGAGATAGGCGGTGGTGAGCAATCCCGGAACGGCGATTCGCTTTCGCGCGGCGTCGCTCAACGTCGCAGGCGTGCGAGCGACCAGTCGTGGCCCGTACCCGTCTCCCATTGAAGATCCACTCGGAAGCAGCGCGTACTGATCGGCGAGATAGGCGTAGGCGTGAATTGAAACCGCCGTCACCTCAAGTTCACCACGGAGCGCGCGCCGGTTGAGCGTCTCGATGTCCTGCAGTTCGTGCGTGTAGCTGAGATCGCCGGTGTCGATCAACCCTTCGGCCAGCGCGTAGAACATGAACGCGTCGTCGGAATCCGGGCTGTGGCCAACATGGATCGTACGGGACATGTGGACTGGTTGGGTAAGGCGTTATCGCCGGCTTCTGGCTGCCGCTAGAGCGGCATCGATATCAGCCCGGTGCCGGGCGTATTCGTCCAGGCCGCGTGCGAGTTCGCTGCTTTCGGCATCGAGCAAACGCCGCTCGAGCGCGGCGCGATGGGTGTGATTGCCGCGAGCGTCGGCCACGGCCGCTGCGAGCAAGAGGCCGAGGAGGTGCCGGGGCGCCGCCTGGAGAATCGTGTCGGCCTGGGCCTGTGCCAGGTCGAGTTGCCCACTGACCTGGGCCACCCGCCCGTAGTCGTATCGCCCGTCGCTGTCCAGCGGACCTAACGACTCGTAGACGGCCATCGCCATGGAGGCGAAGAGCGCGACGCTGTCGCGCTTCCCTTCTTCGGACAATCGCATGACCCGGTCGAAAAGCCGGCTCGCCTGCTCCTGCGGCGTCATCGAGTTGATGTCGACGGCCGGAGCGCCGCCCGCCGCTGCGGTCGGTGCTGGTGGTGTTGTCGCTCGACCGGCACGCTGGGCGGCGAATATCACGACCACGGTGACAAGAACCAGGACGCCCACGACCCAGGGCAAGTTGTTGGAAGGCACGGCAGCAACGACGCGCTGGTTTTTTGCCAGTCGTGCTGCCATCACGCGCTGTGGGTCAACCGCGCCAGCCGGCGCTCCGCATTCGTGGCAGAACTTCGCCCCAGGCGTGAGCCCCTCACCGCAAACGCCACAGCGAGCCTCGCCAACCACGGCGCCGCATTCCGTGCAGAAGCGGCCCGATGCGGGCGTGCCGCACGACGGGCAGGGAATCGGTGGCGCCGAACTGGATTGGGGTGTACCCGGCGAAGCCGTCATTCGAAGCGAAACGGGATACTGACTGATCTGAGCGGGGTTTCGTTGGAAATCGAAACGGGATACTGACTGATCTGAGTCGAAACGGGATACAGACTGATTTGAGCGGGGTTTCGTTGGACGAAACTCAGTATAGCGACCTCTCCACGCGGCTGATGGGGGAGAACGGTTGAGGGTGTGACTGCAAGGGCATATGCTACCTGCCCACGCGTCCGGACCCGGCGCTCTCGCGCCGCCGGTCCGGTCCGCCCCATCCGAACTGGATCGGTGTCGACTTCGCCACTCACCGGAGTCTCGCGTCAGGAGCTCCTGTCGCTCATGGCAGCGCAGAACATTCGGTTCCTGCGACTGCAGTTCACCGACATTCTCGGCGTCAACAAGAACGTCGAGATCCCCAGCTCGCAATTCGAAAAAGCGCTGGCCGGGGACATCATGTTCGACGGATCCTCGATCGAGGGATTCGTTCGCATCGAAGAGTCGGACATGCTGCTGGCGCCCGACCTCTCGACGTTCCGCGTGTTTCCATGGGGTGACAGCAGCAGCCGTGTGGCTCGGCTCATTTGCGACATCAACCGGCCGGACGGCAGCCCGTTCGACGGAGACCCGCGCGGAGTCCTGAAGCGACAGATCGCGCTCGCTGCTGAGCAGGGGTTCACCATGAACGCCGGTATGGAGGCGGAGTTCTTTGTCTTCAAACCGGGCGACCGCGGTGAGCCCACCACGGTCACTCACGACGTCGGCAGCTACTTCGATCTCGCGCCCGCCGACCTGGGCGAAGATGCGCGGCGCGCCATTGTCGGAGCGCTCGAACAGATGGGATTTGAAGTGGAGGCCGCGCATCACGAGGTAGCGCACGGACAGCATGAAATCGATTTCCGCTACGCTGACGCGCTCACGACGGCCGACAACATCACCACGTTCCGCTTCGTCGTGAAATACGTGGCGCAGCAATTCGGTCTGCTCGCGTCGTTCATGCCCAAGCCCATCTTCGGGCAGAACGGCAGCGGGATGCACACACACCAGTCGCTGTTTCGCGAGGGGAAAAACGCGTTCTGGCAATCAGGCGCGCAGTGGGAACTGAGCGACGTGGCGTTGGCCTATATCGGCGGGTTGTTGAAACACGCGCGCGGCTTCTGTGCGATCACGAACCCCCTCGTGAATTCCTACAAGCGGCTCGTGCCGGGATACGAAGCGCCGGTGAATGTCGCCTGGTCCATGAGAAACCGGTCGCCGCTGATTCGTGTGCCGGACCGTCGCGGCGCCGGAACGCGCGTCGAGTTGCGCATGCCGGATCCTTCGGCGAATCCCTACCTCGCGCTATCAGTCATGCTCGCCGCCGGACTGGATGGCATTGCGACCAAGGCCGATCATCGGGAGCCGGTCGACACGAACATCTTCGAGCTTTCGCATCGCGAGAAGCGGCGTCTTCGCATCGACGACCTGCCCCACGATTTGAATGAAGCCTGCGATGAACTGGAGAGAGACGAAGTGATCATCGCCGCGCTGGGTGAACACGTGTCGCGGCACTTCCTGAGCGCGAAACGCGCCGAGTGGCGCGAATACATCACGCAGGTCACGCAATGGGAACTCGAGAATTACCTGCTCAAGTACTGAAGCCCTGACGGACGACGCGGATACGTCAAAACCAGAAAGGCCGCGAATCAGGCGGAGTTGGCGAATCACCGCAGACCAAACAGAAACATTCTCCTGATTCGCCACAGCTTCGACACAATGACCGAGAATCTTGTCTCACAGATTGCTGAAGCCGAAGCGCGCATCAGGCCGCACGTGCGCGAGACTCCGTTGGTGCACTCGCCGGCGCTGAGTGCGGCGACGGGCGCCGAGGTCTGGTTGAAGTGCGAAAACCTCCAGGTCACCGGCTCCTTCAAAGTTCGTGGGGCGATGAATCGGCTGATGACCCTCAGTGAGGACGATCGGCGGCGTGGCGTGACGGCGGCTTCGTCCGGGAATCACGGCGTCGCAGTGGCCCATGCCGGTCGCGCGTTAGGTATTCCAGTCACGGTCTACGTTCCGGAGGGCGCTTCACCGGCCAAGGTCGCCGCGATGCAGCGACTCGGCGCCGTGGTCATGACCTACGGCACCGATGGCCTGGATTCGGAAGTGGAAGCCCGGAGAAGCGCGGAGTCCGAGGGTCGATTTTATGCCTCGCCGTACAACGACCTTGCCGTGGTGGCGGGCCAGGGGACGCTCGCCATCGAATTGCGGCGCCAATTGGACGACATCTCGGCCGTTGTCGTCGCGGTTGGTGGTGGTGGCTTGATCGGGGGGATCGCTGCCGATCTCAAACATCACAACGCGTCGACACGGATTGTCGGAGCCCAGCCCGCGAACTCAAAGGTGATGATCGAATCCGTTCGCGCTGGACATGTCGTCAACATTCCATCGCTGCCAACACTGTCCGATGGGAGTGCCGGCGGGATCGAAGCGGACGCGGTGACATTTCCGCTGAACCGCGACCTCGTGGATGAATGGATCGAAATCCCGGAGGATGAAATTGCGCGCGCCATGCGGTTCGCGATCGAAGTCGAGCACCTGCTGATTGAAGGATCCGCGGCGGTAGCGGTCGCGGCGGCAGCTCGAACGCAGGAACCGCTGAGTGGCCGAGTGGTGGTGGTTCTGTGCGGGGGCAATATCAGCGCGGCTCGACTGAGAGAGGCGCTGTAATCCCGAGGGAATGACTGAGGGCCCGACGAACTTCCGTCGGGCCCTCGAGATTTTGAAGCCTGGTGTCCGATGATCAGATGGGGAACAACATCTCCCGATACTTCGGCAACGGCCACACGTCGTCGGCCACGAGCAACTCCAGCGCGTCACACGAAGTACGAACTTCGGCCATGTTGTCGGCACCATCCCGAGTCAGCAGCATGGCGGCCTTGGTCGGGTCGTCGTGCATGTGCTCGGCCTTGTCGCGCACCTTGACCAAGGCATCGCGCTGCGATTTCAGCTTCTTGGCCAGTTTCCCGATTTCATTCGCGCGATCGACCTGCGGGATCTCGGTAATCCCCGCCGATTTCGCCTGGGCCGCACTTGAAGCCAGTGTGCCTGCGTAGGCATACGCGGCCGGCAGCACCATCGTGTCGACCATTTCGCCGAGCGTGTACATCTCGATCAGCATGTCCTTGATGTACCGCTCGATGCGCACGTGGTACCGGGATTCGAGTTCAGCGTCCGACAACACCCCGAGTCCCACGAGCACACTGTGGGCCTTCTTCGTGGTGAGTTCGGCGAGACCTTCCGGTGCGCGGCGAAGATTCAGCAAGCCACGCTTCGCCGCTTCCTTCACCCACGCCTCGGCGTAGTTGTTGCCCTCGAACCGAACGGGGGTCGTCTCCTTGAACACCTTTCGTACGACCTTCATCACCGCGTCGTCGATGTTCCTGGTCTTCTTTTTCTCGGCGCGAATGTCGGCTGTGATCGACTCGATGGCGCGCGCTACGGCCGCGTGGAGGAGCGTGATGGGCCACGCGATGGACTGACCGCCGCCAACAGCACGGAACTCAAACTTGTTGCCCGTAAATGCGAACGGTGACGTGCGGTTGCGATCGGTGTTGTCCTTTTCGATCTCCGGCAGCTTTGCCACGCCGAGGCGGATGAGTTGCTCCTCCGCACCGGCCTTGGCCGCCTTGCCCTTGATGATGTCCTCGATGAGTTGCGTGAGCATGGCACCCATGAAGACCGAGATGATCGCCGGCGGCGCTTCGTTCGCGCCGAGACGATGTTCATTGCCGGATGTGGAGATACCCGCGCGCAGCAATCCGGCGTTGTCGTGTACGCCCTTAAGGACCGCAGCCAGGAACACGAGGAAGCGAATGTTCTGGTGTGGTGTGCGTCCCGGCTTGAGGAGGTTGAGGCCATCGAGCGCGGTGTCGGACGTAATCGCCATCGACCAGTTGCAGTGCTTGCCCGAGCCGTTAATTCCGGCGAAGGGCTTCTCGTGCACGATGGCCTGCAGCCCGTGACGCATCGCCACGCGACGCAACACGGCCATCACAAGCTGGTTGTGGTCGACGCCGAGGTCGGTCTCCTCGAACACCGGTGCCATCTCGAACTGCGATGGCGCAACCTCGTTATGGCGCGTCATGATCGGCACACCGAGCTTGTAGAGTTCGTGCTCCACCTCGGCGATGCAGGCCTGCGTGCGCTCGGGGATGCCACCGAAGTAGTGGTCCTCGAGCTGCTGGCCGCGCGGCGGCGGCGCGCCGATGAGCGTGCGGTTCGCCATGACCAGGTCGGGACGCATGGCGAAGTGCTGCCTATCGATCAGGAAATACTCCTGCTCGGGGCCTAACGTGGTGTAGACGCGATACACGCCCTTGTCGCCGAGCAATTCCAGCAATTCCATCGCCTTGGCCGAGAGGACATCAGAACTGCGCAGCAGCGGCGTCATCTCGTCGAGCGCTTCGCCGTTGTAGCCGATGAAGACGGACGGGATGCATAACACCTTCGAGCCACCGGACTCGAAGACGAACACCGGGCTCGCCGGATTCCACGCGGTGTAGCCGCGCGCTTCCCAGGTGGCGCGGAGGCCGCCGGACGGGAAGCTCGACGCATCAGGTTCGCTCTGGATCAGCTGTGCGGCCGAGAATTGCTCGATGGCCTGCCCGTTCTCGTCGAACGTCAGGAACGTGTCGTGCTTCTCGGCGGTCAGGCCGGTCTGCGGGAGGAACCAGTGCGTGAAGTGCGTCGCGCCGCGCGACATTGCCCATTCCTTGATCGCCTGGGCGACAGTTGGTGCGATGTCGATGTCGAGTTTTTTCCCATGACGGATGGCGCTAACGAGCTTTTCGTAGGCGTGTTTCGGCAGTTTGGCGCGCATCTGCCTGACGCCAAACGTGTTGATGCCGAAATAGTCGGAGACGGCGTGGTGTGGCGAGTGGCCGTTGCTCGATCCGTGTGGTTTTGCCGTGCTGTCGGCGATGGTCCGGACCACGGATTTCCGGGACGTGGGAATGATGGTGGCGGAGCTCATTCGATGGGGCGACCGGTGGATGGTTTCGGTGCGTCGGTGAATCAGTGATTTCGATGAATTCAGTGAATCGGGAGCGCTTATTGAAGCTGCGAAATCAATGCCATCAGTGCAGAATGCGCAACAATTCGTGCATATTTCGCACAGTACAGCCATGAAATAATCGTTGGACAGGCCGGGACGTGACGGGAACGTCCTAATCCAGGCGTCAGCGCGGCTCGTTCGCCCGGGAGCGCATAGCATAGAGCAACCGTACGAGAACAAGCCGGTGCCTTGAACCGAGGGCGCCGCGCACGAACTTGATGGTCGGCTCCGCGCCGAGTGCGACGCCGCTTCCCGAGGCCAACATGCAAAACCACGGAATCGCTCGTTCACGTCCGGTGCGACTTGCCCTGCTTGTCGTGGCGGCCACGTTGCCCGTCCAGGCATTTGCGCAGGGGATGATGCGCCCCGATGTCATGGGCCGAGAAGCGGCGGTCGTTTCCGATCACGTGTTGGCTTCGGCGGCGGGCGCGGCGGTCCTCAAGCGCGGAGGCAACGCGATCGACGCAGCCATTACGATGGCGGCCGTGCTCGCCGTCGTGCGCCCACACATGAACGGCGTCGGTGGCGACAACTTCCTCCTCATCCGCGATGCGAAAACGGGCAAGGTCTTCGCGCTCAATGGAAGCGGACGAGCCGGCGCGAAGGCGATTCCCACGTTCTTCACCTCGCGGAAGCTGACGCAGGTGCCCAGCTCGGGAATCATGTCCGTCTCCGTACCGGGCGCGGTTCGCGCCTGGGAAGACGCCCTCAAGCGTTTCGGCACGATCAGCATCGCCGATGCGTTGCAACCAGCGATCGAATACGCTGAACGCGGATTCCCGGTCTCCACGCGCCTCTCGCTCGATATCAACGCGGAATTGTCGAAGGTGGACGCGGACTCGTCGTTGAGGAGAATCTTCCTCGTCGACGGCAAGGCGCCGGCACCCGGCACGATACTCGTGCAACGCGACCTTGCGCGCACACTCCGGGCGATTTCGGCCGGTGGTGCTGATGCACTGTATCGAGGTCAACTCGCGGAACAGATCACTCAGTTCATCGAGCGGGAAGGCGGCCTGGTCACGACGGCGGACCTGGGCTCGCACCGTTCCCAATGGCAGGAGCCGATCTCGACGAAATATGCCGGCAAGACGGTGCTGGCGTTCCCGCCCAACTCGCAGGGGATGACGTTTCTCCAACTGCTGAACCTCGCCGAGCTGGTGCTCTCACCTAACGACTCGGCCAACTCGGCGGCCTCGATCCACGTGCTGGCGGAAGCCACCAAGCTGGCGTACCAGGACCGCGACCGTTTCCTCGCCGACCCGGACTTCAGCCAGGTTCCCGTCGAGCGCCTGATCTCGAAGGCGTATGCCGCCGATCGTGCGAAGGTCATCCGGCGTGACACGGTAGTGGCACCGGCGGGCTCCGGGACCACGCGCGACGGCAATGGCGACACCATTTACCTCGCGGTGGTCGACAAGGACGGCAACGCAGTCTCGATGATCCAGAGCCTGTTTGCGGCATTCGGCAGTGGCCGGATGGTGCCCGGCACCGGCATCACGCTGCACAATCGTGGATCGCTGTACGAGCTGGACCCCGCGCATCCGAACGTGATCGCGCCCGGCAAGCGGCCGTTTCTCACGCTGAGCCCGGCGATGGCGCTGAACGCGGATGGATCGCTCGCG
>Ga0070698_100000314_pt1 | contig 49185 bp, 42 predicted proteins | sample KBSK1502metaG_FD_65477 | JGI IMG/M metagenome (GOLD analysis project Ga0070698, IMG submission 65477) | Corn, switchgrass and miscanthus rhizosphere microbial communities from Kellogg Biological Station, Michigan, USA - KBS K1-50-2 metaG | ecosystem: Host-associated > Plants > Roots >...
GTTTCGGGCTCAACACCAGCGGAGTCTGGCCTCGCCTCGGCTCTCCTCAACGTTGGGCAACAGATCGGCGGATCGATCGGAATCGCGGTCCTGGGGACGATTGCCGCGACGGCAACAAAGAATCAGCTGGCCGGCGTTTTGCCAACACATGCGGTCGTCAATCACGCCCTGGCCGCCGGCTACGCCGCGGGATTCCAGATCGCGGTCGTGATCGCCCTGTTCGGGTTTGCGGTCGCCCTCGCGGTGTTTTCGCGCACGCCGCGGCCTCCCAGTCGCGCAGCCCGCTGAAGAGTATGACGATGCGACTTGACGGCAGAGTCGCGCTCATCACCGGGGCGTCGCGCGGTCTCGGCCGGGCACTGGCCTTGGCGTTCGCTCGCGAGGGTGCGTCGCTGGCGTTTTGCGCCAGAGATCAGGAGGCCCTCGGGCAGGTCGCAGCCGAGGTTGTGGCCCTCGGCACGTCGGTGCTGGCGGTTCCGGTCGACCTGCGGTCGACGCGCGATCTCGATCGGCTCGTGGCGCTGATGCAAATGACCGACGGGAAACCCGAGAAGCTGATTCCCGCTAAGGATGTTCTCGCGCTCAAATAGCGTCTAGGACATCGAGGCCAGGATACCGGTCTGAGCGCCCGGCACGAAGGCGTGGCGTCGGTCAACGACTCAATTCGGAAACGAACGTTGGTTTTGACAAATTTGCTGATGTGTCAGGCCACTGTGACACCTCTGTAGCATGCTGTGAATGGCCGAGTCGATTAGCAACCCCAAGCGTGATCCGAGGTTCGCTGGACTCATCGCCCTTGCGGGCGCGCTCGCCGGCGTCCTTCTCTGGATCCTGACCATTGTGCTCAGCCGGTCGCGCCTCTCAGGGAATGGCTGGTCTCTCTCCGGCAATGGCGCGCTGATCATTCCGTTTGGTCTCGGCCCCGCCGTGGTCGCCGGCGGCTGGGCAGCCATCATCCTTCGGATGCGCGGCCATCTTCGCTGGTTCCAACTCGGCATCGCGAGCGGTCTGGTCGGCCTGGCGTTGACGGCGGGCAGCCTTCTCTCCCTCATCGCCTTCGGCCCCGGCGGGAGGGATGCGGGGGCGACGGCCTCCCTCTTCTTCGGCTTCCTGCTCTATGGTTGGCTGCTGGCGAGCGCGATCGTCGCGGCAATGATTCCAGCGCCGGATCCCGAGCGGCAAGGTCCACCCTTGTGGTCCATCGCCGCCATCGTGGTGCTGCCGGTCACGCTGATCGCCGGTTGCGAGGCCGGTGCCGGACTCCTTCCCTCGTGATCCTTCTCACTCACGCTCACGCCGATCAGCTGTTCGGGATCACTCCGCGTAGCGGTTATTTGCCCGCGGTCGGAACGCTGCTTTAGGAGCCGGAGCTGACCGGCTGCAGGACAAAGATCTGCTTTACCCCCAGGCTGGCCAGAAGGCTGGCACTTCCCCCAATGTTCGTTCGATTCACGACCATGAAAGAGCCCTTCAAGAGCAGCGAACCGGTGGTCCGCGCGCCCGCAATGACCTGCGCGCCCGTCGTGGTGTTCGGTGCGATCGCGAACGCATCGACTTGCAATTTTGACGCCACGAACAGAATCACGGTCCCGTCCGGGAGCACGCCCGCACGACAAACATTCGGGTTCGCGTGTTCGGCGTACTGGCACGTGACGTTCAGCGTGACGGTGTGCTGATTTTGCGAGCCGGCGAAGGCGACGAACCGATCGGCCGTCGATGGCACGCCCAGTTCGCCGGAAAACTGCGGCAGCGACGGGCTGGTGATCGTGACCAGCATCGCCGCTTCGGCCTGATCGAGCGGAGGGAAGTCGATCACGTCGACGGCCACCCCGGCGGCCGCACCCACGACGACAATCGCGACACACGTGACCGCAGCCCAGGCGACGGTCGCCGTCAGCCCACGTGCGCCAGAGGCGCCCCGCTGCCAGCGCGTCCAGCGCGCGCTCAGCCACGCGGCCGGCAGCGCCACGACAGTGCCCGCGTTGACGACCAGACTGCCGGCGCTCAGGCTACCGCCAAGATCACGGTGGGCAAGAAGGATTTTCGCCGCCTCGTAGCCCACCGCGATAAGCAGACCCGCGACTGAAGCGGCCATGAGGCCGTGGAGCACGGGAAGGATGCTGACCCGCCGAGCCACCAGAACGGCAACGATCCCTTGAGGAAGGACCATGGCGGCGAGCGGCAGCACGACGCCCGGCTCCCAGCTGCGGGCGTTCAGGAGCGCGTGGATCAGTAGAAGGATCCAGCCGGCGATCGCGGCGACGATACCGGCGCGCAGGGCATACCCGCGTTGAAACGGACTGCTCGTAACGAGCGGCGTTTCGGCGGGTCCCGTCTCGAGGTAGAGATCGACGTTGGCGGGCGGCTGTGTACGAGCGCGCAAGAGCGTCGATGAGAACGGGAACGCCCACAGGCTGAGCCCGGCCGGAACCAAGAGTGGCTGCACGAGCAATAAGCCTGCGATGATGACGAGGGTCACGAGCCCGATGCCAACTTCCGCAGTGCCAAAAACCTGGCGGCCAAGCTGGATGAAGCTGCGATAGTCGAAGAGCAGTCCGAGGGTCCCGCTGACCAGGGCCGTTGCGATGGCCAGCCCCAGGACCGCGCCGCGCCGGGCATCGCGCCGGATCGCGATGGCCTGTAGCCAGGGCAACGCGCCGGCCTTGATCCATTCGAGCAGCGCCGCATACAAGCCCAACATCAGCCCCACCCACACGATGTAGAGCAACCCGTAGGCGACCAAGGCCGCGATCGAAACCCCGGACAAACCGCCGGCAGACTCGTATGACAGTACCCCGCCAAGCGCCGTGCCCAACGCCAGCGCGACGGCCGGAATTGCCACACTTGGAGCGCGACGGCCGCGCATCACCGACCCGAACGTCGCTCGCCAGAGACCCAGCCCAACCACGCCGACGGTCAGAGGCGCGAGGATGAGCGCGGCGAGTGTGGACGCGATCAGCACCGTGGCGAGGCCGGTCACCGCACCGCTGATCCCCGTGAACGCGGCGACCAGCATCGCGGTGATGTTCGGAAAGGCCAGTGCGAAGGTCAGTCCAGCTCCGAACACGGTCCAGAAGCCAATCCGGAAGAGCGAGTCGGTGTCGTCCACGACGCGCTGCCGGTCTTCTGGAAGCGGATGCTTCCCGAAATATCGCCGGAGCAGTGTTGCCGGCGGCGGCTTCATGGCCGTGAGCAACTGCCGCAGTCCGCCGCCCGGGCCATCCCAGACGGAGGCACGTACATCGGCATAGAGCTCCCGTTGCCGGAGAACCGCGCTGCGGGTCAGGTAGACGATGAGCGCGAGGGCGGCCGTCCGCCATCCAAGGTCCCAAAGAACCCGGCCGCTGAAGCTCGGATGAAGGAGCATGGCCGCGGCAAAGGGAACCAGGGCAGCCAGGATAAAGGCCCACCAGGTGGCGACTGCGAAATACGTCTTGCCGACATCGCCATTGCGCAGATGGGCGAGCTCATGACGAACCACGGCGGCGAAAGCCACCGGATCGCGTCGGTATCGCTGGAGCAAGCCGGCCATCAGCACCACGTAGGGATGCCGCGACGTGCCCATGGCCATGCCCACGGCCGCGCCGCTATTCGGGCTGACGAGGAACGTTGGCGTACGCCGAAGCTCGGCTTCGCGGCTGAGTCCCTCGAGAACGCCCATGATCTCGCCGGCGTCGCGCGGCTCGAGCTTCACGTATCCGGAGCGCCGGATCATGACGGCCGGGCTTAGCCGGTAGACAAGGGTCGCGACGAGGAGCACGAGGACCGCCCCGCCGAACATCCACAAGGCTTTCGCGTGGTCGAACGTGCCCTGGCACTTCTCGAGCAAAGCCAGCCACGTCACCTGCGCCTGCACAGCAGAGGTTGGAAGACCGACGTTCAGGCAGGCGGCTTGCTGTGCCTGCGCCTGCGAGACGGTGGCCAGGTGGATCCAGGCGAAGAGTTCCAGGCTGGCGCCGACCAGCGCCGCGACAAGCAGAATCAGCCAGACGTCGACTTCGGATGGAAACAAGAAGGGATTGAGACGCCGCCGCACGCCGACGACGGGCGTCGCGACACTCATCTGGAACCCGTCCTCAGGAGGTCTTGGGCACCACCAGGCCACCAACCACAGAGTCGGCCAGCATCGCCGCCTGGGTCTCGGGGAGCTTCAGTTGACGCGCCTTCCGGAAGGCGATGTCGCGCACCTCGGCAAGTTGGGCTGGGCTCAGTTGCGCCGGCGCCGCTGCCCCTCCGTCAGGTCGCTTGAAGACCGACCGTAATCTACCGCTGATTGCGCCCTCCGCCCCAGAGGCCAGATGGCTCGACAGCGTCTGCTCCAGGTGGTTGATGACATCGGTGACGACGGCAAGGACGATGGGCGTAAGAAGGGGGACGACCAGTTCGATCCCAAAGCCGAGCGTATCATCCTGCCCTTCTCGCGACTCGAGCGCCTTCTTGGGGTTCTTGAAGTACGCCGTGCTGTTCATGCCGAACAGCGGCAATTCGTCAGGAGCGACCTCGGCAACGACATCTCTCGACATTTCGGCGATGATGTCACGCTCGGCCTGGTCGGCCATCGCTGGTGTCCCTCCTCAGCGAACTGCGGCCGGAAGCCTGGCACTCTGCCAGAAGGCGATCTCTTTGCCGCCCGCGCTGCCGGCCGCGAAGTAGGTGTCCTGCCACGAGTCGTTGGTTAAAAGCCCGGTCCAGGCTTTCGTGCCGGCCTGCTGCAACCAGTACCGCCAGCGGTAGTGGTCGTAGACGTCGGTCACGTGCGTGGTGTATGCCGCGGCCAGGTCCTGGTGGCCACGGACGATGACCATGTTCTCGTCGTTCGCGTACGAGGCTTTGAATCCGAGGTTGTGGCTCCCGGTGATCACCACCGCCTTGTCCGAAAAGGGGTCGATCACGATTATCTTGTCGTGGATGATCGCGTGCGCGGAGGGCGACGACTTGAGCAGTTCTTTGTGCCAGTACGCGAACGTGTCAGGGACCGCTGACGCCGCCACCATCGCGGTGTCCTTCACCACGTCGGGGCCGGTGGTCGCGGAGCGATGGTAGAGCTCGGTGTTGTACTGGTCTACCGCCTTCGGATCGGTCGCGGCGCCCCGCACGAACAGATTGAGATTGGCCTTGTTGGCCTTGACGATGTCGTCGATGACGCTCGGACTCCCAGGCTGGAACAGCAAAAAGAAGATGGCCTCCTGCGCCTTTCCAATTTCCGCGGCCGCGTCGGCCAGGTCGCCGGGCGTGGCGTTGCTCTTGCTCTTCTGCGTGGTGTTGGGAGAGAACCAGACGTCCGCATCGAGCGACGGCACCGGCCGGGCTTCGTTGTTCGCGGTCCGGAAGGTCGCGCCTTGCGCCTCGCCATCCTTCTTCAAACGGTCCCAGTAGTCCTTGTAGATGGCGGCGATCGTCCCATCTCTGCAGATGAGCGCGTTGTTACTCTGCCCGCAGATCGCGGTAGCCGTCCAATTCGTGCTCCCGGTCAGGACAGCCTGTGGCTGACCCTTCTTATCGACGTAGACCACGAACTTGTTGTGACCAATGTGATTGGCACCGAGCATGCGGTCGGTGATGTCCAGGCCGGCGTCATGGAGCTGCTTCCGGGTCGGCGCATCCGTCGCGTCGTCGGGACCGGTGTTGGAGAGGACGATATGGACGGACGGTCCGGCGGCCAGCAGGAGAGCGACCAGTTCGGCGTCGGAAAGCTCGTAGAGGGCGCAGTAGCATTCCCCACCCTCAGCCTTGGCCTGCTGGAACAGCGTCCCGAGAGCGTCGATCATCTGGCCGGCCAAGCGCATTCGGAGGGGGTCACCGGGCGTGGTGATGTGTTTGACCAGGGCGCCCGAACTTGGGCTGCCGCTGGCGTCTTCGGGAAGAAGGTGAGCCACCGATTGCGTCGAGAGGATGCCGCGGTTGAAGTAGGCGAGGAACGGACCGCACTGGGGGGTGAGCGTGATCGGGTCGGTTTCGAGCGCCTGCTCGGTGGCCGGCTTGAGCTGGCCCGGCGCGCCGATCATCGGAACGATCTGGTAGCGATAGGTGCCTCCAGGCTTCGCGGTGAAGTCGCGCCAGTTGAACTTCTGCACCGGCCAGTCGTCGGTGGTCCGGCCCAGCCACTGGGGATTGCTGTCCCCCTGGAAGCCGACCCAGGCGGGCAGAACGGTCGGCATGCCCGTCGCGTCGATCCGCCGGAGACTGAATCCGAGGCAATTCGGAATCTTGGTGTCGTAAGACCAGGAAACAAACGCGACGTCGTTGTTCGCGAGTGCGATTGCACCGCTCATAGGTAAACCCCCTTGGTGTGCCCCACCGTGCCCCCGAGCCTGCCTTTCGCACCGAGTATCACCCTGGCCGCCAACGCTGTCAATAGGCGGCGGACCTCCAAAAATCCGAGTACGATTGGGCCGCAGATCCGGCCCTTACTCCTTGGGTCGGAAACAAAGGAGGGGCGCATGAAACGGAGGTTCCCTGTTTGCTCGATCGTGCCCGGCTTCATCCTCCGGGAAATCGCAAAGTCAGGCGATCAGGCGGATCGCGAGGTCGCCCTCAACACGATCGCGATCGACGGCACGATCCGGACCGCGCGGCTGCATTCGCTGCTCGCCCAGGTCGGAGACCGGCCGCTGCAGACGGATTCCTTCGCCGAGACGAGCCCCGCGGTCTTGCGGCGATCCCTCCTCGATGCGAAGGGGACGGAGAATGTCGAAGACCTTGCCGTCGTCCGGGCGGAGGGGCAGCCCGCGACCAAGGATCCCGCCGTGAATGAGGCGTACGACGGCTTCGGCGCGACCCATGCCTTCTACTGGCAGGCCTATCGCCGGCAATCCATCGATGACAACGGCCTCGAGCTCGAGGGCGTCGTCAATTTCGGCGTGAAGTACGACAACGCGATGTGGGACGGCCAGCGCATGATCTTTGGCAATGGCGACGACAAAATCTTCAAGCGCCTCACCCAGTCGCTCGACGTGATCGGCCACGAGCTCACCCACGGGGTCACGCAGGACACCGCCGGACTTCATTACCTCGGCGAGTCTGGCGCCCTGAACGAATCCGTATCCGACGTCTTCGGCTCCCTGGTCAAGCAGTATCACCTCAAGCAAACCGCCGACAAAGCCGACTGGCTGATCGGCGCTGAAGTTCTCGGGCCGGCCGTCAAGGGCAAGGCACTCCGCTCGCTGGCACATCCCGGTACCGCCTACTCGGATCTGATGGGGCACAAGGATCCACAGCCCGATCACATGCGGAGCTACCTCAAGACCAAGGCCGACAACGGGGGCGTTCACATCAACTCGGGAATTCCGAATCGGGCCTTCTACCTCGTCGCCACGGAGTTAGGAGGTAATGCCTGGGAAAAGGCAGGGCGCATCTGGTACGAAACCCTGCGAGACCCCAACCTCCGACCCACCGCCCAGTTCCACGCATTTGCCGTCATCACCGTGACGGTGGCGGACCGCCTCTTCGGGGTCGGCAGCCACGAGTCGAAGGCCGTCAAACATGGGTGGGACCAGGTCGGCGTGGCTGCCTAGACGGGATGCGCATCCAGTTCGAACGGAGCGGCGGATTTGCCGGCATCACACGGAAAGCGTCAGTTGATACCAGCCGCCTGCCGCCGGCGGAGAAGGCTCAGCTGGAGGCGCTCGCCAATGCCGTGGATTTCGCTCGGATTCCGCCTCCAAAGCCGGGACCCAGCGCCGATCGCTTTCAATACCGCCTGACGATCAGCGACGGGGGTCAGCGCAAAACGGCTTCCTTCGCCGACGGCCAGGTAACGCCGGAGATGCGACCGCTCCTTGACCGGCTCCTGGAACTCGCGCGCTAGGAGATCACACGGCGCGGCGATCTCCGCTCTGGAAGCACCGCGATGAAGACGTTCGCGAAGAGGATCGTGAGGACGGCGAGGGCGAAGACGATCGCCACCGGCCCGTAAGTAAACAGGGTCAGGATGATGGCGCCCCATCCGGGCAGCGACCACAGCGGGATGCGGGTGGCTGCCGGTGTGGCGGTGCATGCCCAGCCGCACCAGATGAGGAAAGCAAACTGGCTGATGCGGCTCATCCAGAAAAGAACCCCGCTGTAGCTGTTCGTGCTCGCCGCTGCCCAGACGATCAGGACGGCGACAATCGGAACCGCGACGAAGACCGCGACCCGGCGGCCATCGCGACCGGGGATCAGGGAATCCCGCAGTGAATGGAGCGACGTCATGGTCCGGTGGAGAATCGTCTGCGATCGCGCAGAGGCACTGGCGAGCACTGTCGCCTCGCCGAGGGTCTCTCGCAGAAAACGAAGGAACTCGTAGATGACGGCGAAAACGGCAATGAATCCTGGAACCGCGATCAGGATACCGGCGGTGCCGCTGGTAAAGGCCGCCGCGAGTCCCAGCAGGGAAAGTGTCGCGAATCCGACGAACAGGACGCCTCCCACCGCGGACCGCGAACGCAGCGACACGACGCGGAGGAGGATGACCGCTTGGGCGCTCAGCAGCGAGACGATGATCCCGCGCAAATCATCCGGGATGGTGTGGCTGTAGGCTTTCAAGAAGTCGGCGAACGCCGCGCCTCGATCCCCGATGGCGGCCGGATCGATGAGCGACTTGATGAGCATCGAGCTGCTCAAGTACCCAACGAGGATCGAATAGCCCAGCAGGAGGGCGAGCCAGGTGCCCAGTTCGACGACTCGCTTCTGGACCGCATCATGGCGCTCGCGCTTTACCCGCTCCTGTTCGTCCAGCTCGAGCGCGGTGGTGGCCCGCTCGAGGTAGTCGGTCAGTTGGGCTCGCAGTTCCTCGGGAACGTGCTGGGAGGCCGCTTCCCCATCGAACCTGTTCACGTTAGTGACGGGCTTGCGCTTCACGCGTCAGCTCGGCGGTCCGAATGAGAAGGATCCCGGAATCGCCACCCAGGGGCTGGTGAATCCCTGCCGCGTACACAGCGTCTTCCAGCGCAGCGTCACCGGCTGCGGGGCGCTGCCTGATGGTGATGGGGACGGCCAGACCATCTTGTCCTTGGACGGCCAGACGATATTGCTGGGCGGATTCCCGCCCTTGTTCCAGGTGACCTGGAATTTCCCGCTCGCGTTATCGTTGTTCCAGGGAGCCGTCAACACGATGTTGCTGTTCGGCGGCTCACCAAAACTCCTGGCCTCGCACGATGCACCGGGAGGTACACCGGTGAGCCCTACGAAGGTGTCGCCTCCCGTCCCTCCCAGCTGACCCCAGAATGGTGGTGTCGGCGTGGCGGTCGGACGGGGCTTCGGGGTCGGCGTCGGCGTCGGGTTCGGGGTGGGGGTTGGGGTTGGGGTCGATGTGGGCGTGGCTGTCGCTGTCGGGGTCGGAGTCGCGGTGACCACGCGAGACGTTGTATTCGAGCTGCACGCGACGAGGACGATCGCTGAGAAGAAGACGGTCGCACTCAGGGCGCGGCATTTCATGGGATGTCCGCCTACGGCGGTCCGAACCAAAATGGGTCCGACATAGCTCCCCCTGCCTGAGATGCCTGACCATTTGATGGCGCGGGCAAACTAGGCACGGCATATTATCCGCCCCCCCTTGAAGTTGTCAAGCTGAACCCCGAGACTTGACAGCACGACTCGGGGCATTGAAGCTTGTACTCGATCACGGCGGGACCGTAGATACGGGGGCAACATGACGGACGCTCGGCTTCCCGACCTCCTCCAGCGGAGGCTGACCCATTTTGTGCTCTGGGCTCGGGAGGCGCGACGTCCATCCCTCTACCTGGGTCGCTTCGAGGCCAATGTCCGCGATCCGTTCGCAGGCTTTCGGGAAATCCCACTCGCCCCATCCGAGCATGCCGACCTCTGGCAGCTGCGCGCGCGGGACTGCGGGCTCGAGGATGGCGTCTACCTCTACTGGTTCCTGGTCCAGGACACCAATCCGTACGATCCGGCGCATCGGATTGTGTACGCGACCGATCCCACCGCGTGGACCGTGGACCGGTGGTTCACCGCCCCGGTGCCGGCGCATGTCGGAGGAGCGGCCAGCCTCGCGCCGGCCGGCGTGGTCAGGTATCGGCAGGGACAGCTGGAGCCCTGTGACAGCGACGGCGAGTCTGCCGACTGGGAGGGCGACGCCTCGCTGGCCAGTCTTCCCCCCAACAACAGCCTGGTCATCTACGAACTTCCGACACGCTGGGTCCGCCGGGGTCACCAGGGAAGCCAGGCGGTGGGAGTCGGGACCTTTCGGGACGTCCTCGCCCAGGTCGAGCGCGAGGCCATCGCGCCCGGGTTCGCCGACCTCGCCCTGGGCGCCGGGCGCGCGCACCTGCTCGAGCTGGGCGTCAACGCGCTCGAGCTCCTGCCCCCGGCCGACAGCGACGACGACCTTGGCTGGGGCTATGGCACAGCCAATTTCCTGGCGCCGAGCTACCAGCTCGGCCGGCCGGCCGGTCAGCACTCCTCGACCGCCTCCACCGACCTGGTCGCGCTGATCAAGGCCTGCCACCAACACGGCATCCGCTTCTTCTACGACGCGGTCATGGCCTTCTCTCGCGACGATCCCTACCGGTACATCGACTTTGCCGACTTCCATGTCCAGTGGAACGCGGGCGATCCCGAGCAGCGCAGCCGCGACGGGTTCGGCGGCGACCTCTTCAAGTACGAGTTGCCGCTGGAGGGATATGACCCCGTCCGCGGCGTGGACGGCCTCCTCTACCCGGCGCGCCAGTTCATGAAGGTGCACATCGCCCACTGGCTGACCTATTACCGCATCGACGGCATCCGCGTCGACAGCGTGAACAACATCGACAACGACGATTTCGTCGGCGAATGGAAGGACTACGCCCGCTCGATCTGGCGGCAGCGCGGCGGCGAGGACGATCGGTTCCTGGTGGTGGGCGAGGAGCTCAGCTTGCCGAGCGCGCTCCTTCGCCAGCGCCGGCTCGACGGGCTCTGGAATGAGGCCTTCAAGCGGCTGGTCCGCTATGCCGTCCTGGGCGACACGGCGCCTGGCGAACCGAGCTTTGAATCGACCGTTCGCAAGCTGATCGACTGCCGCCTGCTGCTGGGTCGCGACGGACAGCAACTTTTCACCGACGGTGCCCAGGCGGTCAACTACATCACCTCGCATGACATCGGCGGCCTTCGGAACGAGCGGATCTACAACTTCCTCCTCAATAACCAGGTGTTCGACACTGAGCCGCGGATCAAGCTCGCCTTCGCCTGCCTGCTGACCGCCGTCGGGATTCCGATGATCCTGGCCGGCGACGAGTTCGCGGACGTGCAGGATGTCACGATCGGCCAGCCGGGGGCGGGTGCGGATCGCAAGGAGATCGACCCGCTCGACTACGGCTTGATGGAGGACGAGTGGCGGCGGCGGATCTTCGACTACGTCGCTCGGCTGGTGCGCCTGCGAACCAGCTCACCGGCGCTGATGGTCAACGACACGTCCTTCATCCACACCGACTTCGAGGATGGAAAGCGGGTCGTCGCATGGCAGCGCGGCCGGTGGCCCGACCTGGTCGTGGTCGTGGCGAACTTCTCCGACTATCGGACCCCGGGGGCGGGACCGGACAACCCCTCCGCCGAGTACCGGGTGTCGAACTGGCCGCCCACGCCGCCGGGCCGGGCCTGGCGCGAAGTGACCCAGGACCGGGCCGTGCCACCCGAGTGGATCGGCCGCGAACCGATCTTTCCCTGGGAGGCCAAAGTCTACGTCGTGTCCTGATCGTTGAGCCCGCTGTCTCCCCTCTCCCCTCTTGCGGCCTTCGTCGTGGCGGCGTATAGTCCGGTCGAACGGTAGGGTGGGCCCGGCGTGATGTGCCACGCCGGCTGTTGCGACGGAGGGGGTGAACCAGGGGTTTGGGGGTTAGGCATCCACCAAGGACGGATGTCGCCTCGGCGTCGATCACCGCAAACAATGGGAGGGCAAAGCAATGCCTAGTCTGACCGGTGAAGGCCTGGTCATCTGGATCCTCGGACTTCTGCTTCCGCTCGTGGTGGAGGTCCTTAAGCGGCTCAACGTACACATCAAGGACCGCGTCGCTTTTTTCGTGGCGTTGGTGTCCTCGTTCGTGCTGGCAATCATCGCCATCCTGGTGACCAACGGGTTCAAGTTCACGAGCCTGGGCGACGCGGTATCGAGCATCTCGCTCGTCTTCGCTCTGTCGCAGGTGGCCTACAAGCTGGTCTATTCGAGCTTCATGGGCCTGGCGGGGCAGCCGAAGGCCGCCCACGCGTAGGAGCGCGACCGATCGTCAACCCCACGGAGCCGGGGCCGCGCGCACCCCGGCTCTCCGCCTGACACGGATACCATGAGTCCGCTGATGATTGGCGTCAGCGCCGGTGTCACCGTGGTCGCCATGGTTGTCGGCGGCCTCACCCTTGGCACCACGCAGGCTGCGGGTCAGATCTGGCGGGGCGTGCTGATCGGGTTGAACAGCGGCCTCAACCTCCTGATCGGCTGGTGGCTGCTGCAGGGGCTTACCTACGGCGTGGCAGTGGCCGGTGGGCTGGCGCTCGTCGGCTATCTCTCCGTCGTGCCGCCGGTTGCGCACTCCCGGATCTATCACTTCATCCTGGGCTGGCTCTCCTGGCTGATGCCGATGAGCTGGCTGGTCCACGCGATCGGGCTCGCTCTGCTCATCCTCAGCCTGATCGGCTTCCTCGTCGTCGGGCTCCCTTTCCGAAGCGCCTTCTTCCAGGTGAAGCGATTCGGCTGGCACTGGAGCGAGGGAACCTTCTTCCTGGTCGGCGGCTGGGTGGCCGACATGAACCCCGGCCAGAGCGGTTTCGACCTGGGCGGCTTCATCTTCGTGCACCGGAACTGGGCCGCGCTGGTCCCGGCGCAGATTCCAAGCTGGGACTGGTTGATCGCTCACGAGACCGGTCACGCGCTGAGCCTGGCCGCGTTCGGGTCGATCTTCCACCTGATCGAGGCCCTGGACGAGAATCTACCGGTGATTGGGCGTGGGGCCAACGCTCCGGCCGAGCACATCGCCGACAGCAACGCGTCGCCGCGCGAGTACGGCTACATCCCGCAGTGGGGAGCCTGAGCGGTGGAAGAGCTTAAGAAGCCGTTCTTCATCGCCGCGCTGGTGCTCTTCGGATTGGTGGTGCTGATCGAGGTGGGAGCGCACTTCTTCGTTCCGCATCCGAGTCCAGAAAAGATCGCCCACGCCATGTGCCAGAGCGACAGCATGCCTCCCGAATGTTCCCAGCCGAAGGGCGAGCTGCTGCTGGCCAACGAGATCAGGGATAAGCAGGCGGCGAACCCGGACCAGAACCAGGCACGGCCCGGACTCGGGATTACCTACCTGGCGCTTGTCGATGCCGTCGTGTTGTTCACCCTGCTATTGATCGGTTCGAGCCTGATCGTGCCGGCGTCCGTAGGGGGACGGGTCCAGGGATGCGCCACGCTGATCTTCAGCATCATTCTGATCCTGCTCACGATCATCCTGATCTTTGTCGCCTTCGGCGACGTGATCCTGATGATCTCGCTCCTGCTCTCCTTCCCCTTCGGCACCATCGCCTACATGATCATCTACGGCTTTTTCGATCGTCTCGGCGCAGGCGTCACGCTGAGTCTCATCATGTTGCTGAAGATTGCCGCTGCGGTCTGCCTGTTCTTGGCCCAGCAGCGATTTCTCCAGAACATCGGGTTCGTGGTGATCATCGCGGCCTCGTTGGTGGCGAGCGTGGTCGTCGCCATCCTCCAGGGCCTCCCGCCGGGATTCCTGGTCAGCATCACCGACGGGATCGCGGCCATCATCGTCGGCATCATCGCGGTCATCGCGCTGATCCTGCTGCTCGTGGGCAGCATCCCATCGATCATCAAGGCACTCAACCCGGCAGGCTGAGCGCCGGCTAGCTGCTCAAATCAAGCTGGCAGGGTGGCGGCGCGCAACCTACGGAAAAACTATCGCCCTTACTGACGGTGAAGTCGTAGACTCCCTGGTCATTCAGTTTTGGCGCACCCGAGAAGCCACGCTGGGTCGTGACCTGGATGCTAGCCACCCCCTGCTGGGGCGGCGACAGCAGAACACGGCGGGTGTCGTCGACGTGGAACTGGCAGGGACGGGTCGCCAGCACAACGACACTGGATCCCTGGATGCAGCTGCCGGGATCGGCCCGGAGATCACTCGCGGTCGCTTTCTTGACGAGGACGTTTTGCAGCGTTGTCGTCCAGCCCGGATGGGTGCTGACGTCGCTGTTGTGAGTCGCACCGCAGCCGACGCCAACGACGAACAGCAGGACGATGACAGCCAGCAGCGCGATCGCGACCTTAGGGTTCAGTCGATCACCTTGTCGACCCGTTGAGAGTGACTGTCTGACTCCCGGGGTTGGCGTTATCAGTAATCATGAGGGCCTTGGCGAAGGCGTTAGCCGCGGTCACGTTCAAAAAGGGGACCAACGCCGACACGGTCGCGACGACTGGCGACGCAGTCAAGGCCACCAAGGGCTGGAGAGGCTTAGCAGCCTCTCCAGCTGCATCTTCGGGCGTTGACCTAAAGCACCGCCTAACACACAACTTCGTTGAACGTCGCTTGGTTGGAGGTCAGCTGGTTCGGCGCGGTAATGACAAGCTGCTCCCAATACGTTCCACGCGGTACCGTTGAACCCAACGTCCAGGTGGTCTTTACCGTCGCGGACGTGGCTCCCGGGGCCAGAGTCACCGAGACGCTGCCCGAAGTAGCGCCGTCGGATCGCAGCCAATGGTAGGTCACCATTCCGCCAGTCCCATTCCCCGGTATCGTCGCCGTGAAAGTAAAGGTGGTGGTTGTGCCACAGCTGCTCGATGGCGAAACGGAGGCGCTCAGCGACGCGACCGGCTGGACCCCCTGGCCATTGAGCACTATGGACTTCGAGCCCGGCTCGGTGTCCATCGTGAACACCAGGCTGGCACTGCGGGGGCCCGTGGCGCCGGGCTTAAACACCACGTCGACGGTGCAGCTCTTACCGGATGCGATCGTCTTGCCGGAGCAGGTGTCGCTCGCCCTCTGGAATTCCTCCTTGAACTGTTCACCTGCGATGGCAACCGACTTGATGTGCAAGTCGACCCCCCCGCTGCTCGTAATCCTGACGGTCTTTGATGCCGAGACCACGCCTAAGGTTTGATTGCCGAAGTCCACACTCGCGGTGTTGAAGCTGGCCGCTGGCTTCCGATTCGCCAGGTAGAAGCCAAGGGCGATGCCGCCCAGAATCAGCAGCGCCAGCACCGCGGCGACGATCCAGATCCACATCGGCAGCGGCGCCGACGGCTTGACCGGCTGCGGCACCTCGAAGGCGACCTGTTCACTTTCGCCGTATTGCTCGTCGGGGTTCGCGACCCCGACCACCTTCAGCTGAAACTTGTATTTGCCGGCGGGAGCGGTCGCCGGCACAGTGATCTGCACCGTGTACTGCTGGGTGCCGCTCGCGGCAAAGGCCCGCTCGGCATCGCCGTCGATCGTGAGCCATTCCGGCTTGGCGCCGTCCATGGGCACCACGCGCGCGCGGCCTTTCAGCGGCTGGATACTGGCATTCGTGACGGTAAAGGCGACCTGTGCCTTCCGGTTCGCATCGAGCTTCGCCGTCGTGCTCGGCGTGGTGATCGTGAACGCCGCCGCGGTCGCAAGGCTCTTCCCGTCGTTCATTGCTCCAACTCCCTCCCCAGGCGATGGGGAGTATTGGAGGCGTCGTGGTCAGTAGCCGTCAGGTTGGCGTGATGTGCCCCCAAGCTTCCCCCTTGTGTGGCGGTATTTTACGCCGGATCGAGTGGTATCACAAGACGACCGCGGAACCGGCCGCCTTCAGCGTCGACGTCGCAGCAACAGGAGGACGAGGCCGCGGGCCGGCCAGGGAGGCACGGCCGTGGCAAGCAGGTAAAACGCGATGGCGTAAAGGACGGACCCCACACCGGTCGTGTTGTGCACGAGATTCGACAGCACGATCAAGAGGATCACCACCCAGATCGGCTGCAGAACGGCAAGCACCGCCGCTGTCCATCCTGCGCCCGGGTAGTTGCGGAGTCGGAGCGCGATCAGAGCGCCGATCGGCGGTCCGACCCAGAGGCCGACAAAGAGGCCGAGGCCGATGAGGATCCCGGCAAAGATGGCCTGGGCGAAGATCCTTGCGAGACCCTGCCCGAGGGTCTCGTTCACGCCCGGCGGCAGATGCGACACTGAGATCAACCAGAGGATCCCGGGAAGCGTTCCGAGGAGAGCGGCGATCAGCGCCGCGGCCATGGCGCCGATCAGTGTCATCAGGTAGCCCCTGCTCGTCGGAGGCGTGCCTGGCGCGGGTTTCACCGTGAACCTGATGGCGGCTCCCGTGGCGTGTTCGTCATCCGGGTTGCGCAGACTTGCCACCTCGGGCAGGATGCTGTAGTCGCCAGAAGCAGCCCCCGTAGGCACGTTGATCGCCACCTGGAACTGGTGGGAATCCTTGACGCCCATCATCACGGGTTCCCCCTCGACCGACATCCATCGCCACACCGGGTTCTTGCTGTCGAATTGGAGCCTGACGCGCAGCGCGTCTCGGAGGAGGTTTTCCACCTGGACCGTGCAACGCCCCTTCGCGTGCAGGTCGAGTGGAACCGGTCCGTCCGGGCTCGTGACCTTGAACGCGTCAGCCACTACCAACCACCTCGATTGGACAGGGCGTGACCCTCATGACGCACGGTGCAGCATCCTTATATATATATGGTGCGGGCGGCCAGGGCTGGGACGGTCAGCGCCACCAGGACCGCGATCAGCACCCCGAGGGCGCCCAGGAGCTTGACCCCGGCAAAGCCGAGCGGCGCGGCCACGATCGGGTAGGCAACGGCCAGTAGCATGGCGGTCTTCGGTCCCCCGTCGATGGCCTGGCCCTCTAACGAGATCCAGCACCCCGCGACGGCGCCGATCCAGGACCCCAGCAGGGCGCCGACGAGGAGCACCGTCTGGATTCCGGTCACGGTCGCGGATGCCCCGCTCGTCAGGGCATAGACGGCCGCCGGAACGGCGCCGACGGCACCGATCGCGATCGCACCCACCGCGGCGCCGGAGACCGTCTCCCAGTAGGCCGCCCGAACCGTGGGTGGCGGGGGGACCTTGCTCCCGATGTCAAAGGCGACCGCGGCACTGCTGGCGGTGTCCTCATCCGGATTCTCCAGGCCAACGACGTCGAGCCGGAACAGGTAATGGCCGAAGACGACGTCAGCCGGGACCGCCACCTCCACGGCGACCTGCAGGGTCACGCCCGCGACGATATCTTGTTCCGACGGCGCGCGCATCGTGAACCATTCCGGCCGCGACGGCTGGATCGCCACCGGGCGCACCCGAGCCTTGAGCGTGCGGTTCGCGCGGCTCGTCACCGTGAACGTCGCGCGGCCGTGGCGGAAGGGATCGAGCATGACGGTGCTGCTGACCGGATTGACCTCGAAACTTCCCATCAGGTTGGCTTCGGCGTCGGCGTCGCCGGCGGGTCCAGAGAAGGATCGTACGTCACGTACGCGGGCTTTTCCTGTTCGATGATGCGCTTGATCAGGTCGCGATAGCGCTCATAGCCGGGCGGAAACTGGAAGTGGACGTGGAACGGACGCTGGTCGGGATTCTCGGTCACCGCAAAGCCCGTCATCCCGGTGGCGACCTCGAGGAAGCGGAGCAATCCCTTGCTGGTGCCGCGCCACTCCGAGAGATAGGCGGCGGCGGCGATCAGCTCACGCAGCCGGCCCGTCCCGCTGGGCCACGGAGACGGCGTCCTGGCATATGGAGTTTCGTAGAGAAGCCGCTCGAGGTCGACCCACGTCGCCAGGTACGGGACGAACCGATCAGGCGTCTCGTAGGGGTCGAAGAACCGGGCGATGTCCTTGAGGATGACCTCGGTCGGCGCGTGCAGCTCATCCATGACGTCGAGGAAGTCTCCCAGTGGGTTGCCCGGGTAGATGAGCGTGTCGCGAAAAACGGTCGGCAGCAACCGTTCGATGTCAGCGCGCTTCATCGGCGTTGACGACCTCCAGCTCGTGCTCGCCCGAGCAGAAGAGCCACGTCTCCGGCAGCGTGACTTCCTCCTTGAACTCCTTCGGGGAGCAGTACTTGTAGCGAAGGCCGTCGTCGCTGCAGAACACACCCTCGTGGTCGGTCGGTTGGTCCTTCGTGCCCTCGTCATGAACGAGCTCCACCCCGGCCATCACGATCTTGCCCGGGTCACCGGCAACCGCGTTCACGGGATGGAACCGGCCCAGGGTCCGCGCCGGGAGGTTCGCCGTCACGCCCGGGCTCTCCCAGGCGGCGTCGGCCACGCCCCCTTGCAGCCGGAGAACCCCACCATGGTGCGAGGCGGCCAGCACCCGGCTTCCCTGGAACGCAATCGCTTTGCAGCTCCCGGCGTCCCATCCCTTGGCATGTGTCTGCCAGCCTTCGGCCGGCGCTTCGCCCGTGGTGAGGTTCCAGGAGAAGCAGCCCTTCCCCGGGTCGTTGCCGCCTTCGACGAACACCCCGGCCCAGAGCACCGATTGCACGCCGGCCGACTGCACCGCGAGGATCCGGATGTCCTCTCCGACAAGCCCGATGCCCTTGAAGGTTCGCGACTTGCCCGCCTCCATCGAGAGGAGGACACCGGCCGTCCCCTGCGCGGCGACCGCCACGTTGAGCTCGCCTCGAGCGGTGCGCGCGGCGGCCACCGCGTAGAAGCCGCGGTTCTGATTGCCGGGATCGACGAGCACCTGCAGTGGGCTCGCATCCGCCCGCCGGATCTCGAGCTCGTAGAGGCCGACATCCGTCGCCATCAGCAGGACGGGCTGGTCCTCGCGCAGGGTCCATGCCATGTCGTTGATGTGGAAGGCCGGTCGGGCCACCTCCTTCCAGGTCTCGCCGCAGTCATTCGAGATGTACAGATGCGAGCCGGCATCGCCGACACGCGTGGACACACCGACCAGCCCCGGCCGCTGTGCGTGCGGCCGGACCAGGTCGATCGTCTCCCCGGGAAATCGCCCGGCGGGCTCCCAGCCGGCACCGTCGTCCATCGAGCGGAAGAGGGTCTCCTGGCTTCCCGCATACCAGGTATGAGGCTGAAACGCGTCGGCGGCGATGGACCGCACCGCCTTATCGGGGACCTCCTCCACGAGGAGGAGCACGCGATCGACCCAGCGCACGGCGGGCTCGAGTTGCGCGATGTAATAGATGTCGGAGGCCCGCAGCGCCTGGCCAAAGCCCCAGCCGGCCGGATTCAGGCCCGTGCGCAGCGGCGTAATCGTCTGGTAGAGGCGGTCCAGGACGCGCTGGCGAAGGCTCGACACATCCTCCTCGCCGCGGACGCCGAGGCGGGCCTTGACCCGAACCGTCTTGTAGCGGGCCCAATCGACCACACACGCCGTCCCGAGTGGCCGGCGCTCGTCGACGGCGACCTGGATCTGGTCGCGCGCTTCTCGCGTCTGATTCGATTGCAAGATCGCGGCGGTCACACGTTTCTCCTGCTCCGGCGGGACGTGCGGGACCAGGAGGACTTCGACCGTGCCGGGGGCCGCGTGCTTCCAGAGGGCAGCTCGGGTGAAGGCGCGGGCACGAGCGACCGTTCGTTCAGCCACCGACTCGAAATCCCGGGCCGTGACGGCGCGGTTGAGCGAGTGCAGGTCTCGTGGGCCACGGACCAGCGCGTTCTCGAGCGTTTCCGCTGCTTGCCCGCCGGTGGCGGCATCGGGGTTGACGACCTGGAGGCCGGGGACTGGGTCTTTGAGCGTCGCCAGGGTTCCGGCCGCGACGTTGCCCTGCGGGCCACCGCCCCGTCGATACCAGACCCTGATCTCGCGCCCGGCCGGCGGAATGGAGGCCAGCGCACTGGGCGCGTCGCCCGGCTTGGTCTCGGGCCCATAAAGCAGGACGGCCGGGGCGAAGGTGATCGTCCCCGCCAGGCGGTCGACCAGGTAGACGTCGAGGTCCGAGCCGAGGTTCGTGAAGTTTTCGACCTCATGCCAGATCCGGTAGGACTTTTCGCCGAACGCGATCGCCCGCGCGCGGTCGGTGGCCTCGCCTGCGCCTGCCTCGACGCCCACGACCAGGTCCAGGTCCGCGCCCGTCGGCGCCACGATCGGTGGCCGCCGCACGCTGACCGTGAGCCCCGGCAGCCCGGTGCCTTTGCCGACCGGCTCCCCTTCCACGGCTTCGCAGTGGAGGGCGAGCACATCCTTCTGGACCGCATCCGCCGCCATGGTCTCCGCCTGGGCGGTGATGAAGACGGGGGGCTCGCCGGCACCGGCGGCGCGCGCCAGCGTCACGCGGGTGCCTCGCGGGATGTCGACCGGGGGGCCCGCCGCGGCTCGGCTGAACCGCAGCGTCACGCGGGCCGCCGCCGGCGGGTGCAGGCGCACGCCGATCAGCCGCAAGAACTCGCGATACGCCTTGTCGGGGACGCGGTTGAGCCGGTAGATCATCAGCTCGGTCAGGTAGGCGAAAACCTCAAGGAGGACTCGCCCCGGATCGCTCTCCGTGGTATCGGTCCAGGTCGGGGACTTCTGCAGGATGATCTGATCGGCTTCGTGGAGGAGCTGGGCGAAATTGCGATCGTCGAGATTCGGCGCTTCGATCGTCATGCCACTTCTCCGGTCAGACTGATGGGAAGGGTCATGGTCTGCAGTTGCTGCGTCGCTCTGACCCGATACTCGAGGATGACGCTCAGCCGCGAGGCATCGTCCGGGTCGCGCTGCGCGTCGAGATGGGCGACCTCGATGCGGGGCTCCCAGCGATCGATCGCCCGACGGACGTAGTAGATCGCCAGCCCGGCGGTCGTATCGTCATTCGGCGAAAAGATCAGCAGGTGGATTTCGCAGCCATAGTCCGGGCGCATGACGCGCTCGCCGGGCCGCGTGGTCAACAGCAGGAAGATCGCCTGACGGACCGAATCCTCGCGCTCGACCATCTCGATTCCGCCCGCCGGCGTGAAGCGCAGTCCCGGGACTTCGCCGGAGACGGCGAAGTCGGGATGGACGAAATGGAAGGCGCGATACACAGGCGCCGCCATTACTTCTCCTCGAACAGGTTCTGGCCGGGTGAACGCACGTGGTACTTGACGGTCCCGGGCGGCGTGCCGTCGGTCAGGCCGGTGACGGTGTCAAGGCAGACCGCCTTGCCATCGACCCGGAGGTACGCGGAATACCCGACCTGCACTTTGAGCGTCGACGTGCAGGGCTTGATCGTCAGTCCGTAGTTGGGGCAGCCGCTGATGGTCTTGCCCTCAGGGTTCGGTTCGACCAGCACCCGGCGCCCGTCGATGGTGAACAGCGATTGGGTCGGCTCGTTGTGGACATGGCCGAGCTCGTGGGCGCAGACCAGGAGCGCGTCTTCCGTCAGTACCCATGGCATCGCGCGCTACCCCTTTTCAAAATCGATCGACTTGCCGCGGATCTTGATCGCGTGGCCCGGCGCCTCGAGGTCCATGTCAACCGCCGCGTGAACGCGGACTTTGTTGGGCGCAATCTCGAAGAAGCTGCCCTTCGGGTCCGAGAGCCGGATCGTGTGTTTGGTGTCGTCGAGCTGGATCTTGAGGCCCGCGGGCGTGAGGAGGGTGTAGCGGCGGACCGCCGTGCCTTCCACCCCCGGGTCCGGCGGACCCTGGATTCCGTACAGTCCGCCGAGCACCATCCCCTCGCTCGGATTGCCGTGCGCGAAGAGCACCAGCACGTGGTCACCGACGTCCGGCAGCGTCATCAGCCCCTTGCCGGCGCCGGCGCCGGCGCTGAGCACGCCCAGCCATTCGGTCTCGAGGTCCGCATAGGTCGGGAGGGATACCTTGATTCGTCCTTTTTGGTCGGGGTCGTCGACGCGGGTCACGACGCCAGGCGCGGCGATCGCGTTCTGCGACCGAGGCCTGGGGACCGGAGGTGTGGACGCCATCTCCGAGACGAACCCGCCGTGCTCGTCGATGGTGTGGGTCACTTCGGTCAGGACATAGCGGCCGGCGATAGAATCAGCCACCCCTTTGATCTCGACCCGTGCGCCCGGGCGCAGGCGAGGATCCCCCTCCGCGATGGCGGCAAGGGTGACCTCGCGGGCGGCGCGGAGATCGAGCTCCGCCTGGGCAAGCCCCTCGGCGTGCTGGTCGTCCTGGGCCGCCTCGTCCGGGAACTCGCGCGTCCCGTTCCCGCCAACCCGGCCCGGGTCGACCTCGGCGGCGACCGACCGGCCGCTGCGCGCGGTGTTGACCTCGCCGTGATGGGTCTCGTCGCGCAACGGATCCCATCCGATGGTCTTGACCGTCCGGCAGGCCGGGTCACCATTCACCTCCACCCGGACGTCGAAGAGCGAGTCACCGAGGACGAGTCCCACCGGGTCGCCCAGGCCCTCGAGCGTGATCAGGTGAAGCGTCTCCTCCCACAGCGTGGCGTACAACCCGCACCGGGCCGCGACGTCGGTGAGCAACTCGAGGTCGGACTGGCGATGCTGAATGACCTGGTGATAGGTCGGCCCCGGATGCTCGGCATGCACGGAGATGCCGAGGTCCTTGACCAGCTCTTCCGCGAGGCTCGCCGCCGTGACCTCGACATGGGCCCGAACACTCTGGCGTTTTCGGAGCCGGTGCAGGACGTCGTAGCCGCGCACCCGCATCTCTCGACCGTGGCTCGATTCATAGACCTGTTCGACCGCCGTCGTCTGACCGCGGAACAGCGTGCCCGACAGGCCCTGGATCGATACCTGGAAGTTGCTGCCCGGGCCGAGACGGGAGGCTGCGGTCAGCGGCCCGGCTGTCTCTCGAAACGTGAGCTCACACTGCGCGGGCAAACCGAGCACCTGCTTCACCCGGACCTCGCCCAGCGCGCGCAGGTCGTCGCCGGACAGCTCGGATCCCTCCACCGAGATCGAGACGCGCGGACGGTTGACGATCTCTTTCACGCCGTCCTCCCGAGTGCCGACGGGGGCGGGAGCTGCAGCACCGTCCCCGGCGGGACGGACGACGGATCGTCCAGGTTGTTGAAGCTCGCGACGAGCCGCCACAGCGCCGGGTCGCCGTAGGTCTTCGCGGCGATCTCATCGAGCCGTTCCCCGGCCCCGCTCGTTTCGCCGGCCGCATTCATCTCGCCGCTGCCCTTTGTCTGATAGACAAGGACGCTCTCGGGCGGCACCACGATGCCTTCGGGAGAAACGGGCGATGGCGACGAGGGCGGGGGTAACTCGAACGGTCTCGCGACCGGTGGGGTCCATCCCGGTTCATTGACCCGAAGCAGGCGCATCCGCATCCAGGAGCGCTGCGCCGCGCCTTCCGCCGAAAACTCCTCGAGGCGCTCGGCCAGCGCGGCGATCACGCCGCGGATGTTCCACGCCTTGCCCCAGAGGAAGCGGACCAGCGGAGGTTTGCCGTAGCCATCTTCGGCCACTGCGTTCTCCGAAAGGTTCCAGAGCGGAAGGGTCAGGTCCCGGACGTCCTTGACGACGGTCGTCGAGCCGGAGAGCGCGACGTCGAACAGCAGGTCGAGCTCGAGCTCGGTCTGCCCGCCCCCGGTATAGAGGATGGGGTCGTCGGACAGACCGGCACCCGCGAGCTGCCCGCCGGCGGCGCGACGGGGTCGCACACCCGCCCGCCGCCGAACCACCAGCGTGTTCGGATTCAAGAGCGCGCTGAGGCGCTCCCCGCTGCTCTCGAGCAGGAACGCGATCCGCTCCATCAGTCGCCTCGCTGTTCCCGCGCGAGCCGCTCACGCCGATCCCAGTCGCGCCAGAGGGTGACGGGGTCTATCGAATCGGCCGGTGGATCGTCCGGCAGGTCAGGCCAGGGCAAGGTTTCCCTCCCCTGCTCGCCGGGCCCGTCGCCCCACGCGAGCGGCGCTCGGGGCGTCGCCCCTCGCGAGTGGCGCTTTAGTGCCATACGAGCGATTGAGACGTCAGTGCCAGGCGAGCGTTTGAGACGTTCGGGGAGGGTCGGGGTGGGGGCGTCCAGCTCCTCGATCCCGTAGACCGTAGTGTCCTCCCTTCCCCAGTGCCGGTCCCTTTCCCTCCCCCCTTGTGGGGGAGGGCCAGGGTGGGGGCTCTCTTCCACTCCCCACCATGCGAATCTCTCCCGACCCTCTTGCGGGTTTATCTCCGTCCCCCCTTGCGGGGGAGGGTCGGGGTGGGGGGTGTCTTGCCTCTCCCATTGAGGGGGAGCGTTCGGTCTAAACAGTCTCAGCCTCCCCCCTTGCCGGGGAGGCTCAGGGTGGGGGGTGTCCGCCTCAGCAATTTCCCCTCCTACCCGTCCGGATCTTGCGCGCCCCCCTTGCGGGGGAGGGCTTCTGTGGGGGGTGGGGGCCTCCACAATTCGCCCTCCCACGCTTCCGGATGATGCCCTCCCGGATTGCCGGAGAGGGTCCCGGTGGGGGGTTGACGGGTATCTCCCTCCTTCCTCGCGAGGGAGGGTCGGGTTGGTCGGGGTGGAGAGTATCTCCGATACCTCCGTCTTCCCTTGCGGGGGAGGGTCGGCGGCGGAGTCGACCCCCACCCTGCCCTCCCCCGGAGGGGGAGGCGAAATTAGGGAGGCCGGCGGCACGGGCGTGGTCCCGCCAATCCAGCGCGGCCGTCCTCGGCGAACCCGCTCGAGCCAGTCGCGCGGTGGGTCGCGCCGCATCCGTCGAAGCCAGTCCGGCGGTGGCGATCCGTCGGCCCGGACCGGCCGTTGCGGCGAACCGGCGTCCTCGTTGCCGGCGACGCCGAGCAGCAGCGAGGCGAGTCGCTGCAGCGCGTGCGCAATCGCGCGGAAGAGGCGATTCATCTTGCTGTCCCGTTATGTCCGCTGAATGCGAATCGCCTCATAGGTCAGGACCAGCGTCTCGATGGCGACGGCATTGTCGAGCGCGTCCAGCAGGGCGCCCTGCCACTGGACCGGCCAGGCGTCGATGAGGTCCCAGCGGATGACCTCGTTGCTGGCGCTGTCCAGCTGAACGATGGTGACGTTCTTGCGCTGCACGCTGCCGTCCACGGCGGTCATCATCCAGTTGAAGAGGTCGGCGGAGGAGGTCAGTCCGTACTTCAGCGTGACGTCCGAGTACTCGACCTGGCCGGTAAGCCGCCGGAGGATCGAGCGCGACCCGCCCTCGCGCCAGCTGATTGGCCGGACCTTGATGCCCATGCCGCTGATCTGGCTGAAGTGGGCCTCCGTCACGCCTAAGGCCTCGAAACGGAAGTTGTACCCCGGGAAGGGATTCGGGCGGGTGCCGGGTGACGCGTTAGTGGTCTCAGGCATTGTTGCTTACCCCACGGCTTGAATTTCTGGCACGTTGCCGAGCTTCTGGCTCAGTCGGAAGACGACGAATTCGGCGGGCTTGACCGGGGCCAGGCCGATCAGGACGATGACCTGTCCGAGGTCGACGCTCTCCGGCGGGTTGGTCATCGCATTACAGGCGACGAAGAACGCCTGCTGCGGCGTCGCGCCGACCAGGGCGTTGTCCCGCCAGACGTTGATCAGGAACGCGGTGACGTCGCGCGTCAGGTTCCGCCAGAGCGGGATGGCGTTGTCCTCGAAAACGACCCATTTGGTGCTCTGCGCGATCGACTGCTCGATGAAGTTGAACAGGCGGCGCACGTTGAGGTAGCGAAACTCGCTGCCCGGTTCGGCGAGCGTCCGGGCGCCCCAGACCCGAAGGCCTTCGCGTTCGAAGAACCGGAGGCAATTGACCCCGCTGTCGTTGAGGCCGCCCTGCTCGGCGGGGGTCAGCGAATAGGTCAGGTCGATGGCTCCCCGCACCACCTCGTTCGCGGGCGCCTTGTGGACACCACGGGCGGCGTCAGACCTCGCCCAGATGCCGGCCATGTGCCCCGAAGGGAAGACGGGGACGAGCTTGGGGTCAGACGAGAGAGGATCGCGCGCCAGGATCTGCGGAAAGTAGACCGTCCCGTAGGTCGAGGCTCGCGGCCGCAGGGCGGCCGGCTTCTTGTCGCCGCCGTCCGCCGGCTTCGCCCGCCCGATGGTTTTCAGGCTGTCGATGTTGTCGACGGCCGCGGGGTCGGCGTCCAGGATCGCGACCCGGTCCTTCATGTTCTCGCAGTGCGTCAGCAGGGCATCGTAGGTGACCGCGTCCGTCATTCCGGGGGCGGAGACGATCTCGGCCTCGACGGTCTCGAGCAGCTGCAGCGCGCCCCGCTCCCGGCCCGTGCCGGCGATCGGCTTCCCCGCCGGGATGTTGACGACGTAGCACCGCGACCCTCCGTTGAGGAAGAAGCCGTAGACCGCGTGCGAGAGCGGCGTGCTGGCAGCGTCCTTCTCCGGCAGGTAGTCGCGCACGAACTGCGTCCAGCTGTTTACCGCGCGCGCCGTGGACGGGAACGCGTCCGCCTTGGGAGCCGTGCCGATGAACGCCGCCGTGCTGGTACCCACCGGCAGGATGACCGGCGCGGAAGGGATCTCCTCGATGTAAACGCCTGGGGCCTGGTAGGTCGGCATATCAAACCTCCATTGGGTTGAAGCGGATGACGAGCGGATCGGTCACGGACGTGGGTTGCTCGGTCGTGACGTTGAACTGGCGTCCTCGCGCGCGGATGCGCAGGACCTTTTTGCGGGGTTCGCTCGGTACCGTCGGAAAGTGGAATCGTCCGTCGCGGTCGGTTGTGGCGAGGAGCTGGAATTCTGGAATCTCGACGAGGGCCTGGACGATGGGAGTGTCCTCGGGGCTGACGACGACGCCGTACAGCGTCGAGGTTCCGACGGCGCTCACGACGGCCGGCCGGCGGACGAGCTTCACCGGTGCCTCGGGCCGCTCTTTGCGAACCGGCACTCGGAGCACGAACGAGGCACGTGGCGGGACGCCGAGGGCGAGCCAGGTCTCGCCGGAGACCCGCTCCGACTCCACCTCGAAGTCCGCCTGATCCATGGCGGCGAATACCAGCGTGCCGAGGATCCGGTGCGCTTCCTCGGGCGAGTCGGCCGAGCTCGTCACCAGGTAACGCAGGGTGACCTCCAGGGGCGGGCGCTTTGGGCCCCGCGGATGGGGGGTTTGGAGCATCTCCAGGAGGTAGAGGTTGACCGCGCGCCCGGCCTTGACCTCCTTGGGAGGCCCCAGGGAGACATCGACCGCACCCGCGACCGACGTGACCCACTCCTTGAGGCGCGCGTCAGCGTCGTCGATCATCGCGGCGCCACCCGTCCCACAGCCTCCCCCGCCCCACCAACCGCCTTATCGCTGCGCTAGGCGCTCGACTTCTTCGATGTCACGGCGGTCGTCTTCGTCACTGCGGCCGTCTTAACCGGCAGCCTGGTCACCGGTTTCTTGACGGTCTGCCTTGCGAAGGCTTGCTGCGCCAGGGGGTGATCCGGGGGGACAATCAGCGGGTTTCCCGCATGCTCGGCCTGCTTGTGTTGATTGTTCAGGTCCGAATTCGGCGTCGAGTAAAGGACCTCGACCCGCCCATCGCCGGAGTTGGGTGGGCTCACGGGCACCACGGCCGTGATGTTTCCCTGCCCGTCGAGCACCCAGAGGTTGAAGTCGATTCGCTTGAAGAACTGGATGTCCACGATCGGCGTCGGATAGTGGTGTACGCCGCCTCCTTGCGGAAGCGTGCCCGTGTGGTGTTGGGCATTCAGTGGCACGCTCGCGTTGCAGATCGAGTCGGTCCATTTCGCAACTCCGGCTGCATCCGTGATGGGGGTGCTCAGCAACTGCTCGATCCCCAGCTCCTTGGCGGCATCAGGGCACAGGGCATAGAGGCGCTGGGCGTTCACTCGGAGCATGTCGACCCGGGCCGGGTCGGCGCAGAACTGCGAGCTCCACTCCATCCCGGCGACGTTCTTGACCATGAACCAGCCCTTGCTGTCCTTCATCCAGAGGCCACCGCCGTGATGGTCCTGGTAGGGGGCATTTCCGTAGTAGAAATCCGCGACGGCCCTTGCCGTCTGGTTCATGGTGTCGCGGGACTTGACGTACTCCGGAGAGTCCGCCCGCGCCGGGTGGTCCGGAATAGCGATTGTCCAGGGCATGTCCTCATGCTCGGTGTGCGTTCCCGCCCCGGGCGCGGCCTTCTGGCCGTTCGTCTTTGGCGGGGCGGCCGTTGCGGCGGATGAGTGCCCGGTCGTCTTCTGGCCCGGGCTCATCACAGTCGCGCTTCTAGTCTTTCCCTGTGTGGTTGCCATGCTCCCCTCCCCAACTGACAGAAACGTCGACTCATCAAAAAAAGCGAAAAAACCCTCACAAATCGGGCAAATAGCGTAACACGCTCTTGACCGCAACGCTAGCTCTTGCAAAGATGTCGTTAAGCAAATCGCTGTGGTGCCGGTGCGCGTTGCGTGCCGGCGGAGGGGAGGCGCGATGAGCGACGTCGAAAAGCCCGTCGACGCGGAAGCGGTGTCGAACGCGCTGCGCCTGGGCTGGCAAATCGCCGAGCTGCGCGGGCGCTTCTGGCAACGGATCAATGCCCGGGAGCCGGTTCGTCATCAGAGCCTGGCCCTGAGCAAGGAGTACGCCCTGCCGCTTGAGGACGAGCGGACTCCGCTGGAACGCCTCTACGAGACGCAGGCGATCGTGGTCGCTGTGTCCGGCCAGCTCGGGCTCGACTTTCCTGCGACCAGCCTCTCCGGAGAGGGGAAGGATCCCGACCAGCGGGCGTCGACCAAGCTGATGGCGCTCACCCATCGCCTCAGCCATCCCGACGATGCCGGAAATTCCCCAACCACGCCCGCCCCGGCGCCGGTCGCGGCGGCCGCCCCGATGCTGGTGGCCGTGTCCTCGGCGACCGCGGCTCGGCCTGCCCCAGCGCCGGCGGCGGAATCGGCCCCTATTTTCCCTTCCCCCTCTTTGGGAGCGCCGGTCCCTAATATCCCCTCCCCCTATGGGGGAGGGCAGGGTGGGGGCGGCGCCGACCGCGGCGCGCTCTGGGACGACTTCGCCGCCTTCATCTTCGCCTGGGACGCCAGGGTCCAGGACCAGCTGGCGGCGGTCTCCTTCAGCCAGTTTTCGGCGTACCAGCTTGGGCGCGGCCTGGCGGAGATCTCCTGGCAACTGGATCCAGCGGTGCCCGGCGCGGACGATCCCCGCGGCTGGCAGTTCTTGCTGGGGGACCTGCGCCTGCGGCAGCTCGGCCGGCTGATCGACGGCTTGTCCTCCTATTTCGGTCCCATGACGGTCGCGGCCGTGAAAGACTCGGTCGAAGCCTGGGGGACGGTCGCGCGCGAGCCTGGGATCACCGCTCGACCCGACGCCGTCACCAAGCTCATCGAGCAGTCACACGTCTGGCGGAATCTGCTCATCGGTGGCATGAGCGCACAGACTCTCGTTCCCGCTCACGCCGAGGTCCAGAAGCTGCGCGGTCTGGAGCTGGTCGTCAAGGCCTTCTGGCCGCAGCTGCTCATTGGAATCGTTGGCGCCCTCGTTCTCGCGGCCGGGGCTTATCTGCTTGTGACCGCCGACGTCACCAGGAAGGAAATCGGTGCGGCGCTCGGGGTCCTCGGATCCCTGGGGATCACGTCGGCCGCTTTGATCGCCAAGTCGAAGGAATCGGTCCTTCAGGTCTTCAGCCGAATGCGCTTGCTCTATTACACCGACCTCGTGAGCGCGGCGGCCTCACGAATCCCCATCACCGAAAAGGACATGCGCTCACTCGCGAAGAAAACGAACGGACAGCGGCGAAAGTAGAACCAGGAAAAGGGGCTGAATACCATGCCAGTACTGACTTCGCCACCGATTCGCAACCAGGTGGCCACCAAGGACAAGGACCGGTTCGAGCTATGCGGTGAGAGCTGCGTCGCCGCGGCCCTCGGTGAGAGCGTGGAGACGGTCGTGAGCTGGCTCCGAGCGCACGAGGGCGAGCGGTTCGTGCAGAACGGCACGAGCGGTGATTCGCTGATCGCCTACTGCGCCTCGCGCGGGGTGAGCGCCCGGATCGTCTACGGGCGGGCGGCCGACTTCGTGTCGGCCGGCGTACAGCGCGGACACTATTCGGTTGTTCTCGTCTGGAGCGACCATGCGGGCGTGCCCATCCCCCATGCCGCCAGCCAGCGGCTCCACGTGGGCGGGATCGGGCACTGGATGCTCGGCTATGGCGTCGACGGCGCGAATGTTCATCTCCTGCAGCCGTTCGGTGGGAAGCTGGTCACCGTCAACCTGGACGGCGGTCAGGACCAGCACTTTGGCGTCGAGATCTACCGGGCGGTTGCCGCCGCGGGTGCGCCCGCGCCCAAACCGGCGCCGAAGCCTGTCGTCGAACCTGCGCCGCCGCCGAAGCCCGTCGAGCCACCCGCCGGGACGACCAAGGAGCCGGACCTCGAGCCCGTATCAACCAAAGAGCGGGTCGCCCGGAGTCGCGCGGAGCCGCGGTGAGTCCGTCCGGCAGACGATGCCGCTGAAGTTCGACGGCGTCTTCGAGGGCGGCGGCGTCAAGGGCATCGGCCTGGTCGGCGCCCTCGCCTACCTCGAGGATCAGGGATACGAGCCGGTCAACCTCGCCGGCACCTCCGCCGGTGCCATCGTCGCGGCGCTCCGCGCGGCCGGCTATTCCGGGCACGACCTCAAACGCACCCTGATGGGAATGGATCTTCGGAAGTTCACCGATCCGACCATGGTCGGCCGCCTGCCGGTCGCCGGTCCAATCATCAGCCTCACCCGGCGGCTGGGCATCTACAAGGGCGACTTCTTCCTCGGCCTGATGCGCGACCTGCTCGCGGCCAAGGGTAAGCGCACCTTCCGAGATCTCGTCATTCCCGAGTACGCCGACGACATCCGCTATCGATACAGCCTGCGGCTCGTGGCGTCAGATATCACGCGCGGGCGGATGCTCGTCCTCCCCCAGGACATCACCGCCTACGGCATGAAGCCCGACGACCTCGAGGTGGCGCTTGCGGTTCGGATGAGCATGAGCCTTCCCCTCTTCTTCTGGCCGGTCAAGCTAAAGAACGCCGCCGGACGCCCGAGCTTTATCGTCGACGGCGGCGTCCTCAGCAAGTTCCCGGTAGAAATCTTTGACTCGGCGGGCGAGCCCGAATGGCCGACGTTCGGCTTCCGGCTCGTCCTTCCGGGGCCGCCGAAGGTCGAGCGCTACAAGATCAAGGGACCGGCGTCCATGCTCTCCGCGATGTTCGGCACGATGATGGCGGCCCACGACGCCAGGTACATCGAGACCCACAACTTCGTCCGGTCGATCACGATCGACCCCTTGAACGTCGCCACGACGTCCTTCACGCTGAGCGCGCATCAAAAGGAGGCGCTCTACGACTCCGGCCGCGCGGCCGCCAAGGACTTCCTCGCCCACTGGGACTTCGAGGCCTACAAAGCGATGTACCGCGGCGGCAAGGCACCGCCGGCGCGCCGGGATCTGGCGCTGACGACGGGCATAAAGGTTTCCCCATGAGCCCTCATCATCGACGAGTTCGCCCTCTGGCTGCACCTCGAGGACGTCTACTGGGCGGCGGCAGGCCGGACCAGCATCGATCTCGCCATCGTCTTCGGCGCACTACTCGGCCTGTACTACGCGGCCAACCACTTCTGGAACCAGGTCGTGCGCGACGCCGGGGTCGCCTTCGCCATCCTGCGCTCGAGCGAGGAGCGCATCGCGCGACGCCGTCAGCCCAAGCCGCCCACCACGGAGCCCTAACCTCCCTCATCCGCTCGCGGGGCAGACGGGTTTATCTCCCTCCCCCCTTGCCGGGGAGGGTCGGGGTGGCGGGTTGATCAGGCCGGGAGCAGACGACCGCCCTGCAAGCTGTAGGGCTGCCAGTTCAGTGCATCCGAAAAGACGACCTCGAAGACGTACGGCATTGTCAACCGGCGGAGCTGATCCTCGTTGGCGATCCGGTAGGTGATCGTGACCTTGAATTTGAGGTCGACCGGGCTGGCGGAGCGCACCTGGATCGCCAGCTCGTCGGACTCGCCCGCGTCGAGCTGAACATGGCCCTCCCGGACCGGTCCGGCATATTGGGCCGCGAGCACCCCATCCCGTTGCTGGCCGGCGTACTGCGCGGTGAAAGGGTTGGCGGTGTACTCGAGCGGCGCGCCCTTGAGCCAGACGCGCAGCGGATTGGGTGGCGGCGTTGCGCCGACCACGAGCAGTGAAGCCTCCTCGATGATCATGCCGAACCGCCCCGTCTGGAGACTGTGAATACGGACCACGACCCGGTAGGGTGATGCATTCGGAGCGGTGGCCGAGGTGCGACCGGCGGCGACGGTCTCCCGCCCGGAACTGGGCGGCAGGTGACCCAGGGAATACTGGGCGGGATCGCCCGGGATCACGACGAACGAGCTCTGCAATGCGGTGAACCCCGTTTCCAGGTACTGGTCATGGGGCCCGGGGGGCTGCGGGCAGAGTGCGTTCGGACACCAGGTTGGGCGGGTCAGGACGAGCGATATCAGGAGGACCACCGTTACTGTGCTGAGGGTCGCGATCGCAGTCATGACCCCGAGCAATAGCGGAGAGGCACCGCGACCACCGACCCGGCCCGAGCCCTCCTTGGTCGCCGAATCGGCGGAGTGGACCAGCCGCCACGAGGCGATGGTCATGCCGAGCAGGAGGGCGCCGATCGCGATGCTGAGGACCGGATGCGCTTTCACGAGATCGAACGCCGGGGCCGCTGCCGGTGGAGGCGCGAAGCCGGCGAGCACCCCGACCGTGGAGCCGAAGATCGTCGTGGAAATGAGAGTCAGCATCTGGACCCATCGTTTCGCAAGGGTGTAGAGGATGTGAGGCAGCCCGCCCCGTCGCTCCGGTGCTCGCGCCGCCTCGGCCCCAGGCTTCGTTGCAACCGCCGGCGAATTCTCCCTCCCCCCTTGCGGGGGAGGGTCGGGGTGGGGGGTCGTGCTCACAGGCACCAATTTCCATTCGGCGCCTGTTGGTGAAGGTCAAGGGCCGCAAGCCCCTGGTACGCAGGGACGAAGGTGTTGGCCTGGAGTTTCATGCATGTGAACTGGGTGGCGTTTGCGAACGCCGCCCGGCCGGCCTGATCCGGGACGGTGACCATCTTCTCGCCCGCGGGCGTGGCGACCGTCAGGACAGGCTCGACCGGAAAGATGAGGTTCTGCCCCGACCAGAGGTCCACGCGGAGGTCGACCGTCTGCGCCGGATTGATGACCATCGCGAGGCAATCGCTGGTTGTGCCGATGATCGCTTGCGGAGGCAGCTGGCTCAGCGTCCCCTCGTTGCCATCCCGAAGCTCGATGTCGGCGACGAAAAACCCGCAGGGGGTTGGGCCACCGCCGAGTTCCGGCCCGCAGTAGTGGGAGATTCCGGCTAGCGTGCACATGTCGATCAGTTGGTAGGCTCCCTGGTTCGCCTCGGGCTGACCGGTCAGGCGGACCCCCACGCTCGTGACCTGGATGGCGGCACTACCGAGATTCGTGAGCTCGAGCTCGAAGGCACACGTTGGACCGAATCCCCAGCCCGTGGTCCCCGGCTTGAGGGGCGCGGTGGCCGACGTCGGCGTGCCGTTAACCTCTCTAAGGAGGTCTTCAGGGAGTGGCGGCGGCTCGGTGGCGCCCGGCTTGAAGTGGATGCGCGCATTCGCGTAGTCCGAGAGCCGGCTCACTTCGTCTGGTTTATAGGTGCGATCACCTGAAGCCGGCACCACCATGGAGTGGCGATCGGCCCACAGAGGACACCGGATGCCGAAGTTCCACGGCTTGGAGAAGACCTTCAGCCCGATCGCTTCGGGCGAGGTGAATGGGCCGGTCTGGGCAAGCCCGGACGCTGTTGCGGAGGAGTCGGCCGTGGTGGCTGTGCTAGTGGAACACCCCGGCGTCGCCATGAGGAAAACGATCGCGATCACACTGATACCGCCGCGCCAGGCGCGATGAGCCCGCCAACCGAGATCGGAGTAGACGGCGATGCGTCGCGTCATGCTGCCCCCGCGTGCTACCGACCCAGTAGCAATGCGCTCCGTACTTGTCTCTGGCAGAAGCGTACTCCGGCCCCGCCGAATGTCAAATTACCACGTAGTTCGAACCACGTCGCGTCTAACGGATCCTGACAGTGCCATGATTAGCTCAGGGCGACATGAACGAGAACGTGAGCCTTGGCCGCATCGCTGGGATCCACGTGGGGCTGAACTGGAGCCTGCTGGTCATCGCCGCCCTGATCGCCTGGAGCCTCGCCGTCGGCCTCCTGCCAACGGCCGCACCGGGCCAGACTTCCGGCGCGTACTGGACCGCGGGCATCGTGTCGGCCTTCGTCTACCTGGCCGGCCTGCTTGCCCACGAGCTCGCTCACTCCATCGTGGCCGTGCGACGCGGCGTCCGCGTCGAGGGGATCACGCTTTGGCTTTTTGGCGGCGTGTCACGCTTCAGCAGCGAGAGCAGCTCGCCCGGCGCGCAAGCGCTGATCACCTTCGTAGGCCCCCTCACCAGTCTGCTGCTGGGCGTGGTGTTTTTCCTCGCTTCGGTCGCGCTTGGCGGTGGCGCCCACCCGAGCCTGCTGGCCGTCACCCTGTCCTGGCTCGGTTACATCAACTTCTTGCTCGGGGCGTTCAACCTGCTCCCCGCCTTCCCGCTGGACGGCGGTCGGCTCCTGCAATCGCTGATCTGGCTGCGCACCGGCGATCGCCTGCGAGCCACCAGCATCGCTGCCCGTATCGGGCGGGGCTTCGCATTCCTGTTGATCGCCTACGGTCTGATCACCTTCTTCGTCTCCGGCAGCCTCATCGGTGGGATCTGGTCGGTCTTCCTCGGCTGGTTCCTCCTTAGCGCCGCCCGCGCCGAAGAGGCGGGTGGCCTGATCCGCCAGGCGCTATCCGGAATCAGCGTCGCCGAGGTGATGACGCCCGATCCCGTGCAGGCTCCCGACAACATCACGGTCGAGGATGCGCTGCACGGCTACATCCTGACCTCGCGGCACTCGACCTTTCCAACCCATGATGCCGGCGGCCAGCTGAGCGGGCTCCTGACGCTGGCCGCGCTCAAGAACGTCGCGCCGAACGCTCGTCCGACAACCCTGATCAACGAGATCATCTGCCCGCTCGACCGGGTCTACACGGTCCGCCCGGCGGACCCGGCCACCAACCTGCTCAACGCCTCCGAAGGGTGCAGCGAAGGTCGCACGCTGGTCGTCGATAACGGCCGGCTGGTGGGAATCGTCTCCCCCAGCGACATCAACCGGCTTTTGCAGAGGTCGTCGTTGGGTCGCGCGCAGGCGCCAGTCCGCAGCGCATAAACCCGCCCGTGAGCAAGCGCATCGCGGTCATACCGGGTGACGGCGTCGGTCCCGAGGTGATCGCCCAGGGACTCAAAGCGCTCCGGGCCGTGTGTCGTGAGCTGGAATTCGAGACCTTCCCCTGGGGATCCGCCTACTACAAGCAGAGTGGCCAGATGATGCCGGACAACGGCCTCGAGGTCCTGCGGGGGTTCGATGCGATCTACCTCGGCGCGATCGGCTGGCCAACGGTCCCCGATCACATCAGCCTCTGGGGCCTCCTCCTTCCGATTCGAAAACGGTTCGAGCAGTACGTGAACCTACGCCCCGTGCGCCTCCTCCCCGGGTCGACCTCGCCGCTGCTAGGCCGCGGGCCGGCGGACATCGACATGTTGTTCATCCGTGAAAACACCGAGGGCGAGTACTCGGGCGCCGGCGGCCGGGTCCACATCGGCACCCCGCATGAGGTTGCCGTCGAAGTCCCGGTTTTCAGCCGCGTGGCAATCGAGCGGGTCATGCGCTATGGCTTCGAGCGAGCTAAAGAGCGGCGCCACCAGCTGGTGAGCGTCACGAAATCCAACGCGAGCCGTTTCGCCTACGTCCTCTGGGACGAGGTAGCGGCGGGGCTGAGTTCCGAGTACCCGGATGTCCGCATGGAGCGCGTGCACGTCGACGCCATGGCGGCGCGCATGGTCCTCCGCCCACAAAGCATCGATGTGGTTGTGGCGTCCAACCTGTTTGCTGACATCCTCACCGACTTAGGGGCGGCGTTGCAGGGGGGCCTCGGTCTGGCGGCGAGCGCGAATCTCAATCCGGAACGTCGATACCCATCGATGTTCGAGCCGGTTCATGGGTCGGCGCCGGATATCGCCGGTACGAACCGGGCCGATCCTATTGGCGCGGTATGGAGCGGCGCCCTGATGCTCCAGCACCTGGGGTTCCCCGAAGCGGCGCAACGGCTCGACGCCGCCATCGCGAGGACAATTAGTCAAGGCCGATCGTTGACTCCTGACCTCGGGGGTTCGGCCACGACCACCGAATTGGGCGATGCGATCGTGGGTGCGCTCAGGTAGCCACCAGCTACGCGGTTTCTAATGAGTCCTTAATAATGCCAGCAATTCCTAAGAGGTTCTAACAATCGTGCGCTAGTAATAGCTCTGGGACCGCGGCGCGTACCCAGGGGACGGAGGAAGAGACGGATGTGGTCAGTCGACCGCTCGGCGTCGCGTTTACGGGGACGTATGCCGCCGTCGGGTGCGCTGTCGATAGTTCGAGATTCTCACGATAACGTCGTACCCAACTCGACTCCAACAACTCCTCCCGGTTCTAGCGGCCACAATCCAAGGGTAGAGATCGACTCCAGCCCTCTCTATGAGCTGCTCCTCAGCCTGCTCGAGTTCGGGTACGCACGCGCCGGATGCACCCTTCCAGGGGCGTCTGAGTGGCACGACATGATGTGCGCACGCCTATCGGCCGGCGTCGTCTCAGCCTTTGACGAACTTGCGCCTCGAACCTGGCTCTGGCATGGCCTGCTCTTTCTGGCACGCGAGATGCGCACCCGTGGGAAGGCTGTTCACGCAGCTCGATTCATTGAGCAGGTCCGCTCGATGGACGCCCAGCAGTTGTATGAGTTTCTCGTTGGTTGTCGGGGGCACTCCGGTTCGATAACACCCGTCCTGGTGCAGCAGGCAATAATCGGCGATTCGATCGCCCGGCTGAAAATTGGTAAAGCGTTGTTTCCCGACGAGCCGGCCGAAGACGATCAGCTGGTGCGTTTTCTGGCAATCCCGTCGCGCCGCGTCAAAGCATTGCTCCTCCGAATCATCAATGGCTGGTATGTCGAAGTGTTCCGAAACGAAGAGCGAGAGCTAGCCGTCCGCCTGGCAAACGAAGCTCGGACCAAGCGGACCATAGGAGGATCATCGCCAAGCCGATTGCTGCGCGCGAGCGCCATCGGACTGAACTATCTTCCTCGCGGCAGCGTCAAGAGCATTCTGCTTGTTCCGTCCATCATTTGCAGGCCGTCCATCATTACCATTCGCTTCGGACGGACACGATTCTTCTTTTATCCGCTCCCCGATGAATGGCGTGATGGCGAGGAACTTTCGGTGCAACTCGTCAAGATTCATCGGGCGCTTGCCGACGAAGGAAGGCTGCGCATCCTGCGGTCACTCATCCGCACCGGCAAGACGCTCGAGACCCTGAGCCGCGAGTTGGGCCAATCACCACAGCCGCTCACCGCCCAGCTGATCATTCTGCGCGACGCGGGCCTCGTGACGCTGCGAATGGATGAGCGACGCACGAGCTTTGAAATGCGACACAGTCTGCCCTCCGTCGTTTTCCGGACACTTCAGACTTACCTGCGTGAGTCACGGTCACGCTGATGGGCGATGCTGCGGGATGACTGTTAGGCTCCCGGTCGTAAGGAACGCGACACCTGGCGACTGTCAAGTGCCATCTATCTGCCGTAACTACCGGACGACGACGAGCTCGACGGCAACGTCCCAGTTCCAGTACGCGGCCTGCGGCACGGCCGGTCCCCAGTCGAAGGGGTGAAAGCCACCAAGCCCCTCCATGGTCCAGCCGAACGGTGTCGCGGTGGTGCTGTTCGGATTCAAGCGGATCGATCGGGCGATGTTCCATCCCGGCCAGTAGCCGCCGGAACCCACGGGGCCATTGACGGCAAACCCAAACGGGTGCACGCCACCGAAGCCGTCCAGCGTGAAGCCGCTCGCCGTAGTCGGGGTGCTGTTCGAGAACAGATCGAAATCCTGGGCAATGTTCCAGTGCGGCCAGTAGGCGGTATCGGTGATGCCGCGCGGTGCGGCATTGTTGCCGACCGCGAATGGATGGAGGCCACCCCAGCCATCGAGGACGTAGCCGCCGCTTCCATCCGGTAGCAACTTCACCCGCTTCGCGATATCGAATTGGGGCCAGTAGGCAGCACCGGCGGGAGGGGGAGCCGCCCCAAATGGATGGAGCCCACCCCAGCCGTCGAGCACGTAGCCGCTGGCAGACGTCAACGTCGATCCCGGAAGCAGGACGACATCCCGCGCGATGTCCCAACCGAAATAGGCGGCATTGGTTGGTGCAGGAGCGGTCCCAAATGGATGGAGCCCGCCGTAACCGTCGAGCGTGTATCCCCCGCTGGCGTCCGACAGTAGCGCGGCGGCCCGCGCGATTTTCCATCCAGGCCAGTAGCCGCCGCCCACCATGGGCGGCGATAGAGCGCTCGCCGGATGCAGACCTCCAAACGCGTCCAGCGTGTACATGGCCTTGAACGGATAGGCCAACCCGGTCAGCGACACCCGCTGCGGGCTGTCAGCGGCATTGTCAAAGATCAGCAGGTCGCCCTGACGGGCGCCGTACTCACCTGGAAAGAAGCCGACGTTGATCAGGCATGACTCACTCGGGACCAGCGTGCGGGGGTACGGAAAGCAACTATTGTTTTGTGTGAAGTCACTCCCCGAGCTGGTTGCGGGGTTATCGATGGTGATGTTCGCGATGACCAGTGGAGCGGTCCCCGAGTTGGTGACCGTGACCGATTGCGGCGGGTAGGGTCCTGCCGGGTTCTGCGTGCCAAAGACCAGCGACGACGAGCTCAGGCTGGCCGCCGGCGCCGCGGCGGTAGCCGATGTCGGAAGACCGGCCACCAGAACCAATGCCAGGGCGACGATCGCCTTGACCGGTTTCATGAGGCGGCATCTTAGCCGAAAACGACGGCAATGACGGAGATTTCACTGTCAGCGAACTTGACAATGCTCATTCGCGGATCGACGCTGAATCTGCGATATCGTGAAGCCCTGTCCAGATGGCGGCTAACGACGACTTGCGCTTCGTCTACGAACAGGCCCGTCGGTTCGTCAGCGCGCGACCATGGGAACGCCTCGCCGACGCGTCGCTCTACCTCGATCTAAAGGTCGGGTCCTGGCAAGAAGCCTGTGCGCAGCATTTCAGCAATGGGTCCACGAACGCCCTGTTTCTCTTTCCTGGACACCGGAATATGCTCGACTTGAAACGAGGGGGTATGGCGGAACCACCGGCAGGTACCATCTTCGTCGAGCTGCTCGATAACCAAGCGCCACCCCAGACCATCGCCGCAGCTCGCGACAATGGCTGGCCGGTGGAACTGCGACCGGTTCCGGCCTTCCGGGCCATAGCGCCGAACGGCTGGCTGCCGCTCGAGCGCAGCCAGACCAGGCTCCTCGCCCTAGCGTTTGCTGCCATCACGGACTTCGATGGCGCGAATGCTCTCGGACCAGACGCGGAGGTCGCCGGCGAGCTGACGATGCCCGAGGCTACCCGTGGACGCTACCGCGCGCGTCGCGCACCGGGCAACGACGAAGGGATAGTCCCCCTGATGGGCATGCCACGCCTGGACCTCTATGGAGATGCGGATTGCATGCTGTCCTTCACGACAATTTCTTGGTCAGAGTACTGGGCGCTGCGACAAAGCGCGCCTTTCTGCCGGGCAGCGAAGCTGCCTTTTGAGGAGCGGGGCGAGCTCATTCCGCTGGTGACGATATCCGGATCCCACGATGAGGCCGCCGAAATCGCCCAGAAATTGATTGCAGCTGATCCCCTGGCAATCACATTTGGCGAGAGTGGCGACGTGCTTGCCGCGATTCTGGTGGGACTCAAGGAAAGCTATATGCTCCTTCAGGCTGAGGAGCATCGGGAAGAACTGATGCTGTGGCGGCACGCAACCAGGTCATCTGGGGGTGCGCACGCCGTTGTGGTCGATGACAGGGACGCCGGTCAGCAGCCGGCCGATCGGGAAGCGTCGGTCCACGCCATTTTCGAATGCCGGTCTGCGGCAAACTGATGCCGATCACAAGGGTCCAGCAAGGCGTCATCGGCCAGTTCCTGGCCGGCATCCTGATGATGATGGGGAGCAATGGGAAGCTTGAGGTGGCGGTGCCGATGTCCGACGATGATCGGCGGGACCAGGAGGTACATACCCGCGGGGTGTTTGGCAAATCCCTCGCGCTTCAAATCAAGACATCCATGCAGTTGCACCTCCGCCCTCATCTAGTCACACCCCTGCTATACGTTCACTTCAGCGTGCAGGCGGACCGACTGGTCAACCATCCGCTGTTCTGGTATCTCTTTGCCTACCTGGACCAGAAAACGATGACGTTTGCCGATCCGATCTTCCTGGTCGACTCGGCTACCGTCCATGCGCACGCCATTCCCGTCCTTCGGGGCGGTGTCTGGCACTTCGGTTTTCAGGCCAGCATGGGTCCGAAAGGCCGCGACATGTGGCTTCCGTACCGGGTCCACCCGGCAGATCTCGGCGATAAGGTCCTGCAGATCCTCCGCGGCCACGCGCAACTGGAGACTCTCGACCTGGCGTCGATGCGGGGAATCCACGATCTGGATTTGTTGTGGGTCGGCCGACGGGCCGGGCGAACAGCGGCCGTCTGAGCTCAGGCGGTGCCATTTGCCTCCGCTCGTAAAACGGCCGAGCAGGCCGAAAGTTCCCATCGGGGGACGACCGTTGACAGGGGATGGGGTCGAGGAGGAGACTGATCCCGGGAACCTAGGGGTGGGGCCGCCGAGACACAGGCAGGCCGGCTCGCGACTCCCGCTCCAGCGCTCGACGTCGTGGTCGCAGGCCTGAAGAGGGAACCATCGCCCGGAGCCTGGACGGCACGGGCGGGAGAGGGAGGACTGTCATGACACGGGCGAGTCGCGTGGTCTGGGTGCGTCTGCGCTTGATCTTGGCGCTGGCGGCGGCATTGCTGTTTCCGATGGTGGCAACTGGCACGACTGCGAGCGCAATCGTACCGGTTGGGTATGAGTTCGACGGACTGGCGTTCTATCAGTTCGGAGCCCCAGGCGACTTGGCCGGGGGTCCAGTAGGTTGTCCGGATACTGGGTTCGTGAGGATCACGAACAACGGCGCGTCAACGTTCACCGGGACCGTCGGGTTCACCGCGATCAGTGGCTTGGGCGCTAACGACAGCGCGTCGTACTCCGTCACACTCGCACCGGGAGCCCACCCATCGTTCTCTTTCAATTGCGAGAGCAGCAATCAGTTTGGGTTTAACGGGGCGTTCGGGACGACGCAAAACGGAGCCGAGTTCTTCATGATGGGCACGGTGTCTAACGGCACGAACTCGGAATCAGTAAATCTCTCGGTCTTCGACAAGGATATCCATTCCGGTTCGCCCCGGTTAAATCCGTTCGGCGTGACCCTTGACAACTACATCCTGCAGGGCGGCGATCCGTTGGGCCGGGACACCTCGGATAACTACGAGACCACGCAGGCGCCTGGCCCATTCCAATTCTTCGAAGCCGCGCCGCCGTCCGAACAAGCGATCACCGCGACCGGAATGACCTTTAGCGCTACAGAAGGGACGAGCTTCACCGGCCCCGTCGCCTCTTTCACCGACCCCGCGACGGCCGCCACCGCGGCCGAATACTCGGCGACGATCCACTGGGGCGATGCCTCGCTTGATACTGCGGCGGTGATTAGCGGCGGCTCCGGCAGCTTCACTGTCTCGGGAACGCACACCTACGCCGACGAAGCAAGCTACGCCGTCGTCGTCACCATCATCGATGTCGACAACGCGAGTAACACTGCGACGGCGATCTCAACGGCGAATGTCGGCGATGCGACGCTCGCTTCGAGCTGCGCCACTCCGGGAGTCTCCTCGACCTCCTTCAGCGGCGTCGTGGCCAACCTTACTGACGCCAACTCGCAGGCGACCACGGCCGACTTCACCACCGTCACGATCACCTGGGGCGATGGCTCCAGCTCGACAGGCACGGTCAGTGGCCCGACCGGCGGACCATTCACAGTTAGCGGCAGCCACACATACAGCTCGACCGGCCCGGAGTCGATCTCGGTAAAGGTTACCGACGACGGAGGGAGCACCACGTCGGTCAGCGGCTGCGCGGTGTTGATCTTCGCGTCCCCGGCAACCGGCGGCGCCTTCGTCATCGGCGACGGCAACAGCGCGACCGGAACGGCTGTCACCTTCTGGGGCCCTGACTGGTGGAAAATGAATACCCTGAGCGGCGGCTCAGCACCCGCCAGTTTCAAGGGCTTCGCCCTCAGCCCCGCCAGCCCCAGTTGTGGCACTGGCTGGACGACCGACCCCGGCAATAGCGCCCCGCCCCCGGCAGGACCTCTGCCGGCCTTCATGAGCGTGATCGTGACGAGCTCGAGCTCGCAGACGGACTCACAGATCTCCGGGAACACGGTCCACATTGTTGTCGTTCAGACGAACGCCGACTACGCCCCCGCCGTGGGGCACGACGGAACCGGGACGGTGGTCGCCCAGATCTGCTAGGTCGGCGGGAGCGAACGCGCTAAAACGAAGGGAGCGGGGAACCGCTCCCTTCACTCCTAACAGACTTGCGCTTCGACGGTTCCGGTACCCGGGTGGCCCGAGTCGGGCTGATAGCCGGGTTTCGTCCGGACGATCACGATGTGAACAGCGTTCCCAGAGTCGGTCGAACCGGACTGGGTGACGGAGCTGGCTACGATCACGCCCATATAGGTAGGAAGCTGATTCCCTGGCGGTGGGTTGCCGTTCCCCACTGTCGTATCCCAGATGACCCCGCACGTCGGCATGCCAGACGTTTGCCCGAAGCCATTGAAGCTGTCGGGTGCTGAGCCGCCACTCAACGAGTTGAGCCTTGACCACCGGCCGCCCCAGAAGGTGACTTCCGTGCCCTTCGCACTGTTCTTATCGCCGATAGCAAAAGCCCCTGTCCCAGACGGGAACGCATAGGTCAGCAGGCCGCAAGTGGTGGAGGTGGCAGCGCCTCCCGCATCGTTGACGGTCGTGGTGATATTGAATTTGCCCGTAGTCGCAAAAACGTGAGCGCTGCTGATCGTGAACGGACCGCCATCAGGGCCACTAACCGTGCCGGGTGCGCTCGAGCCGTCGCCCCAGCTGATTGTGGCCGAATAGTCTGATCTCGTCGCACCTGGGTCCCCATCGGTAAAGGTCGCGGCTGTTCCGCTGAAAGAGGTGAGCGAGTTCGCCGGCATGGCGCAACTCGCCGAGAGCGGGGCATCGCCGACGTTCACGATCGACGTAACGATGGCGGTATTGGTCGGGTCGCTGGTGTCGACGATATAGACCGTAAGTGCATTGGCGCCCTCCTCTGCATAGGTGTGGGTGCCACTAACTGCGAAAGGACCCGCATCCGGACCGGTGATGGTCCCGGGGGAACTGGAGCCGTCGCCCCAGGCAATCGTGGCCAAATACTCACTGGCCGTTGCCGCTCCATCCGCATCGCTGAAAGTCGCGACCGTATCGGTGAGGCCCATTCCTTCGATCGCCGTAAGGGTCGTGCCGCTCGCGGTTGGCACTGGATCGGTATCGGGCGTAAAGGAAAATGGTGGCAACCCTGCGGTGGCTCGCAGCAAGTTGTGATCGAGTGCCGTCAGCCCAACTTTCTGAACCCTGTATGAAAACCCACCACTCGCGAGCCCCACATTTAGTAGGACATTGCCTTCGGCGTCGACCTCTGTGAAAAGGGTTCCCGTTTTGACGCCCCAACCGATGACGTTGTCGGCCCCGCCGTTGAGCCGCCGAAAACTTCCAGTTGCAAAGCTATGCTGCCCATCCGGGGACTGATAAGACCAAACCAAAGTCGCCGTACCAGCCCCAGGATCAACGTGGTACTCGACACCGCGCGCTGCTAGGGTCGCGTCCCATGATTGGTTGTCATAAAGAGAGACGTCACCATTCGATTGGAAGCGGGCATCATGCTGAGCGTGGAAGGCGCCCTCCGGATCGCTGGTGATGCTGAGGATCTGAGCGTGATCATGGTTGAACGAAGTTCCCCCCATCTTCCAGATAGTCGCGCCGGTTGTCTTGTCGATGAGATATACGGCGTCCGTGTGGCGAGTCGATAAGAGGACATTACCCGTCGCCGGATCGGTGTCTATCGAATTGCAGTGGAAGATGTCGTGTATTGGTTGATCGCCAAAACCAAATGGATGCGTTGATTCGTCAACGGATATGTGGTCGCTGGCGCGCCACTGCCACACCAGCTGGCCGTTTGGGTTCACCTCTTGAAGGACACAGTCGATGATCGCTTCGCTCGGACCAAACCCTAACGGTGTCAAATCGACGTTTGCCCTCGTGGGGGCTGACAGCATCATCAGGTCGCCGTTGGACATCTCTTCGAGCTCATGGGGGTCGGTCGGTGGGATCGGCGCCGCGAAAAAACGCGTCGCCTCCGTTCTGAGGTTGTAATCTTCGAAGGCACCACCGCCCGGCGTCCAGGCGATCGTGCCGTCGGCGAGAGGAGTGATGTCGTAGGCGAACCGCCCAGCGATCTTTCGATACCATACCGGGGTCCCGTTCGCGTCCAACACCATCGCGTATGCGCCGATCCCGTCCGGAGGGAGGATGTTCCCGGTCAAATACCAACCGCTCGGAGGAGTCCCGGGTTTCGTTACTGTAAGTTGCGGGAAGTCGTGCGGCAAGCACCGAATCCAGTACTGAATTGGCGCAGCTCCATTCGTGCTCGGATCAGGGGCACTGATGACAAGTGCCTGGTTCTCGAATAGGCTCTCCTGGAGCGGAATACTCCTACCACTCCGCCCACCTATGGTGATTACGCTGCCGGAAACGGGACTGAGCGTCAATTGGATCGTGTTGATCCCGGCCTGGCAACGCAAGACGTAGTCCGTAGTGGTACCGGCGAACGCAGGGGCAATTGCCATTGGACTGGAGGTCAGATTGCTCAATGCGCCGCCGGTCACCTGGACCATCACAGCATCGACTCCGGTATCGGCATGAGCTTCTCGAGGCATCACCATCAAGGCGAAGCTCCCTGCCAGTAACGACACAAAGGCGCAAGTAGCGAGGCGTCGCATTACACCGATCACCCCCGCAGCCCCTCGATTTCCGTTATGGAGTCTCGCATATCGGAGCTCGTCATTCAACCGGATTTTGCCGCGCGAATCCCCTCTCTTAACCTTCGCTTAGCTTCTTCATTAACACCTGGCTCGCAGGGTCGTAGTGATCAAGTTCAAGCGCGCGCCGGGCAGCGGCGACAGCACCGGCGTGGTCACCCAGCTGCTCGTCGACGATCGCGAGCTCCCGGAACATCTCTGGGCTATAACTGCCCAGACGCGCGGCAGCTTGGTAAGCTTCGCGCGCCGCCGCCCAATCTGCGTTGCTGGCGGGTATCCCGTTCTGATCCAGGTTCAGGGCATAGTTGCCCGCCTCGGTCGCATATACAGCTTCATACGGAGCGAACTGCCGAGCTTCCGCAATGGTCGCCCGCGCCTGCTGGAGGTCGGAGGCAGTCTGGGTCGCGTAATAGTTCGCGTCCGCCATGTAAGGCAACACGACAGCAGGAATGAGCAGCGCGATCAGGCCAATAGAGCTTGCAGCCAGCACGGGGACAGCAATCCTTCGTGGGAACTGCGCCAAGCGAACCGGCTCAACGCCGGGAGCCCAGGTGACGATCGCTGCGGCCGCGAACAGCCACAAGGGAACTGACGTCGGAATCCAGGAGAAGTCTGCCTGGATCGAAACGACGTATGCGACCCAGCCGGCGAAGAGCGCTACGGCGCCGCGCTGGTAGCGACCCCTCCAGAACGCCCGAACAAACGCGACCAGGATCCAGATGTAGGCCAGCAGGCCAATGACGCCCTGCGATGCGGCTACGCCAAGCGCCTCCTGGTGCGGCTTGTCCCACAAAACAAAGCGCTGGTTGATCCGCTCGAACTGCGGATATACAAGGCCGAAAGTGTCCGGGCCGTAACCCACGATTGGCCGGCTAGCAATCAGGGGCAGCGTATCGCCCCAGGTTGCGATTCGCTCATTCTGGGTGCCCGACCTGAGGTCAGCGATCGAGGCGATTCGCGCGGCGAGCGCCTGACCGATCCCGCCCTCTCCGCTCGATGGACCGGCGGCGGCGATGCCCGCAAGTGTCGCAAACCCCCCGACCAGAACTGATGCGGATATCACGAACGCCCAGATATGGAAGCGCCCGCGACGCAGCACGAGGACGACAACGACACCCACCACCGCACCGATCCAGGCAGCCCTGGTAAAGCTCGCGAGCAAACCGAAGAAGAGCACGACGACAAGGTTCGCGGCCAGGACTCGAGTGGTAATCGGGCGCCGACTGACCAGCTTGGCGAAGGCCACCGGCAGCAGCATGGCAAGGAAGATGCCCAAAAAATCGGGGTTGCCCAACGTGACGTCAGGCCGGATGATGTTATTTGCGGTTTTGAAGTAGCCGCCGCCGAGAAGCCCAAAGGCCGACTGGAGGATGGCGACGGCTGCGACTACGTTACCACTCATAAGGAGGCTCCAGGTCAGACCCCGGGCATCGGCCTCGCCCGAAAGTAGCTGCACCGTCAGCCAGAAGACGAGCCCATAACTGACGATCGTGATCACCCCTTCCCAGCGGTCGTAGGTCCCAAAGATTGCCACGTTGCGGTTGATCGCAAAGACCGTTGACAACGCCGCCGAACCGATGAAGGCCAGAAGGGGCAAATCAAGAGGCGTGCGCTTCCACATGACCGCCCCCTGCTGGAGCCAGCGGACGAGGAGCACAACGACCGAAACGGCTATGAGTAGACGCGCGAGAAGGAGCTTCGGCAGGACGAACTCGTCGACTATGTTGGGCAGGAATGCGAGTGGAATCAGGAATGCCCCCACTCTGGGCACCCATCGGGCGACCGCGTCCGTTACTCGGGTCTGCCGGGTGTCGGCCGCCGCTCGCGCCGCTACCTCAGCGGTCTGGACTAGTCCTCGCCGTCGTCGCAGGGATGGTGCTTGTGCCCCGGCGTCCCGTGCTTGTGGTGCTTCTTTGGCGGATGGCACTCACCCTTGTGCTTACCGTTGTCGAGCACGTTGACGACTCCGACAGCCGCCTTACTGGAACCCAGGTTTCCAGAGGTAGCCGCGGCGCCAACCGCGGCCATTAACGTGAGGATCGCCAGCGAGATTGCGACAACAAGCAGCCTGGAAAGCCCCTTCAAGCCCCTCATTGAAGAAGGCTACGCCTCCAACTATTGGGCGTCAAGTTGGTGAATGGGCGTAACCATACCAAAAACTAACTTGGCTTAACCGTCACTCGAACCCATGTTCGATCCGCGGCGCTAAGTTGTCGGCGCCAAGGCCGCATCTTCGCGGCGACCCGCTGAATTGACATCCGGACGCGGGGGCCCGAGACTACGCATGAATTGGGGCGTGCTCGACTTCTCGGGGTGGCGACGGCTATTGCCGTGCTCGGCGGGCAGGCCCTGGCCAGCCTTCCCGCGCTCGCCGCCAGTTCCGCCGCCCCGGCGGTCATCCAGTCGCTCAAGAACGACACCTCGCCAGCCCTCCGAACGATGCACGCCAGCCCGGTAGCGCCGAGCGGCAAAGGGAACCAGGCGCACCGCCCGTTGCATCCCGGCCAATCCGGCGCCAGACTCCCGACCGCTCCGACCTCGATCCAGACGACGGCGGGCGCGGCAAGCATGCCGTCGACGACCACCAACTTTGAGGGTGTCAACAATATCGATGGGGTCCTCCCTCCTGACACCAACGGTGACGTCGGTCCTAACAACTACGTCCAGTGGGTCAACCTCCACTTTGAGATCTTTGACCGGGCCGGCAACGCGATCATGGGCCCAAGCGCTGGCAACACGCTCTGGTCCGGCTTCGGCGCTGGTACGTCAGCCAGCCTTTGCGATACGACGAACCGGGGCGATCCGGTCGTCCGTCATGATCGGATGGCAGACCGCTGGATCTTCACGCAGTTCGCCTTCAGCGTAAATCGAAGGGGCAGCCCGGTTGCCCCCTACATCCAGTGCTTCGCCGTCTCGACAACCGCGGACCCCACCGGAACCTATTACCGCTACGCGTGGCAGATTAGCAACACCTACTTCCCCGACTACCCGAAGCTGGCGGTCTGGCCGGATGCCTACTACATGACCTTCAACTTCTTCAGCGGCCTTACCCTCGTTGGTGGCGTCGCGCTGGCCTTCGATAGGAATAAGATGCTGGCCGGCCAACCGGCGACCGCCATCGGCTTCGGACCCCTCGGCGCCAGCTATGGGGGCCTCTTACCGTCCGACCTTGATGGCTCCACTCTTCCTCCAAGTGGGTCGCCAAACTACTTCGGCGCAATCGATACGTCGGTCTCTCCATCGGCCAATACCTTCCAAATGTGGAAGTTTCACGTCGACTTCACGACCCCCGGAAACTCAACGTTTGGAACGTCTTCCAACACGCCCAACTTCAACCTGACCGTCGCCACCTATTTCTGGAACATGTGCAACGGCTCGCGAAGCTGCATCCCGCAGCCTGGCACTAGCCAGGGACTGGACGCCATTGGCGACCGTCTGATGAACCGTCTGCAGTACCGGCGGTTCGCGGATGGCCACGAATCGCTGGTCGCCAACCACACTGTCGGCGTCGGGTCGGGAAACAACCAGGCAGCTGTCCGCTGGTATGAGATCCGAAACCTCTCGAGCACGCCAACCATCTACCAGCAGAGCACCTACGCGCCCGGCACCGACAGCCGCTGGATGGGCAGCATTGCGATGGACCAGTCCGGCGACATCGCGCTGGGCTACAGCGTCTCGAGCTCCAAAGTATCGCCGTCGATCCTCTACACTGGCCGGCTGGCGGGCGACCCAGTCGGGACCCTACCCCAAGGTGAAGCGACGCTCATTGCCGGCTCCGGCTCGCAAACCTCGAACTTCAACCGCTGGGGCGACTACAGCATGATGGCGGTCGACCCAACGGACGACTGCACCTTCTGGTACACGCAGGAGTACTACGCGGCTACAAGCACTGCGGGCTGGCAAACACGCGTTGGTTCGTTCAAGTTCCCAAACTGTGCACCTCCACTAACGATTTCTAACGTCCAGGCGAGCAATATCAATGCCAATTCGGCTGTGGTGACGTGGCAGACGAACAATCCGGCCAATGGCCGAGTCGACTACGGGACCACAATGAGCTACGGAAGTTCGGCTATCGGCGGAACCAACGTAAGAAGCCACTCGCTGACTCTCAATGGTCTCGTTAACAACACGAGCTATCACTTCAAGGCATCGAGCACGGACGTATTCGGCCAGACATCAGCTAGTGTCGACTCAACCTTTGCGACCTTTACGAATCTGCTTACCAACGGTGGCTTCGAGGCGGGTTCGGCTGGCTGGAGCATGGCAGCTCAGGCCAGCATCGACGGCAATCCCGCGGACGCCCACACCGGCACCAACTCGCTGCAGTTAGTGGCCACCGGC
>Ga0070698_100000315_pt1 | contig 49156 bp, 43 predicted proteins | sample KBSK1502metaG_FD_65477 | JGI IMG/M metagenome (GOLD analysis project Ga0070698, IMG submission 65477) | Corn, switchgrass and miscanthus rhizosphere microbial communities from Kellogg Biological Station, Michigan, USA - KBS K1-50-2 metaG | ecosystem: Host-associated > Plants > Roots >...
GTGTTCCTCGGCGAGATGAAAGGGATGGAGCGGCGGCGCGCGCGCCAGCGCGCCGGCGAATGGCTCGAGCGGCTCGGGCTGGCGGAGTGGCGTATGCGCCGGATCGACGAACTGTCGAAGGGGATGCAGCAGAAAGTGCAGTTCATCTCCACCATCCTGCACGAGCCCGCGCTGGTGGTGCTGGACGAGGCGTTCGCCGGCCTCGATCCGGTCAACGCGCAGGTGATGAAGGATACGGTCCTCGAGCTGCGCGCCCGCGGTGCCACCATCCTGTTCTCGACCCATATCATGGAGCAGGCCGAAAAGCTGTGCGAGTACGTGTGCATCATCGCCCGCGGCCGCAAGCTGGTAGACGGCCCGCTCGGTGACATCAAGCGGACACGAGGCGGACACCATCTCGTCATCGGGTTCGACGGCGGCCCAGGGGCTGCAGCACAAGTCTTTGCTGACAAAGCACTTGTAAACAAGGTCGACGACTACGGTCAATACGCCGAGGTAGAGCTCGCCCCGGGGGCCGACCCCCAGCGCGTGCTGCGCGACCTGGTGACGTCGGGGGCGCGGCTGTCGCGCTTCGAGCTGCGCGAGCCGTCGCTCCTGAAAATTTTCATCGACCTGGTCGGCCCGGAGGCGGCGCAGGCCGCCGTTCGACCCGATGCGTAAGATCTGGGCGATCGTGCGGCGCGAGTTCGTCGAGCGGGTGCGGACCCGGTGGTTCTGGATCGGGGCGCTGCTCGGCCCCGTGCTGTTCGGCGTCGTGTTCTTCCTCTCCGGACAGCTGGGGCGCGGTGGAGGACCGAAGCGGATCGCGATCGTCGATGGCACCGCGACCCAAGTGGGAGCCCGCGTCGCCGAGCAGCTCGGCCGCAGCGGCAACTGGGCGATCCGGGTTCCGGCGGCCGCCGGTGTCGTCGACTCTCTGACCGCGGAAGTGCGGGCCAAACGCCTCGACGGGTTCCTGATCGTGACCGACGCCGCGCTCGACTCCGGCAAAGTCGAGTACCGCGGCTCGAACGTGTTTGCGGGCAAGGGAGCCCTGCAGCGCCCCGTCGGCGAGGCCCTGACAGTGGTGCGCCTCCAGCGGGCCGGCGTGGATCCGCAGCTCGTGGCCCGCGCGAGCATCCCGCTCCGTCTGGAGACGTGCAAGATCTCGCCTGGCGCGACCTGTGGGGAGAGCGCCGCGCAGTCGTTCTCGCTAGCCTACTTCATGGGGATCATTCTCTACACGGCGATCCTGCTGTACGGTATCAACGTCATGAGCTCGGTGCTCGAGGAGAAGACGACCCGCATCGTCGAAGTGCTGGTATCGTCGCTGCGTCCCTTTCAGCTGCTGCTCGGCAAGGTCCTCGGGGTCGGGGCGGTGTCCATTTTCCAGTTCCTCATCTGGGGCGTGGCGGGACGCCTGCTGCTGGCGCGCCGGGCGCCGGTCGCGGCGGGCGATGTGGGAGGGGCGGACGAGCTGTTCCAGATGCCGCATGTGACCGGCGCGACGTTCGCGGTCTTCATGGCGTATTTCCTCGGCGGCTTCTTCTTGTACTCCGCGATGTTCGCGGCGGTCGGCGCCATGTCGTCCACCGAGCAGGAGGCGCGCCAGGCGCAGCAGCCAGTGGCGTGGATGCTCGTCTTGTCGTTCATCAGCATGTTCGCGATGCTGAACGACCCGGGCTCGACCCTCGCCGTGACGCTGTCTCTCATCCCGTTCAGCTCACCCGTCGCCATGCCCGTGCGCTGGGCCGCCGGGAACCTGCCGGCGTCCGAGCTGGCGCTCTCGCTGGCAATCCTCCTGGTTGCGATCGGGGGGGTGACGTGGGTGGCGGCGCGGATCTATCGGGTCGGGATTCTGATGACAGGAAAGCGGCCCAACCTGAAGGAGCTGTGGCGCTGGGTCCGGACCGCCTAGGACCGGCATAGACTAGACGCACAGACGCGCAGTGGAAAACAGTCTTGCGTGAACAGGATACTCACCGCAGCGAAACGGTTGCGCACTCTCCCCCGCGGCCGCACATCATCCTGGCGTGCCGATCCATCATACCCTCAAAGCCTGGCAACACGCACAGCGACTCGCGGTCGAGTGCGCGAGGGCAGCCAATCGGTTTCCCGAGGTCGAGCAGACGGCGCTGGCAGACCAGTTGAGGCGCGCGTGTTACAGCATTCCGCTCAACATCGCCGAAGGCACCAGCCGGAAGGGGACTCGGGAGTACCGCAAGTTCCTCGACACCGCGTGGGGGTCGCTCGCCGAGGTCCAGTCGGCGCTCGCGATTGCTCGCGATGTCGGCTACCTGGAGCCCGCGGAGTTCGGACGGCTCGAAGCGCTGGCGACGGAGACTAGTAAGACTCTGTTTGGTCTACTCCGGAAGATCAGCCAGGCGGCCGATCGGCCCAAACCCCGTTGACTGTTGTCCGCGGCGCGTCTGTGCGTCTAGCTGTTACCTTGCCTAGTTCACTAGTTTGTAGGGCATGTCCTTTGACTATGATGTAATCGTCGTCGGCGCCGGCCACGCCGGCTGCGAGGCCGCCGTCATGTCCGCCCGCCTCGGCGCCAAGACCCTGCTCCTCACCTCCAACCTCGACACCATCGGCCAGATGTCGTGCAATCCCGCCATCGGCGGAATCGCCAAGGGCACCGTGGCGCGGGAGATCGACGCGCTCGGCGGCATCATGGGGCGGGCCACCGATCGCGCGACCATTCAGTTCCGGATGCTCAATCGCTCCAAGGGACCAGCCGTCTGGGCCCCGCGCGCCCAATGCGACCGCACGCTGTACCGGCGCGCCGTGCGTGCCTTGCTCGAGGGCTTCCCGGCCCTCGAGCTCGCCCAAGGGATGGTCAGCGGACTGCTCCTGGACGGCGCGCGGGCGTCGGGCGTTGTGACCGCCGACGGGCGCAGCGTTCGCGCGCGCGCCGTGGTCCTCACGGCCGGGACCTTCCTGCGGGGGCGCATTCACCTCGGCACGGACACGCAGATCCCCGCCGGTCGAGCAGGCGATCAGCCTGCCATTGCCATCGCGGAACACATTGAAGCACTTGGACTTACAGCATTGCGCTTCAAGACCGGAACGCCGCCGCGCGTCGACGGCCGGAGCGTCGACTGGTCCAAGGTCGAGCGCCAGGACGGCGACGCGGACGCATACCGCTTCTCGTTCTACGAGCGCGCGGCGCTGCCACGCCAGGTGCCGTGCTGGATCACGTGGGCCGGAGAAGAAGTGAAGGCGATCATCCGCGCCCATCTGCAGGAGTCGGCGCTGTACGGCGGCGCCATCAGCGGGCGCGGGCCGCGCTACTGCCCGTCGGTCGAGGACAAGATCGTGAAGTTCCCCGACGCCAAGCGGCACCAGGTGTTCCTCGAGCCCGAGGGTCTCGACACGCACGAGTTGTACGTGAACGGGCTATCGACTTCCCTGCCCGTGTCGGTGCAGCTCGAATTCTTGCGGGCCGTGCCGGGGCTCGAGCGCGCGCGCATGACCCGCCCTGGTTACGCGATCGAGTACGACTACTATCCGCCCACGCAACTCACTCCCTGGCTCGAGACCAAAGCCGTGGAGCAGCTGTTCTTCGCCGGCCAGATCAATGGTACGACCGGCTACGAGGAGGCCGGAGGCCAGGGCGTGGTGGCGGGAATCAATGCCGTGCGCCGGCTGCGCGGTGAGGAGCCGGTGCTATTCGGGCGGGACGCCGCGTACATCGGTGTCCTGGTGGACGACCTGGTGACCCGCGGCGTCGACGAGCCGTACAGGTTGTTCACGTCCCGCTCCGAGTTCCGACTATTGCTGCGCCAGGACAATGCGCTGCGGCGGCTCGCCCCTCTAGCCGAGCGGCTCGGCCTGTTGAGCGCGGCGGAGCTGCGCACGGCGGAGCGGCGCCGGGCTGACGAAGACGCCGTGCTGGCGGCGGCGCGCGCCACGACGATCGCGCCGGCCGCGGCGGCGCCGGTGCTTCTCACCACGGGCACGACGTTGACTGAGCCGGAGCGCGTGGCGAGCGTCGCGCGCCGGCCCGGTGCGTCGCTACGTGCGCTGCTCGAAGCTGCGGGCGTGGCGCTGACGGCCGACCCGGACGCCGTCGCCAGCGCGGAGATCGAGCTCAAGTACGACGGGTATCTCGCGCGCGAGCGGGAGGCGGCCGGGCGGCTGGCGGAGCTCGCCGCGTTCGCGCTGCCCGGGGAGCTTCCCTACCTCGAGCTGAAGAGTCTGGCGACGGAGGCGCGACAGAAGCTGGATCGGATCCGCCCGACCTCGCTGGCGCAGGCGGCGCGTATTCCCGGCGTCTCGCCGAGCGACCTCCACAACCTCGTAGTCGAGACGGCGCGTTGGCGCCGACGCGTGGCCTAGTCGAAGCGCCGAGGTAGGTGTTTCACGTGAAACGTGGCATCGGTTTCACGTGAAACTCGGCCTTTACGCCACTCGGGCCGCTCCGTATATTGGGACCATTCCAGCAGTACAGCAATATAACACATTTATTTTCAATATGTTATAGAGATGTCACGCGTCATCGCGATCGCTAATCAAAAAGGCGGCGTCGGAAAAACAACGACCGCCGTCAATCTCGCCGCCTCGCTCGCGACCGCGGAGCGGAAGACGCTCCTGGTCGACGCCGATCCACAGGCCAACTCGACGAGCGGCGTCGGCATCGAGCGCGACCGCATCCGGCACTCGTTGTACGACGCGCTGCTCGACGGCCGGGCGCTCGCCGACGCGCGCTTCCAGCACGTCCACTTCCCCTACCTCGATGTCGTGGCGGCGACCCAGGACCTGGTCGGTGCCGAGATCGAGCTGGTCAACAAGCAAGGGCGGGAGACGGTGATGCGCCGCGCCCTGCGCGACCTGCGCGACCAGTACCAGTACGTGATCATCGATTGCCCGCCGTCGCTCGGGCTCTTGACGCTCAACATGCTCACGGCGGCGGACAGCGTGCTCATCCCGATCCAGTGCGAGTACTACGCGCTCGAGGGTCTCTCGCAGCTCCTCAATACCATCAAGCTGGTGCAGCGGAATTTCAACGCCGCCCTGGCGATCGACGGCGCGCTCCTGACCATGTACGACGCCCGGCTCAACCTCTCGAAGCAGGTCGCGGACGAAGCGAAGGAGTATTTCGGGTCCCAGATGTTCGGGATCACCATTCCCCGCAACGTGCGCCTGGCCGAGGCCCCGAGCTTCGGGAAACCCATCCTCTTGTATGACGTGCAGTCGGTGGGCGCCAAGAGCTACCTGGCCGTGGCGCAGGAGCTCATCCGGCGCGTCGAACGCGGCAGCTTGGCGGCCTCGTCCGCCTCCGCCCCCTCCCCTGCTCCGCCCGCTGCTGAACCGCTGCCGGAGGTGCCCGCATGACGGAAACCATCACGAGTCGCCGTCGCCTCGGCCGAGGGCTCGAAGCCCTGCTGGGACCCACCCGCGAGGAGGCGCAGCGCGAGGGCAGTCTCGTCGAGCTGGCCATCGCCGAGATCCGCCCCAACCCGTACCAACCACGCCGCGACGTCGACCCCGCCGCGCTCGACGAGCTCACGGCGTCGATCCGCAAAGCGGGTCTGCTCCAGCCGGTCGTGGTGCGGCAGGCGCCCGTCGGCAGCGGTGGTGCGGGCAATGGCGGATTCGAGCTGATCGCCGGCGAACGGCGGTTGCGCGCCTGCCAAGCGCTCGGCTGGGAGAAGATCCCCGCCGTCAAGCGCGAGGTGGACGACCGCACCGTGCTGACACTCGCGTTGGTCGAGAACCTGCAGCGCGACGATCTGTCCCCTGTGGACGAAGCGCGCGGGTACGAACGGCTCATCGCCGAATTCAGCCTGACGCAGCAGGACGTGGCGGATGCGGTGGGACGCGACCGCTCGACCGTCGCGAATGCCCTCCGGCTCCTCAAGCTCCCGGCGGCGGTGCTCGCACTGCTGCACGACGGCGGGTTATCGGTCGGCCACGCTCGCGCGCTCCTCGCCCTCGACGACGCACGCCTCGCCACGTCACTTGCCAAGGAAGCGGTCGACGCCGGCCTGTCGGTGCGGGACGTCGAGGACCGGGTGCGCGGAGGGCGGGCGCCGGTGAGACGCCCGCGGCTCAAGAAAGGGCAGGGCCAGGCGCCCGAAGTGCGTCGCATCGAAGACGCGCTGCGGCGCCGGCTCGGCACCGACGTCCGCGTGACGCTCCGCGCCAAGGGCAAGGGACAACTACACGTCAACTTCTACTCCAACGACGATCTCGCGCGCCTCCTCGAGCTGATCCTGGGTGCGCCGTTCGACGGATGAGGCACAAGGATCGCCGCGTCACCATCGTCGTCCATACCGACGGGGAACTCGCCTCCCGTCAGTACCGCCTGCCCCTCTGGGCCTTCGAGGCGGGAAAGTGGTCCGCGCTGGTGATCGGCCTGCTGATCGTGTTGTTCTTCGCGTTCGCCGGGCCGATCGGTCGCGCCGCCGCCCGCGTGCCGGGGCTGGAGCGCGAAGTCGCGCGCCTCGAGCAGGAGAACAGCCGCGTGCAGCAGCTCGCCGCGGCGTTGAACCGCGCCGAATCGAATTACCAGGAGCTCCGCTCCATGCTCGGCGTCAAAGCGCCCCCCGACAAGGCCGCCGTCAGCCCCGACCTGATGCACAGCATCGCGGTGCGCGCGCGACCACCCTCGGCGCCGCTGCGCTACGAGACCGGCACCTCGGAGCCGACGCACTGGCCGCTCGATATCCCCGGCTTCGTCACCCGCGGCCAGGTGCGGCCGGGCGATCCCGCCGAGTCTCACCCCGGCATCGATATCGCCGTGCCCCCGGGCACGCCGGTGCGCGCGGCGGGCGGTGGCGTCGTCGAGGCCGCCGGCACCGACCCCGCCTACGGGCAGTTCGTCCTCTTGCGTCATGCGGGGGGCTTTGAAACGATGTACGGGCACGCGTCGCGCATCCTGGTGCGCGAGGGCGATTCGACGCAGGCGGGACAGGTGATCGCGCTGTCCGGCAACTCGGGGCGATCCACCGCGCCGCACCTCCACTTCGAAATCCGCCGCGATAGGAAATCACTCGACCCCCTCACGGTCGTCAAACAGGAGAATTGACATGGCGATGTTCACCGAGAAGGGGCAGGGCGCGCCCGAGGGCGAACCCGGACTTTCCATCATCGGCACGGGGATGCGCGTCGTCGGCGACATCACCGCCGACGGCGTCGTAAAGATCGAGGGCACCGTGGTGGGTACGGTGCGCGCCGCCCGGCAGGTGCTGGTGGGGAAGGGGGGGGAGGTCGAGGGGGACGTGATCTCGCGCGAAGCGATCATCGGCGGCGAGGTACGGGGCAGCATCCGGGCCGACGAGCGCATCGAGATTCAGTCCACCAGCGTCGTGCATGGTGACGTAGCGGCCAAGCGACTGCTGGTGCAGGAAGGCGGCGAGATCAACGGCGTCGTTCGCATGGGGGAAGCGGCGCTCGAAGCAGAGCCGGGCGAAAAGCTCAACGCGGGGCGGACGTACTAAACGCCCCCGGGGATATCCACACTGCACACGCTCCCCATGTGGATTTCATATCTTGTTGTCAATAAATAGCTTAGCTGCTGTTGTGACGTGAGAATCTCGCGTCACTGTCGATAATCTGGTGAGATAATGTCTCGATACTGGCTCGCCTGATGCGCGCGATCGATCTGGCCGTGCTGGTGTCGTATCTCGATCGCTATCTCCGCATCAGCGAGGTGGCGGACGCTCCCAACGCTCTCAACGGGCTCCAGGTCGCGAACGGTGGAACGATCAGCCGTGCGGCGGCCGCCGTGGACCTATGCGACGCCACGGTGCAGATGGCGGCGCAGCAAGGGGCCGACTTGCTCCTGGTCCATCACGGTCTCTTCTGGCGCGGGCTCGAGCCCCTCACCGGGCGCGCGTATCGTCGGGTGGCGGGACTCATCAAGCACAACATCGCACTGTACAGCGCGCACCTCCCGTTGGACGTGCATCCCGAGGTCGGCAACAACGCGCTATTGGCCCACCAACTTGGCGTCGCTCGGCGCGGAGAGTTCGGGGAGGAGTACGGGATGCGGATCGGCGTCTGGGGAGAGGTCGACGTCCCGCGGGCGGCCCTGGCGCAGCGCCTGGAAGACGTCGTGGGCGGGCGCACCCGGCTCATGGCGTTCGGGCCCGAGCGCGTGCGCCGGGTCGGGATCGTCACGGGAGCTGCGGGCTCGATGATCGGGCAGGCCGCCGCGCTGGGCCTCGACACGTACATCACGGGTGAAGGGCCGCACCACACGTTCTTCGATGCCGAGGAGCTGGGGTTGAACGTGTTCTACGCGGGGCACTACGCGACGGAAACGTTCGGCGTGAAGGCACTGGCCGAGCGGCTCTGCACCGAGTTCGACCTCCCTTGGACGTTTCTGGACCACCCGACGGACCTCTGAGCGGTCAGGGCACCGCCATGATCCCGACCTCGTCGCCGTAGTCGTCGGCCGCACGAGTCATTCCGGCCGGGACGATCCACGCGCCCCCGTCGATCCGTACGTTCAGCCGGTGCAGGCCCCTCGGGATCAGCAGCACCGCTTCCCATATTCCTTCGGCGGTGCGGCGCAGCGGGCGCGGTTCCCAGTCGGTGAAGTCGCCCGCGAGCTCGACGCCCGCCACGCCGCTGGCCGTGTGCAGTACGAGGCGGACGGCGCCCTCGGGCTGCGACACAACCTCGAGCCGCGCACCCGCGACGGGGTCATCGTCGTCCGGCGTCTGCTGCCGCGCGGCGCTCGGCAGAGCGGTGCGCGCGGCGAGCCGGGCCGGGCTCGCAAGGCGCAGCCGTATGCCGCCGCTCACGTAGCGACCGGCCACGCTGCCACTGACCGGGTCGGTGGGGTAGCGACCCCCGGCCACGAATAGCATTGTTCGCTGGCCCAGCGTGAGCGTTGCGCTCGCTTCGCCGAACACGCCGTGCCCGCCCCCCCGGCTCGCGAACCGGGCCCCGAGGGATGCGTCGAGGGCGATCGCCCCGCGACATGTCTGAGCGGTCGATACGAAATCACTGAACGCCGTGTCGCCCACGAACGACCGGGTCGCCGACGCCGTCAGCATCACGTGGGAGCGCCGCGCCCACGCTCCGATACCCGCAACCGTGACAGGACGGGCCGCCCGGCCGTACGACGTGCCTCCCGCCGTGCCTCCGATCCAGACGCCACTGCTTGCCCCCACGATGTGCAGCCGCGCGTCGGCGGTGGCGTGCCAGAAGCTCGCGAAGTCGAGATAGCGGCTCGCGCCCACCGAGCCACCCAGTTCACCCCGCCAGCGATGCTCGGCGGGACGGATCAGGAACGAGCCGGCGACGAGACCCTGGAGACTCCGGTGGCCGCTCTCGAACCGCAGATAGGTGCCGCGCGCCGTGACGGTGCTGGTCGGCTGCTCCCAGCGCAGGGCGAGCGAGAGCGACGCGGCCGCCGACGGGAGGAAGCCGTCGTAGCGTACGGACGACACGCCGACGTCGACGGTACCCGTCGTTTGCGCCGACGGGGCGCGAGGGCTCAAGAGCGACCACGCCGCGGCGACGGACGCGGCCCACGTATGTCTCGCGGCCCTGGGCGGCCGCACGCGATCAGGGACGGCCGGGGCGCTGCTGGCGGGCCCCCGCGTTCACCTGCACGGCTGTGTTGGTGGCCGCGGCGGCGGTCGCGGACGCGGGCGGTGCGCCGAGTGCGATGTCGCGCTCCACGGCGCGGCGGAACTCGACCAGGTCTGTGTCTCGTGCGTTCGCGGCGAGGGAGAGCACCGCGGCCGCGGCGCTGTCGACCGGGACGCCGCTCGCGACCAGGTCAGTGAGCACGGCGAGCGGCACGATGAGGGACGCCCGCCGCACCCGCCGCAGCTCGGTCAAGGTGGCCGCGGGCGCCCCGGCGCGCAGCGCCGCGGCCGCGGCCGTCAGCTCGGGTGGCGAGGCCGTGGGGCCGAGGGCGTGACGCGCGTGACCCAGGTCGAGGGCCAGCCCGCGGACGGCGGCGACGATGCGGTCGGCGGTGGCCCCCTTGGTCGCGCCTTCGAGGGCGCGCTGCACCAACGGCTCGGTGGGGAGCGCGGCCGCGCGCGCCGAATCGACCAGCGCCGCCACGATCGGTCGGGTGATCGAGTCGAGGCGCTCGAGCCGCGAATCGGGCCGCTGGGCGGCGGCCTGGAGCGCGACGAGGGTCGCCGCGACCAACAGCGTCAAGAGCCCCCCACAGTCACGACCGAGCTCGGCGTGCCGAACTCGTCATCGCGCGCGGCGGGAGCCGCGGGATCGGCCAGCCAGCTCACGCCGTCCACGAGGAACGCGTAGCGATACCGCCCCGGTGTCAACGGAAGCACAGCGGTCCACACCGATGCTTGCTTGCCGGCGCGCTGCATCGGCGTGCGGGCGGCGTCCCAGTCGTTGAAGTCCCCTACGAGCGACACAGTCGCCGCGCGCGGCGCGACCACGACGAAGCTGAACTCGCGCGCGCCGGTGGAGGCGGGGTGAGACAGTCGATCGGGACGCGACAGTACGACCGCGACGAACACCGCGGCGATCGCGAGCGCGCCCAATGGCGAGAGCCGCACGGTGCGGGGCCTCGTGAGCCAGTGCCAGGCCGCGCGCGTCGTCCCTCCCGCCCGGCGGGCCGGGAGCCGCGCGATCTGCTCCATCACGCGCGCGTCGAGGTTCGCATCGACCGTGACCGGACGGCGCAGCTGCCGCACGACGCGCCCGATGAGCTCCTCATCCGGCTCAAACACGCTCTGCCTCCCTGAGAATCACTTGCAGCTGCTCGCGGGCGCGCTTCACGCGCATCTTGAGCGCCGACACGCCCGCACCGGTCAGCCGCGCCATCTCCTCGTAGTCCAAGTCCTCGACATGCTTGAGGAGGAACGCCTCGCGGTATTCCGGGCCCAGCCGCGCCAGGGCACGCTGCACGACGTCGCCGTCCTCGGTCCGCTCGGCAGCGCTGGGATGCGCGACGCCGTTGAGGGCCGCTTCGTCGCGCACGAACACGCGCCCGCGCCTGGCCGCGCGGGCGCCCGTCGTGCGGCACCGATTCACCAGAATGCCGTACAGCCACGCCCCGAAACGCGCCGGATCGTCGCAGCGCTCGAGCGAGCGATACGCTCGGACGAACGCGTCCTGCAGCGCCTCCTCGGCGTCCTCGCGATCGCCGAGCATGTGCACGGCGTAGCGGGCCAGGCGGTCACGGTACCGCGCGACGAGCGTAGCGTATGCTGCGGTGTCGCCGCCGAGCACCCGGCGCACCGCTTCCGCGTCGCTCGTCCCCACGCTGTGTATACCCACCCGCGCTCCCCGGACGTCACATCGGTGCCAGGCAGCCGCGCTTGTGACGCGGCGCATTGCAGCAGAGGTATCTCTCACGAAGGTGACCTGCAAGTCCGCTGCCACAGGAGCTGGTCAATGTCGCAACGTGCCACACTCGCCGGATGCTTGGTGGTCGCCCTCTCGCTGGCCGGCTGCTACCAGGACGACGTCACGCTCGCCTCGCCAGCGCGCCTGCGGCCGCTCATCACGGTGCGGCTCACGGACGCGCCCTTCCCGTACGACTCGCTGCACAGCGTCACCATCTATGTGGTGCGGATCGAGGCCAGTACGACGCAGGATACCAGTGGCGGCGGTACGTGGGTCGTCATAACCGAGCCCCGCAAGAGCTTCGACTTGCTCGCCCTGCAGCAGGGGACCACGGCGCTCCTAGGCGCCGGTGAGATGCCGGCGGGCCAGTACCACAGGGTCCGCATGACCATCGATACTAGTCTGTCGTCGATCACCTGGAACGATGCGGCCCAGCATCCGGCGCAGGTGAACTGGCACGGCTGGTCGACGATCTATGCGGCGGTCGAGTATCCCGTGAACGTGGCGACCCAGGGCGCCGACATCGTGCTCGATTTCGACGTCGGTCGGAGCTTTCTGTACGACTATTACGCCACGAACAGCGCGTTCGATTTCAATCCGATCTTGCGAGCGATCAATTCCGCCGCAGCCGGCGCGATCGCCGGGACGGTGAGGAGGGACTCCAGCGGCACGACCAGTCCCGTCCCGAACGCTCAAGTTTCCGTGTTCGGGATGTATCCCGGGCAACCGGATAGCGTCGGGTACCTCGAGGCGACCGGCCGCAGTGATACAGCTGGACGGTACCAGGTCGGCTTCCTTCCCCCGGGGCAGTATTTCGTGAAGATCGAGGAGCCCTTCATGCCCTGGCTCTCGGCGGTCGTCAACTCCAACGTCGGGGTGCGGCCAGGGGAAACGACGACCGTTTCGGTGTTGCTGCCCCAGGCCGGCGCCGGCCACCCATACATCCACGTTAGCGGGCCGACCCAGGTGGGTGTCGGCGGAGGCATTAATGTGTTCGCGGCGGTCGGGGATGCGAACGGCAACCCGATCCAGAATCCTGCGATTACGTGGACGAGCAGTAATTCCACCGTGGCGGCCATCCAGGGAGGGAACGACACAGTTACAAGTGGAATCGTATCGGTCAGAGGCGTGCAGGTCGGCGTCGCGACAATTCGTGCCACGAGCGGCGGCTTGTCGGACTCGCTCATCGTGCATGTTGTCGCGTCGGCATCGGTCGGCTCGATCACCGTCGTGCCCGAGAGCGCCACGGTGACCGTGGGGGACACCGGGGTGTTCCTCCAGGCGGCATTCAGCGATACGGCCGGGCAGGTGCTCGGCCCCGGTTATGCATCGTGGTCCAGTTCCGACACCACCGTGGTCTTCGTGTACCCGTGCGGCTCCTGCCTTGGTGATCGAGCGCTCGGGCGCGCTCCCGGGACCGCTACCGTGTTCGCGACCAGCAACGGCAAGACAGGGCAGGCGACGATCACCGTCACCCCTTCCTCGTCTGCTCCCGTTGCTACCGTAACCGTCGTCCCCGCTAGCGCGACCCTGGCGGTGGGAGACAGCGTGATGTTCCGGGCCGACCTGCGCGACGCCGCGGGCAACCTACTGTCGAATCGGGCCGTAACTTGGTCGGCGAGCGACAGCTCGATAATTAGCCTGCATGGGTTCGGGGATCAGGCGCTCGTGCAGCCTCGGGCCGTGGGGAGCGCCATCTTGCGCGCCACCAGCGAGGGCAAGACCGGCCAGGCGACGATCACGGTCCACTGACGCGGGGGGCTCGCCGCGCGCCCCACCGGTCGGTAGTTTGCGAGTTCCCCCGTTCCCTTGTCGGGAGGACTCGTGCGCCGCACTGTACTCCTGGGCCTGGTCCTCGCGGCCGCCTGCGCCCGGCCGCCGCAGGCCATCGCTCCGCCGCAGCCCGGCCTGTTCGGCCCCTCCAGTCAGCCCGTGCTCTTGCCGCCGCGATTCGGTGAGCCCGGCCTGCCGCGCACCGACGCCGATTGGCGTGCCGTCGGCCGGGAAGCGGCGGCGCTCTTGTCGCAGTACGTCGCGATCAACACCACCAACCCTCCCGGCAACGAGCTCAAGACGGCCGAGTGGCTCAAGGCCGTGCTCGCGCGCGAGGGGATCACCGCGCAGATCTTCGAGCCCGGGCCGGGGAAGGCGAACCTGTACGCGCGCCTCGCCGGAGACGGCAGCGCCCGGCCGCTCATCCTGCTCAACCACATGGACGTGGTGCTGGCGACCCCGGAATACTGGAAGGTCGACCCCTTCGCCGGCACGGTGCAGGACGGCTATCTGTGGGGGCGTGGCGCGCTCGACATGAAGGGCGAGGCGATCACGCAGCTCATGACGCTGCTCATACTCAAACGCGCCGGCGTGGCGCTCAAGCGTGACGTGATTTTCCTCGCTACGGCCGACGAGGAGGTGGGCGCCGGCGTCGGGGCGGGGTGGATGGTGGAGCATCACCCGGAACTGGTGCAGGACGCTGAGTTCATGATCACCGAAGGGGGCACGATCCGCGCGGGCCCCACCGGGCGGATCGAGTACTACGGCGTAGGGACCACCGAGAAGTCGCCGTTCTGGCTCGAGGTGACGGCCCACGGCACGGCGGGACACGGCTCCCGACCCACTCCCGACAACCCGGTGCACCGGCTAGTGCGCGCGCTGTATCGCATCGCCAGCTATCAGACGCCCCTCGTGGCGACGCCGGCGGTGGAGCGCTACCTGCGCGATCTCTCGACCATCGAGCCCGACCCGGTGCGGCGCGCCTGGCTCGCGGATGTGCGCGCGGCGCTCAAGGATTCCGCCGCCGTCCGCGCCCTCACGGGGGACCTCACGTACAACGCGCTGCTCCGCAACACGATTTCGATCACCGGCCTCACGGGCAGCGACAAGACAAACGTGATCCCGTCGGTGGCCACGGCCGGGCTCGACGTGCGGCTCCTGCCGGGGCAGGACCCGCAGGCGTTCCTCGCCGATCTGATTCGCGTGGTCGGGGACACGGCCGTCGCTATCAGGCCGCCCGGCCTCACCTGGCCGGCGACCGAAAGTCCGACGGACACGGACCTGTTCCGCGCCATCGTGGCCGCGGCGCACGAGCGGACGCCCAATGCCCTGGTCACCACGCCGCCGCTCACCGGCTTTACCGATAGCCATTACTTCCGGCAGCTCGGGATCGTGAGCTACGGCCTGTCGCCGTTTCCGCTCAACCAGACCGAGTCGCGCGGCGTGCACGGGAACGACGAGCGGGTGAGCCTCGACGATATCGCGTTCGGCGTGCACTTCGTATACGACATAGTCTCCCGCGTCGTCGCGCGGTGATGGCGTTCTTCCTGCACCCGCGCCGCCACCCGCCGGCGCGGGAGCGGCGTCCGCCCGTGTTCGAGCGGCTCACCAAAGCGCGCGTGGGCTGGGTGGTGGAGCGCCTGGCCGCGCCGTTCGCGCGGTGGGACAGCGCGCGGCTCGAGACTCCCGAGATCGCCCTCCCCGTGCGCGACCTGGACCCCCGGCTCGTCGGCTACCGCATCGCGCTCGTGACCGACCTGCATCACGGGCCCGCCGTGCCCGACCGCTGGTTCGCCCGCGTGGCGGATCGCGTGGCCGACCTCGCGCCCGATCTCGTCGCCCTGGGTGGGGACTTCGTGAGCCACGCCCGCAGCGATCTCGATGGGCTGGACGGCATCCTGGCACGGTTTCGCGCCCGCGACGGCAGCGTGGCCGTGCTCGGCAATCACGACCACTGGGTCGATCCCGACATGGTGGGGCGCATCGTTGAGCGCGCCGGCGCGCGGCTGCTCACGAACCGGCACGAGTTGTTCCGCCGCGGGACGGCAACGCTCGCCGTCGCCGGGGTCGACGACTTCAGCCACGGTGCGGTGCGGCCCGACGAGGCGCTCGCCGGTGTGCCGGCCGACGTGCCGCGCGTGCTGCTGTCGCACAATCCCGACCTGATCGAGTATCTCCCCGCCGGGCTGCGCGTGGACGTGATGCTTTCGGGACACACCCACAACGGCCAGGCGCACCTGCCGCTGGTCGGACCGATCATCGCGCCATCGCAGTTCGGCCGGAAGTACCTCCACGGACTGAAGCGCGTGGGAGAGACCTGGCTCTATGTGTCGGCGGGGGTCGGCAGCGCGGCGATTCCCCGGTGGCGCAATCCGCCGGAGCTGCCCGTGCTCCGCCTGACGGCGGCGTAACCGGCTACTTGAGGGAGACGACGAACCTGACGATCACGGTCTCCGCCGTCTGCGGCGCCACCGTGCAGAAGCAATCCAGGCCGATCAAGCGCTTGACGCCCAGCACCTCCGCCTCCGCGATTCCCGGCACATCACGGTACGCGATCTCGAGCATGGTCCCGTCGATGATGCGGTAGGCCACCGGGCGACCGCACAGGCGGTGGTGCGGATCGATCCTGGCGAGGCCCTCGCTGAGCCGGTGGCGGATCGCGCTGGCCTGCTCGGACTGCGCGACGGGGAGGTCGGTCACAGGGCCGCCCCACGGCGGTTTGCCGACACGGCGGCTGCATTGCGCCGCAGGCCGGAGGCACCGGGGCGCTCGAACGGCGTGTCGCCGAAGCGCCGCTCGAACTCGTCGGGCGCGACGGCGAGCAGCTCCGCCAGGTCGGGTGCGGCGATCTCGGCACGGACGGCGAGCGCCCGGTCAGACGTCGGCTCCGCGAACCTGATGTTCCACGGGCACACATCCTGACATACGTCGCATCCGAAGAGCCAGTCGCCCACCAGCCGGCGTTCGTCATCCCGGAACGGCGCTGCGTGCTCGATCGTGAGGTAGGAGATGCAGCGCCGGGCGTCGAGCACTCGGGCCTCGACGAACGCGTCGGTGGGACAGGCGTCGAGACAACGGCGGCACGTGCCGCAGCGATCGGCCTGGAACGGCAGGTCGCAGACGAACTCCGCATCGGTGAAGATCACGCCGATGAAGGTGAACGAGCCGATCGTCGGATTGATCAGCATGGTGTTCTTCCCGGTCCAGCCCAGCCCGGCGCGCTGCGCCAGCTCGCGCTCCGGGACCGGACCCGCGTCGACGTAACAGCGTGTCCTCGCGCCGGGCGCGAGCTCCCGGACGGCGGTAGCGAGCTGCTCGAGGCGGCGGCCGATGACCGTGTGGTAGTCGGTGGACCAGGCGTACTGGGCGACTTTCCCGGAGACCGTACTCACCCCGGGCGCAAACCCGGGGTCAGTCGCGCCATGGAAGTAGTTGGTCAGCGTGACGATCGCGACACGTGCGTCTGGGACGATGCGGGCCGGACGTTTCCGTTTCTCCACCTGGCGATGCAGGTACGTCATGCTGCCCGCGTACCCGGCGGCGAGCCACTGATCCAAGTCGTCCGCGTGCGCGTTCGACTCGAGGCTCGCTACACCCACGGCGTCGAAACCGACCTCGAGGGCTCGACGCTTCACCGCGACGGTTATCCGTGACGCCTCTCCGTGACGCCTCTCCGCGACGCCTCTTTTCATAGACGCATCGTCTCCCGTCTCCACCGAGCGAAGCGGATGACGTCGTCGAGCGGCGGCACGGCCGCGGCGTCGCCGTAGGCGGTGAACATTCGCCAGCGCACGTACTCACGCGGCGGCAGCGGCAGAAACGGCGCCCGGCGGTACCAATCGCGCGCGCGGGAGCTCCAGGCGAGACGGACGAGGTCGAGTGCCAGGCGCGGGTTCACGAGCGCCCGTAGGGCGAGGCGTACGGTGAGCGCCGGCCAACCGGCGCGTGGCTGCATGAGAGCCAATCTACTCGCGAGGCGTGCCCGGCGCGCTTTTCCTCCTGTATATTGACCGCCTATGACGCTCGCTGGCCGTCACATCGGCACTGCTGCCGGGGCGCACCCGCTCGCCCGCTATCGCAGCGAGTTCCCGATCTTTCGGGACGGCATCTATTTGAACACGTGCTCCCTCGGTGCCCTCGGCGAGCGCACGCGTCGGCGCGTCGCCGAATTTCTCGATGTCTGGCAGCGCCGCGGAGCGTCCGCCTGGTACGACGTGTGGTGGGGGGCGCTCGGGGAATTGCGCGCCCGCTACGCGCGGGTCGTGAACGCCGGCCCGGCGGAAATCGCGCTCGCGCCGAGCATCTCAGTCGCGCTCTCGGCCGTGGCGGAGGCGCTGGACTACGCTCGCCGCCCACGCGTGGTGATCACGTCGCTCGATTTCCCGACCGTGGCCTATCAATGGCTGGCCAAACAGCCGCGCGGCGTGGAGCTGGTCGTGGTCGAGAGCTCAGACGGCGTCTCGGTGCCGGTGGAGGCGATCGCGCGGGCCGTGGATGAGCGGACCGCCCTGGTGGCCACGTCCCACGTGTACTTCACGAGCGGGGCGATCCAGGATATCGCGGCGGTCGCCGAGGCCGCGCACCGGCGCGGTGCGCTGCTGCTTGTCGACGCCTACCAGTCCGTGGGGCAGCTCCCGGTGGACGTGAAGGCCGCGGGCGTGGACTTCCTGACCGCCGGCGGGCTCAAATGGCTGCTGGGCGGGCCGGGGATCGTGTTTCTGTATGCGCGCGAGCAACTGACGCGGAGCCTGGCCCCGCAAATCGCCGGCTGGTTCGGCCACAGGAACCAATTCGCGTTCGATCCGCGCGTGCTGGAGCTGCACGATGACGCGCGCCGCTTCGAGCTCGGCACCCCATCGCTCGCGGCGGTGTACGCCCAGCTCGGTGGTCTCGACTACATCGAAGAGATCGGGGTCCCCGCGATCCGGCGGGTGACCGCCGAGCTCACCGAGGACCTGATCGGGCGGGCGCGGGAACATGGCTTCCGGCCCAAGGTCGCCGCGCGCGCCCAGGAGCGCTCGGCGATCGTCATGCTGCCGGCGGCCGATCCGGCGGCGGGCGTCCGACACCTCGCCGCCGCCGGCATCGTCGCCGACACGCGCCCGGGGCACGTGCGCCTCTCCCCTTTCTTCTATAACGTGCAGGACGACCATGTCGCAGCGCTCGAGCAGCTCGCCACGCACGGCGATCACTGAGGACGAACGACTCCTCTCCCAGGTTCCCCGCGAGCGCCGGCCCTTCACGCGGACGGACTCGTGGCGCGTGCTCCGGATCATGGGCGAATTCGTCGAGGGATTCGACACGCTCTCCGACGTCTACAGCGCCGTCACGGTATTCGGGTCGGCGCGTACCCCGGCGGACGATCCCTACTACGAGCATGCCGTGGAAACCGCGCGGCTGCTCGCCCAGGAGGGCTTCCCGATCATTACGGGGGGCGGGCCCGGGATCATGGAAGCGGCAAATCGCGGCTGCCAGGAGGGCAACGGCCTGTCGATCGGCTGCAATATCGAACTGCCGTTCGAGCAGGGGCTCAACCCCTACGTCGAGCGCGCCATCAACTTCCGCTATTTCTTCGTCCGCAAGACGATGTTCGTGAAGTATTCCACGGGGTTCATCGTCTTCCCGGGCGGCTACGGCACCATGGATGAGCTGTTCGAGGCGCTGACGCTGATCCAGACCGGGAAGGTGACGCACTTCCCGGTGATCCTGTTCGGCCGGGCGTATTGGCAGGGGCTTGCCGAGTGGCTGCGGGAGCGCGTCGCCGGCGAGGGGAAGATCGCCACGACCGATCTGCAGCTCTTCACCATCACGGACAGCCCGCGGGAGGCGGTGGCGATCGTGCGGCAGGCGCGCGAGCGCCGCACGCAGGCGCTCCCCGCCGCGTCGGCCGAAAGCGACGTCTAGCGACTGGGGACGCCACGATGACTCGGAAGGACTTTCTGCGCGGCCAGCGCATCGATCCGAAGCCGATCACCGGCCGGGAGACGATCCCGGACCTGGTGGACCACGCGTTCCTCGCCTACAACGCCGGCCGCCTGGCGGAGGGGTGCCGCCTGTTCGCGGAGCGGATGCTCGAGGACGACGTCACCGTCGGGATGAGCTTGACGGGGGCGATGACCCCTGCCGGACTCGGGATGTCCACCATCATTCCGCTCGTCGAGGCCGGGTTTCTCGACTGGATCGTTTCCACCGGCGCGAACCTGTACCACGACGCGCATTTCGGGCTGGGGCTCGCGATGCATCGCGGGACGCCGTTCGCGGACGACGTAGAGCTGCGCGAAGAGGGAGTGGTGCGCATCTACGACATCTTCTTCGACTACGAGGTGCTGCTCTCGACCGACGCCTTCATCCGCGAGGTGTCGGCGGCGCCCGAGTTCCAGCGGCCGATGAGCACGGCGGAGTACCACTATCTCCTGGGCGGGTACGTCCTCCAGCGGGAGCAGGCGCTGGGCTTGTCGCGGAAATCCCTGCTCGGCGTCGCCCATCAGTGCGGCGTGCCGGTCTACACGTCGTCGCCCGGCGATTCGTCGATCGGCATGAACGTCGCCGAGCAGGCGCTGACGGGCTCCCGGCTGCGTTTCGATCCGAGCGCCGACGTGAACGAGACCTCGGCGATCGTGTTCGACGCGAAGACGCACGGCGGCAAGAGCGGGGTCCTGATCATCGGGGGCGGCAGCCCCAAGAATTTCGTGCTCCAGACGGAGCCGCAGATCCAGGAGGTCCTGGGCATCAGCGAGAAAGGGCACGACTACTACCTGCAGATCACCGACGCCCGCCCCGACACCGGCGGCCTGTCGGGGGCGACACCCTCCGAGGCGGTGAGCTGGGGCAAGCTCGACCCCGACCAGCTCCCGGGCACCGTGGTCTGCTACCTCGACAACACGGTCGGCTTTCCGATCGTCGCCGCGTACGCGCTCGCCAAGCGGAAGAAGCGGCGGCTCAGACGGCTGTACGATCGGCGCGACCAGCTCCTGCGCCAGCTCACCGCGGCGTACCGCGAGGCGAAGGCGGACCGCGACGCCCGCGCGGAGGCGACGACTGTCGACCGCAGACCCTGAGTTCGCGGCTCCCGCGGCCACGTCCGGGGCGTACGCGGCGTATGCCCTGGGTTTGCTCACGCTCATCAACCTCCTCAACTACACCGACCGCAACGTCGTCTTCGCCCTGTTCGAGCCGATCAAGCGGGAGCTCGTCGTCTCCGACCAGCAGCTGGGGTGGCTGGGATCTGCGTACGTCGTCGTGCTGTCGCTGTTCGCGCTGCCGCTCGGCGTGCTGGGAGACCTGAAGTCGCGGCGCGCGGTCATCGCGTTCGGCGTGGGCCTGTGGAGCGCCTGTACCGCGCTGGGTGCGGCCGTGAGTCGCTTCTGGCAGCTGCTGCTGTGCCGGGCCCTGGTGGGCGTGGGAGAAGCGGGCTACGGGCCCGCCGCGCAGGCCCTGATCGCCGAGTTCTTCCTCGGCCGCCGCCGCGCGTTCGCCATCGGGATCTACTCGGTCGGCATGGCGTTCGGCGGCGTGCTCGGCATCTGGTTGGGCGGAGTGCTCGCCGAGCGCCACGGTTGGCGGGCGGCCTTCGTCGTGCTCGGCGTCCCCGGATTCGTGCTGGCGCTGCTCGCGTCGCGGCTGCGGGAGCCGCGGCGTCGCCCGCCCGCCACGATCCGCGCCACCGTGGAGGGCTGGTACGCGCGCGGGCGCGCCCGCGCGCGACAGGCCCTGCGTCTGGGCAAGCCGCTGATCTGGTGTACGCTGGCGGGGGCGGCGCTCTCGAGCGTGTTCGACGTGCTCCAGGGGCTTCCGCCCGGGATCGACACGGCGGTGTTCGCGGCGTGCGTGAGCGTCGGCATCGTCTGGACGGTGGTGCGACTGGTCCCCGTCGCCGTACGCGGGACCAGCGAAGCGACCGAAGTCGCGGCCACGGCATTCGGGGATTTCCTCCAGGCCTCCGGCACGGTCCTCCGGACGCCGACCCTGATCTGGATGTTCGTCGGCGGAGCGCTCGTCACCTTCGCCGTGAACGGGCTGATCGCGTGGGCGCCGAGTTTTCTCGAGCGCACCCACGGGCTGTCGGTCGCGACCATCGGGCGGCAGTTCGGGGTGTGGGGGCTCGCGGGCGGGGCGCTGGGTGCGCTGTTCGGGGGTCGGACCGGCGACTGGCTCCTGGCGCGCTGGAGCGGCGGCCGGGTCGTCGTGTCGGGCGCGGGGTTCGTGCTGGGGGGTCCGGTGTGCGCCGCCCTGCTGCTGATCGACGAGCTGCGGCTGTTCGTGCCGCTCCTATTCGCGACGTTCTTCCTGTACTCGTGGTACAACGGTCCCCTCTCGGCCGTCATTCTCGACGTGGTGCCGGCCGCCGTCCGGGCATCGGTGCTGGGCGCCTTCGTGCTGTTCTCGCATCTGGCCGGCGACGCCATCGCCCCACCCTTGATCGGCTACCTCTCCGACCGGATCGGCCTGCGGGCGGCGATGCTGCTGCTGCCGACGGCGGGTGCGGTGGGGGGGCTGGTGATTCTTATCGCGCTCACCACGGTAGGGCGGGACATGGCGCGGGTGAGAGCATGAATGCGGAATGGGGAATGCGGAATGCGGAATGTCAGTGTAGGCGTCGCACCGCGATCGACCTCCCACTGCAATTCCGCATTCCGCATTCCGCATTCCACATTGGGCGGCGGGGGGGAGCGGGGCAATGAAGGTCGCCGTCGTGTTCGACACACTCCACCCCGACTGGGAGGACGCCGACTACAAGAAGGAGGTCGAAGCAAGAGTCGAGGAGGCGGAGTACGACGTGGCCCGGGCCCTGATGGCGCTGACGCACGACGTGCTCATGGTGGGCGTGGCCGAGCAGCTCGCGCCGGTGCTCGAGCGGCTGGCCGCCTTCCAGCCGAAGCTCGTCTTCAACGGATGCGAGTCGTTTCGCGGCCGGGCACGGCACGAGTACGCGCTCGCGACCGTGCTCGAGATGCACGGCTATCGCTACACCGGCTCGTCGCCCACGGGGTTGCTCGTGGCCCGCAACAAGTCGCTCACCAAGAAGATCCTGGCGCACCACGACATCCGCGTGCCGGCGTTCGCCGAGTTCCGGCCGGGGGAGAAGCCCGTCCGCCCGTCGGAGCTGCGCTTTCCCCTGATCGTGAAACCGCTACTCGAGGACGCGTCCGTGGGGATCTCGCAGGCGTCCGTCGTGGATGACGACGCGGACCTCGTGGCCCGGGTGAAGTTCATCCACGAGAAGTTTCACCAGGCCGCGATCGTCGAGGAGCTGATCGAGGGACGGGAGCTGTACGTCGGTCTGGTGGGCAACCAGACGCTCCAGGTGCTTCCCATCGTCGAGCTGACGTTCGGGGAATCCGACGGCGAGCATCGCATCGCGACCTACAAGGCGAAATGGGACGAAGAATATCGCAAGCGCAAGAAGATCAAGAACGTCTTCGCGAAGGGGCTGTCGGACCAGGTCGGCGCGAAGATCGGGGACATCTGCACCACGGCGTTTCACGCGCTCTGGCTGCAGGACTACGGCCGGGTGGATCTGCGGTTCACCCACGACGACGAGGTGTACGTGCTCGAGGTGAATCCCAATCCGTTTCTCGCCGCCGAGAACGAGATGGCGGACGCGGCGGAGAAAGCCGGCATGGGCTACACGGACTTCATCCAGCGGATCGTGGACGAGGCGATGGCGCGTGACTCCGCGTAGGCGCGAGGTGCCGACGCCGGAGCTGCGCTGTCCCACCTGCGCGGCCGAGGTGGCGCGCTTCTGGGCGCACTGCTCCAACTGTGGGCGCCGGCTCGAGTGGCGCGATACGACGAAACAGACGGGCGCGGAGTGCTACTACTGCGGCTGGGTGGTGTCCGACAGCTTCTCGTACTGCCCCTGGTGCGGGCGCGACATCGCCGACGCACACTCGAGCGCCGAGCCGCTCAAGGCGCCCAAGGGGTTCCTGTATCACCGCCGCTGTCGCTGGGGATGCGGCGGCGGCGTGATGTACCCGATGCGCTTCTGCCCCTGGTGCGGCCGCCCGCAGCGCTGGCACTATCGGGAATTTCAGAACGTCTGCCCGCACTGCAGCAAGGGCGTCAACGATTGGATGGAGGTCTGCCCCTGGTGCGGGGAGGACGCCACCGGCCGGGACCTGATCCGCCAGGCGCTACGCCGGGTGCGCCAGCTGCTCGTGGTGGGACGCCTGAAGGACTGGAACTACCGCGTGCTGCTCCGGCCCGGTGTCTCGGGCGTGACCCACCGCACGCCCAAGATCATCGAGATCGAGCGCCGCTACGTCACCGGCAAGCGACGCCGCGACGAGATCTCCTGGAACCTGCTCACCGGACTGATTCTCCACGAGCTCGGTCACTCGTTCCTGTACCACAATTGGTCGTTCACGCGCACGGGACGGTTCCGCCGCGCCTTCGGAGAGGTGCGCAAGGCGTACCGGGTGGCCGACTCCAAGTGGGTGGACTTCGAGCGTCGCGGCGTGACGACCACGCTCCCCAACTACGTCACGGCCTACGCGGCGACGCACCCCCAGGAGGACTTTGCCGAGACGTTCCGCTTCTACGTCGCGCGACGCGGCCGGCTGCGCGAGCTGTTCGCCGAGTTCGGGCGAAAACGCAAAGGTGTGCCGGTGTTCGAGAAGTTTCTGGTGCTGCACGACTTGATCCGCAGCCTCAGGGGATGGCGCTGAACTAGATTAGATTGATCGACCGTACATCCTCTCAAGGAGTCCCATGGCGCTGATACGCACGTCCAACCCGGCCTTGAACGCCCGCACCTTCGCCGACCTGCGGCGCGATCCGACCGCGCCGCCCATGACGCTCGAAGGGACGGTCAACAAGGCGGCGTTGCTCCTCTTTCTGGTGGTCGTGCCCGCGGCATGGGTCTGGAGCCAGGTCCGCACGGCGCTCGACCCCTCGGTCGCGGGTCCCTGGATCCTGCTCGGGGTCATCGGTGGGTTCGTCGCCGCGATCGTGACCGTCTTCAAGAAGGAATGGTCTCCCTTCACTGCGCCCGTGTACGCCGCGCTCGAGGGGCTCGCGCTCGGCGGACTCTCGGCGCTGCTCGAGACCAAATACCCTGGCATCGTGGTGCAGTCGGTAGGTCTGACGTTCGCGACGCTCGCGGCGATGCTGATCGCCTACCGGACTGGCCTCATCAAAGCCACGGAGAAGTTCAAGCTCGGCGTCATCGCGGCCACCGGCGCGATCGCCCTGTACTACGTCGTCGGGTTGGTCCTCTCCTTGTTCCACGTCGCGATGCCGTTCCTCCAGGGGAACAGCACGGCGAGTCTCGTGGTGAGCGGCATCATCGTCGTGGTCGCGGCGCTGAACCTGATCCTCGACTTCGACTTCATTGAGACGGGCGTGGCCGGCGGCGCACCCAAGTACATGGAGTGGTACGGCGCGTTCGGCCTGATGGTCACGCTGATCTGGCTGTACCTGGAGATCCTGCGGCTCCTCGCCAAGGCCCGCAGCCGGCGCTAGCCATTCGTCAAAGCCCGTGACGTAGGGGCGCGGCGTGCCACGCCCCTACGTTCGCGTCGATCGGTCAGCCCGCAAAGCAGTAGGCGCAGCCTTTTTCCTGGGTGCGATTCACCGCGATCACGCCCGAGGGCACCACCGTCACCCCCGGCAGCAGGTTGGCAATCCATTCCTTCTTGATGGTCTCCGCCTGCATGCCCATCTGCTTCGCGAACATGCCGCTGTAGATCGTGAGCGCGATGTTGCAGATGCCAAACAGCACGCCCTTGGCGGCGAGCTCGTCCACAGCCATCCCTGGGATCGGAAGCTCGCCCGCCTTCACTTGCGCGAAGGTGTTGCGCAACGCCGCTTCCTTCGTCATCGCGTCGTTGAGCTTGAAGAACTCACCGAACTTGTACTTGGCCCACATCGGGCTCTGAATGCCGAACGCAATGCCGTTGTGGCGCAGGACGATCACGACCGTATTGTCGGCGTCCGTCGTCCCGTAGTTCTCGTTCGTCGTGTTGAGAAACACGCGGGCCCAGGCAAACCCGAAACCGCCGTTCGGCTCGGGAATGTCGAAGATCATCTTGTGTTTCCCCGTGATCTTGTTGAGCCAGGCCTCGAACTCGGGGTTGGCGGAGACGTCGCGCGCGGGCCGGGGCTGTGACGCGGCCTCGAGGGGGGCGACCAGGCCGCCCAGGCCGAGCGCGGCGGCGCCCGCGGCGATCCGCCCCAGAAATCCGCGGCGGTGCGTGGTGAGGTTGGCGATCTCCGGCATACAGACCCTCCTGTCGGGTGGTGGAACGGGGATACTCGCTATCGCTTCGCCGAACGTCGAGCGGCCGCCGTCGGATAGGCGACATCCGGCGGCGCGTCGCCGTTCGGCCAGTCGTGGATCTTGTCGGGAAAATCCGGGCGGGCGTGCGCGTTCACGTACGCGGCCACGTCGAGCGCTTCCTGATCGGTCAGGGTGGCCGGCTGGTCGAACGGCATGTTGTCCCGGATGAAGGCCGCCGCGGTGCGCACCCGCGCCATCCCCGCGCCGATGTTGTACGAGTGCGCCCCCCACACCGGCGGGGCCACCGCGGTGCCCTCGCCTTCCGCGCCGTGGCACTTTCCGCAACTGGTCGCGTACACCCGCGCGCCCGCCACCGTATCGGCGGTGAGCGCCGCCCATTTGGCGAGCCGGTTGGACGCCGGCGCCGGCGCGACCGGCACGTCGCGGGACAGGAACCACAGGTACGCCACGATGTCCCGCATGTCGGCGCCGTCGGCGGCGAGCGGCCGGCCGTTCATGCTGCGCCGGAAGCAGTCGTTGATGCGGTATGGGAGCGTCTCGACCGTGGCGCTGCGTGCCCGGTACTGCGGGTAGCGCGCGAACACGCCGACCCAGGAGCCGCTCGCGCGACGGCCTGCGTCCAGGTGACAACTGACACACCGCAGCGTGTTGCCGACGTGCGCCGGCAGGCTCTCGGCCGTCGCGACGAGCAGCGCGCGACCGCGCCGGATCGCGACGCCGAGCGGATCATCGGGAATGAGGGAGTCGGCCGGACCGTGCACCGCCAGGTGGGCCACGGCGGCGCTCGGGCGATCCACACGACAGGCGCCCGCGAGGACGACCGCCGCAACCAGGCTCAAGGACGCGAGGGGGTGCATCGCGAGGCGGATACTATCACGCTTTGTCGCGTGTCGCCACTTCGGTCTCTCCCCTGCAACCTTTTGGCATCGTCGCACATCCCACTCCCTGACGCCGGCTATCGCCGGCACCGTTCCCATTTCCGTCGAGGTCTCCATGCCCCGCTGGCCGCTCGGTTTCCTCCTCGCCGCCACCGCGCTCGCCGCGCAGCAGCCGCCCGACACACCTCCGGATTCGGCGCGCGTGGCGGCAGTCCTCGCCCTCCTCAAGACGTCCGACTCCACGGTGTGCGAGCTGGCGGCACAGGCGATCAGCAACGCCTGGGGGTGGTCCTGGCAGCCTCAGCTGTTCCCGACCCCCATGCCGATGCCGATGCCCGCGCCGATGCCGATGCCCATGATGCGCAAGGGGCCCCATGGTCCCCGCGTGCGGGTGCGCGTCAACCACCGCCCGGGCTGGCGCGCGGCGGACTCCGCCACCTTCGGCGCGTTCCGCGCCGTGCTGCGCGACGACAACCGCTGCGTGCGCAACCTCGCCGCGCGCGTGCTCGGCCGGGCCGGCGCGGCGGGAAGCTATGAAGTGTTTGTCGCGTTGTTGCGCGACGCGGCTCCGGGCCTGCGGGAAACCGGAGCGCTCGGGCTGGGCGAGCTGCAGGACCGCCGCGCGCTCGACCCGCTGCGCGATGCGCTGCGCGATCGGGACGCGCGCGTGCGGGCAATGGCGGCACGCGCTGTCGGAGAGATGGGGGATTCGAGCTCCGTCGGAATGCTGACCAAGGCCTTGGGGGACGACGCCGCGCCCGTGCGCCAGACCGCGGCGTGGGCGCTGGGCCAGCTCGAGAGTCCCGTCGCCCTGGCCGCGCTCGGCGGCGCGCTCAAGGACACGTCAGCCGGCGTGCGCCGGACGGCTGCCTGGGCGCTGGGAGCAATCGAGGATCGCGCGGCCGTCGATCTGCTGCTGCCGCTGCTGCACGACCCGGTCGCCGCGGTCCGACTCGCCGCGACCCACGCCCTGGGGCAGATCGAAAGCCCGCGTGCCGTCCGGGATCTCGGGGCCCTCGTCCGAGATGCGTCGCCCGACGTGAGGCGCGCCGCCATCTGGGCGCTCGGTCAGATCGAGGATCCGAGCGCGGTCGCCCCGCTCAGCATCGCCCTCAAGGACTCCGACCCGCGGGCGAGACAGCTCGCCGCGTGGGCGCTCGGTCAAGTGGAGGACCCGGATGCGATCGACGCCCTGGCGGGTGCGCTCAAGGATCGTGAGCCGGAGGTGCGCGTCGCCGCGGCGTGGGCGCTCGGGCAGATCGAGAGCTCCCGCGCGGTCGAAGCCCTCAAGGCGGCGCTGCACGACGAGTCCCCCGACGTTCAGGATGCGGCGGGCTGGGCACTCGACCAGATCGACTCCGAGCGGCCCGTGCGCGTCCGCGTACGGCCGCGCGTCAGGAAGCCGATTTAGCGACGTCGCGCGACGCCATCACGGATTGGTGAGCCTCGCCACCTCGTCGGCGAACGCGCGCGATCGCTCGACCTGCGTGCGGTAGTCGCTCAGCTCGGCGTCGCGTCGCGTCGCGTCCCATCCGAGCGCCGCCGCCATGCGGTCCGCCACGGCGCCGGCGGCCGAGACCCCTTGGTCGCGCGTGGCGTAGAAGAGATGGAGCCTCCGGATGAGCACGTCGGAGAGTCGGAGTGCCATCTCCCGCTCCACCGCGTGCGTCACCTCCGCCCAGACTTCCGGTCGCCCGGCCACGATGGGCTGCCCGAGCGCGCGATCCCGCTCCACGAGGTTGAGCACCGCCGCGGCCTCGCTGCCGTACGCTCCCACCAGGTACCGCGCCGTCGACTCGCGGGCGCCGCGTTGCGTCGCCGCCTTCACGAGTCCGTCCAGGTCCGCCGTCTCGCCTCCGGGGAGCGGCAGCCGGTCCGTCGGCGCCCGGGGAGCACGAGGACGGCCGTCGAGCGCGTGCAGCCGAGCGGCGACACGGTCGACCACGTCGCGCGCCATGAGCCGGTACGTGGTGAGCTTGCCGCCCGCGATCGTGAGCAACCCGCCTGGGCCCTCGACCACCCGGTGCTCCCGCGACGTGGCGGACGGCGCGACGTCGAGCGCTCCTGCGCGCAGCAGCGGACGCAGGCCCGCCCAGGTCGCCACCACGTCCCGGGGCGAAAGGCGCGCCGTGGGGAAGAACCAGTTGGCGGAGCGCAGCAGGTAGATCACGTCCTCCCCCGTTGCGTGCACGTCGTCGGGCGAGGTGTCCTCGTCCGTGTCGGTCGTGCCGATGTAGCTGAGATCGCCCCACGGCAGCACGAACATCACGCGTCCGTCGAGCGGGGAGGTGAGGGTCATCGCGCGGACGTGGCCCACGCGCTGTCGCGGCACGGCGACGTGCGCGCCCTTGGTCAGCCGCAGCAGCGGCTCCGCGTCCGGCGCCTCGAGCCGCCGCAGCTGGTCCGCCCAGGGTCCCGTGGCGTTGACCACGACGAGCGCGCGTACGCCGTACTCCTGTCCGGTCAGCACGTCGCGCACCGCGGCGCCCCGAATCCGTCCGTCCGGCTTGAGCAATGCCGTGACGTCCGCGTGGCTCGCCACGAGGGCGCCGGCCTGCGCGGCGGCACGCATGGTCGCGAGGGTGAGCCGCGCGTCGTCCGTCTGCGCGTCGAAGTAGAGCGCCGCGCCTTGCAGGTCCGTGTCGCGCAGCCCGGGCTCGAGCCGGAGCGTCGCTTTGCGCCCCAGCCAGCGATGCAGGCGCACGTTGCGGAAGCCGGCGAGCAGATCGTACAGCCACAGGCCGGCCCGGAGGCGCCACGCGGGCACCCGGGCGCCCCGGTACGAGGGCAGCACGAACGCCAGCGGGTGGACGAGATGGGGCGCCACATGCAGCAGCACCCGTCGCTCGCGCGAGGCCTCGCGCACCAGGTGAAACTCGTATTGCTCGAGGTAGCGCAGCCCGCCGTGGATCAAGCGGGACGAGTGTGACGACGTGCCGTTCGCGAAGTCGCCCTTGTCCACCACGGCCGTGCGAAAGCCGCGCAGCGCGGCGTCGCGCGCGATCCCCGCGCCGGTGATCCCACCGCCGATGACGAGCACGTCCACCGGCTCGGCCGCCATCGCCGCGAGGGCCTTGGCGCGCGTGCGGTGTGAGAATTCTGTCTCGCTCGTCGTCGTTCCTCCGGCTTGGCCCGCGCGCCGGCACGGTGGTAGGTTTCGTTTCGTGAGCGCGGAGGAGAATGTAATGCCAGCGGGAAACGGACGGCGCGTCGCCATCGTGGCCGGCTGTCGGACCCCCTTCTGCCGCTCCGGCACCGCGCTCAAGCACGTCCGGGCCGTGGACCTGGCCCGGTTCGTCGCGCGCGAGCTGCTGGAGCGCACCGACCTGGCCGGCGCCGACGTGGACGCCGTGATCTTCGGGCAGGTGGTGCCGTCGGCACTCGTGCCGAATGTGGCCCGCGAAGTGAGCCTCCTCCCGCAGTTTCCCAAGGAGATCCCCGCCTACTCGTTGAACCGCGCCTGCGCCTCCTCCGGCCAGGCCGTCGCCAACGCGCACGAGGAAATCGTCTCCGGGCACGCCGACGTCGTGCTGGCGGGTGGCGTCGAGTCGCTCTCCGACATTCCGATCCTCGCTTCCCGCCGCCTCGCCGACATTCTGGTCGAGGCGAGCAAGGCGAAGTCGCTCGGGGCCAGGCTGCGCGCCTTCAGCCGCATCCGGCCGCGTGACCTCGTGCCCGTCTCGCCCGCCATCGCCGAGCCGTCCACCGGCGAATCGATGGGGCAATCGGCCGAGAAAATGGCGAAGGAGAACCACATCTCGCGTGACGCGCAGGACCGGTGGGCGCTGCGCAGCCATCAGCTCGCCGCCCGGGCGACGGACGACGGCCGCCTCACCGCCGAAGTCGTGCCTTGGTTTCCGCCGCGTCCCGGAGACCCGGTCGTCACGACGGACAACGGCATCCGGCGCGACACCTCGCTCGAGCAGATGGCGAAGCTCAAGCCGGTGTTCGACCGTCGCTACGGCACCGTCACGGCGGCGAACGCGTCGCCCCTCACCGACGGGGCGGCGGCGGTCCTGCTCATGAGCGACGCTGCGGCGCGTGCGCTCGGCTATACGCCGCTGGCCTACATCCGCTCCTACGCTGTCGCCGCGGTCGATCCCGGCTGGCAGCTGCTCCAGGCGCCGATCTTCGCGGTCCCCCAGGCGCTCGACCGCGCCGGCATCGGGTGGCGGGACTTGGGCGTAATCGAAGTGCACGAGGCGTTCGCAGCGCAGGTGCTCTCGAACATCCAGGGGTGGGCCGCCAAGGGGTGGGAGATCAACGAAGACGTCATCAACGTGATGGGCGGCTCGATCGCCATCGGCCACCCGTTCGGCGCGACGGGCGCCCGCATCGTCACGACGCTCGCCAACGAGATGACGCGCCGCGACGCGCAGTTCGGCCTGCTGTCGATCTGCGCGCAGGGCGGCATGGGTTTCGCGATGGTCCTGGAGCGCCGCTGATGCCGCCGCAGGGGCAAGGCGGCGCGGCGCTCACCTGGGAGCTCGCCGCCGGCGCGGTGGCCGTCGTCACGTTCGATCTCAAGGGCGAGCCCGTCAACAAGATCTCCCGCGCCGTGAAGGACGACGTGCTCGCGACCCTCGCGGCGCTCGAGGGCGACCGCGCCGTGCAGGCGGTCGCCTTCTTCTCAGGTAAGCGCGACAATTTCATCGCCGGCGCGGACATCGAGGAGTTCGTCCGCCTCACCACTGCGGCCGAAGCCGAGCGGCTCTCCGCCGACGGGCAGGAGCTGCTCGACCGCGTGGCGCGCTTCCCCAAGCCCATCGCCGTGGGGATCCATGGCGCGTGTCTCGGAGGCGGGCTCGAGTTCGCGCTCGCGTGCCACTACCGCGTCGCGTCCGACCACGCCAAGACCCAGCTCGGTCTCCCCGAAGTGCAGCTCGGCATCCTGCCCGGCGCCGGTGGCTGCCAACGGCTGCCCCGGTTGATCGGCGCGCGCGCGGCACTCGACATCATCCTCGCCGGCAAGGTCGAACCCGCCCAGAAGGCCTTCCGGGTGGGGATCGTGGACGAGTTGGTCCACCCGGCCATCCTGCGGGACGTCACCCTCGACGCCGCGCGGCGGCTGGCGGGCGGGTGGCGGCCCAGACGCAAACGTCGCGGCGGCGTCGTGGCGTGGCTGCTCGACGGCAACCCGCTCGGCCGCCGCCTGGTGTTCCGCGCGGCGCGCAAACAGGTGTTGCGGCAGACCCGAGGGCATTATCCCGCGCCGCTCGCAGCGCTCGACGCGGTGGAGCACGGCCTGCGGCGCGGCATGCGCGCCGGCCTGAAGCGCGAGGCGCAGCTGTTCGCGCAGCTCGCCGTGTCGGACGTGTCCCGCAAGCTCGTCCAGATCTTCTTCGCCACGACGGCGCTCAAGAAGGACTTCGGCATCCCGAACCCCCCGGCCCCGGGCGAGGTGCACCGTCTGGGAGTCGTGGGCGCGGGGTTCATGGGATCGGGCATCGCGGGCACGGCCATCGCGCAGGCGGGGGTCGACGTCCGGATGAAAGACGCCGACCTGCCGCGCGTCGCCAAGGGACTGGCGGCCGCGCGCGAGATCCTGGACGACCGGCTCAAGCGACGTCGTATCACGAAATACGAGCACGCCCGGCTCGTCGCGCTGCTTTCGGGTGGCGCCGACTACGCGGGATTCGGCCGCGCCGAGCTCGTGATCGAGGCGGTGTTCGAGGACCTGGCGGTGAAGCAGCAGGTGCTGCGGGAGGTCGAGGGGGCGACGCGCCCGGATGCGGTGTTCGCGTCCAACACTTCGACCATCCCCATCCACGAGATCGCCGACGTCGCCACCCGGCCGGAGCGCGTGATCGGGATGCATTTCTTCTCTCCCGTCGCCCGCATGCCCCTCCTCGAGGTGATCCCGTCGGCGCGGACCAGCCCGGGCGTGGTGAGCACGGCCGTGGCGTTCGGCCGCGGTATGGGAAAGACGGCGATCGTCGTGAAGGACAGTCCGGGATTCTGGATCAACCGGATTCTCACGCCCTACATGAACGAGGCCGGCTACCTCCTCGCCGAAGGCGTAGCGATCGAGGAGCTGGACGGGCTGATGGCGGAATGGGGGTTTCCCGTCGGACCGATCACGCTGCTCGACGAGGTCGGGATGGATGTGGCCGAGAAGGTGGCGGGCGTGATGCACGCCGCCTTCGGCGAGCGGCTCGCTCCTGCGCCCGCCTTCGCCACGATGGTGAAGAGCGGCCGGTTGGGGCGCAAGGCGGGCAAGGGATTCTACAAGTACACCGGGGGCAAGAAGTCCGCGGTGGACGCGGCCGTGTACGAGCTGATCGGCGTGCATCCCAACGGCGGCCCGCGCCCGGCGGAGATCATCCAGCGGCTCGTCCTCATGATGCTGAACGAAGCGGCCCGGGCGGTGGCGGAGGGCATCGTTCGCACGCCCCGCGACGGCGACATCGGGGCCATCTTTGGCTTCGGGTTTCCGCCGTTCCGTGGCGGCCCGCTGCGGCACGCCGACGACCTCGGCGCCGCGCGGATCGTCGGGGAGCTCGAGCGCCTCGCCGAGCGCTACGGCCCCCGCTTCGCCCCCAGCGAAGCCCTGCGCGACCAGGCGGCCGATGGCGGCAAGTTCTATCCCTGATGCTGCGGACCGGTCTCCTGTGGCTCAGCGAGCAGCCCCGGATCTTCCGCTTCATTCGGGGCAACGGGTTGGCGCGCCGCTTCGCGTCGCGCTTCGTCGCCGGCGAGACCGTGGACTCGGGCGTCGCCGCCCTCAAGGACCTGAACGCGGCGGGCATCACCGCGAGCCTCGACGTGCTGGGCGAATCGGTGCACAACGCCGCCGAGGCGCACGCCGCCCGCGACACCTATCTCGAGACGCTCGACCGCATCAGGGCCGCCGGCGCGGACGCCAACGTCTCGCTCAAGCTCACGCAGATGGGGCTGGACATCGAAGAGCGGCTGTGCATCGAAAACCTGCGCGCCATCATCGCCAAGGCCCAGGCGCACGGCTCGTTCGTGCGGATCGACATGGAGCAGTCCGAGTACACCGAGCGCACGCTGCTACTGTTCAAGCGCACGTTCCACCCGGAGTTCGGGAACGCGGTGGGGGTGGTGCTGCAATCGTACCTGCGCCGCACCGAGCAGGACGTGGAGCACATGATCGCCCTCGGCGCGCGGGTGCGGCTGTGCAAGGGCGCCTACCAGGAGCCCGCCACGGTCGCGTTTCCCGCCAAGCGCGACGTGGATGCGACCTACGTGCGCTGCATGGAGCGGTTGCTCTTGCGGGGCACGTATCCCGGCATCGCCACGCACGACGCCCGCATCATCGAGCATGCGAAGACCCTCGCGCGCGACAAGGGCATCCCCCCTGCCCGGTTCGAGTTCCAGATGCTGTTCGGGGTGCGGCGCGACCTGCAGCTCGCGCTGCGGCGCCAGGGCTACAACGTCCGCGTCTACGTACCGTTCGGCACGCAGTGGTATCCCTACCTCATGCGGCGCCTCGCCGAGCGGCCGGCCAACGTGGCGTTCCTGATCGGCAACGTGCTGCGGGAGTCTCTACGGCGGAGCTGACGGACGACACGCTGGGCGGCTACTGGCGCGTGCACGAGCGCGCCCCCGCGTTCGGCGGCGCCGACGGGCGGGCGTACTCGGTGGGCACGTTCGTGGACGAGATGCCGGATGCCCAGGGCCGCTACGGCGCCGCGCTGCTGTTCGTACGCTGGTCGGACGCGGGCGACCGGCCCGTCGGGCATCTCGAGACCGAGTACCTCGCCTCCGGCGCCACGCCGGCCGAAGCGCTCGCACCGCTGCTCGCGCTGACGGTGCACGAGCTGAAGCAGCATCTGGACCGCTGCATCGAACGCGAGCGACGCGCGTGACCAGCGGCGTGGTGCTGGCCCGCACCGGCTCGAGCTACCGCGTGCACACCGATCAGGGAGAAGTCACGGCCACGCTGCGCGGCAGGCTCAAGCACAAGGACGACGACCGCGTCGTCGCGGGCGACGTGGTGGAGCTGGAGGTGCGCGCCGACCGCACCGCCACCATCTCGCGCGTCCGGCCCCGCCGCTCGGTCCTGGTGCGCCGCGCCGCCGCGGGAGAGCGCGTCGGGCGGCGCGCGCAGCCAATCGCAGCCAACGTGGACCAGGTCGTCGTCGTGGCGGCCACGCGTGACCCGGAGCCGAATCCGCGCATGCTCGACCGGTTTCTGGTGATCGCCGAGGCGAATCGTCTGCCCGCAGTGATCGTCCTGAACAAGATCGATCTCGACCGCGCCGCGCTCGAGCCGCTGGTCGCACGGTATGCGCCGGCCGGCTACCAGGTCCTGGCCACCTCCGTCACCCAGCCGGTGGGTCTGCCCGAGCTGCGCGACCTGCTGCGGGGCCGCGAGTCGGTGCTGGCGGGCCAGTCGGGCGTGGGCAAATCGAGCCTCCTGAACGCGCTCTACCCCGGCCTGAACCTCCGCATCGGCGAGATCAGCGAAAAGTGGGGCACCGGCAGGCACACCACCCGTGCCGCCCTGCTCGTGCCGTTGGCGGGGGGCGGCTACGTGGTCGACACTCCGGGGCTGCGGGAGGTGGGAACGTGGGGGATCGACCCGGAGCTCCTGGCCGGGTGCTTCCCCGAGTTCCGCCGCTTCCTCGATCAGTGTCGCTTCGACGACTGCCGCCACCTCGCCGAGCCGGGATGTGCGGTGCGCCAGGCCGCGGCGCAACACGACGTGGCGCCCGACCGCCTGGAGTCCTACCAGCGGGTCTACGAGGAGATCAACGTTCCTTCCTGGTCCAGCGGTCGGCGTCGCGCGAGGTGACCTTCGCCATCATCCGGGCGAACGCGTCGTCCAGGTCGATGTGCTGGGAGTTGGCGATGCAGATCACGACGAATAGAATGTCGGCGAGCTCCATGGCCACGGAACCCTCGGCTTCTCCCTGTTTCTTGGTCTTTTCCCCGAACCGGTGGTTGATCTCGCGGGCCAGCTCGCCCACCTCTTCGGCGAGCCGGGCCAGGTTGGTGAGCGGCGGGAAGTAGCCCTCCTTATATTGACCGATCCAGCGGTCGACCGCCTGCTGGGCTTCGCGTAAGGACACGAGAGACTCCGGGGAATCGTGAACGCCGAACTGCCGCCGCTCGTCGCGCCGTTTCGCGGTGAGCGGTATGCCTCCCGCGAGCGCCTGAGCGCGCTGGTCGCGCCCCCCTACGACGTCATCTCCAAAGAGGAACGCGCGCGCTACGCGGCGCGGGACCCCCACAATATCGTCCACCTGATCCTGCCGGAAGCGCCCGCCGGTGGGGACCGCTATGCGCACGCCGCGACGCAGCTCGCCGCGTGGCGCGACGCCGCCGTGCTGCGCGCCGACGACGCCGCGGACTCGGTCTACGTCGTCGCGCAGGACTACACGCTCCCCTCGGGGGAGCGGCGCACCCGCACCGGCATGTTCGCCGCGGTGTGCGCCGAGCCGTTTTCCACGCGTCGCGTGCGTCCGCACGAGCAGACACACTCGGCGCCCAAGGCGGACCGGCTCGCGTTGCTCCGGGCCACACGGACCAGCCTCGAGTCCATCTTTCTGCTCGCCCCCGATCCGGATCGCGCCCTGACGCGCGCGCTCGCGCGGGCGGCGTCCGGCCCGCCCGCGGCCCGGGCGGAGCTCGATGGCGTAGCGATGCGCCTGTGGGTGGTCTCCGGACACGGCGCCGCGGAGCTGTCCCGCCTCGCCGGGCGCGCGCAGCTGTACATCGCGGACGGCCACCACCGCTACGAGACGGCGGTCGCCTACGCGCAGGAAGCGCCCGGGGCCGACCGTGCGCTGGCGTTCGTCGCGTCGGCGGCCGATCCCGGTCTCACGATCCTCCCCACGCACCGGATCATTTTCGGCTCCGGGCGGGACGCACCCAAGCTGCTTGACGGTTGGCGCCGCTGGTTCGACGTGGGACGGGTCGCACCCTGCATGGATCGGGTCGAGCGGCTGGCTGAGCTGGGACGGGAGGGGACGGCGTGCATCGTCGCGTTCCCCGGCGAGTACGACGTGACCCTGGTCTTGAAACGTGGAGTGTCGCTCGATGGCGCGTCGGGTCTCGGGAATTCTCCGGCGATCCGCGCGCTCGGCGTCGCCCGCATCGAGGCGCTCGTCGTCCAGCACATTCTCGGCGCAGACCCGGCGACGCCGTCGCTCGCCTACACGCCTGATCCACGCGCGGCGTTCGACGCGGTGCGCGCCGGCAAGGCCGCGGCGGCCGTGCTCCTCAATCCCACCACGGTGGACGAGGTGTTCGCGGTCGCCGACGCCGGCGACGTCATGCCGCCCAAGTCGACGTACTTCGTGCCGAAGGTGCCGAGCGGGCTGGTGCTGCGCCCTTTGGCGTAGGCGCGCCGTGACCCCGTAGTCCTCCCGCGAGGCCGCGGGCGCTGTATTTTCCCCGGCATGCCGCGACCCCGCGACCGCATCCTGCAGAACCTCGAAGCGATCTACCGCGACGCCTACGATCGCGCCAAGGCCGCCGGCGACCAGGCCCGCATGGCGGATCTCGACGCCGCCTACCAACGCGAGCAGCTGCTACTCGAGGTGCTGCTGGACATCCGCGACGCCCTCACGACCGGAGCCGCGCCCCGCGGCGAAGGTCGCGGTGACCAGGCAGCGGCGTCGGACCCGATCGCCGCGCTCGAAACCATTCATCGCATCACCAAACTCCGCTGAGGGCGTGCCCTTGATCGGGAAGATCCGGAACATCCGGAAGATCCGGAGCCTGGCCGGCTCGCTGTGCCTTTCCCTCGCCGCCTGCGGCGGCAAGGCCGACGTGGTGGTCACGGGCGGGGTGCTGTGGACCGGGCTCTCGCGCGGGGCGCCTCGACCGGGCGCGGTCGCGATCGCGCGAGGGCGGATCGTAGCGGTGGGCGAATCCGCCGCGGTGTCGCGGTATGTGGGTTCCCGTACGGCGATCGTGCACGCCCACGGGGGGCTCGTCATGCCCGGCTTCACCGACGGTCACACGCACTTCATTGACGGGGGTTTCCAGCTTGCGTCCGTGGACCTCCGCGACGCGGCGACTCCCGCGGAGTTCACCCGTCGCATCCAGGCGTACGCCAAGACGCTCAAACCAGGCGAGTGGATCCTGGGCGGCGACTGGGATCACACCCGCTGGCCCGGACAGCGGCTGCCGGAGCATCAGTGGATCGATTCGGTGACGCCGGACAATCCCGTGTTCGTGAATCGCCTGGACGGGCACGAAGCGCTCGCCAACGCGGCCGCGATGCGCGCGGCGCGCGTCACCAAGCAAACCCCCACACCCCCGGGCGGCGAGATCTTGCGCGACGCGCGGACGGGGGAGCCGACGGGCATCTTCAAGGACGCAGCACTCGACGTCATCGGGCGGGCCGTCCCCGAGCCGTCGCCCGAGCGGCGCGACTCGGCCCTCGCGCGCGCGCTGGCGCAGGCCGCCCGGCTCGGGGTGACCGCCACCGCGCACATGTCCGCTTCGTGGGCGGACCTCGCCAGCTACCGCCGCCTCGAGCGGGCCGGCCGGCTCACGCTGCGGGTGGCGCTCTACCTGCCTCTGGACGCGTGGCGTACCGTGGCCGATAGCGCGCGGGGCGCGCGGGCCGCCGGCGACGAATGGGTGAAGATCGGCGGGGTCAAGGGCTTCATGGACGGCTCGGCCGGCTCCCGGACCGCGTATTTCTTCGAGCCCTACAGCGATTCAGCGGGATACCGCGGGCTGCTGCAGCACCCCGAGGCGGACATGCGGACCTGGATCGGCAACGCGGACTCCGCCGGGCTCCAGATCGCGGTGCACGCCATCGGGGATCGCGCCAACGCGATCCTCCTGTCGATCTACGACAGCGTCGCACGCGCGCACGGTCGGCGCGACCGCCGCTTCCGCGTCGAGCACGCCCAACACCTGCGTCCCCAGGACATTCCCCAGTTCGGGAACCAGGGCGTGATCGCGTCGATGCAGCCCTACCACGCCATCGACGACGGCCGCTGGGTGGAGCAGCGCATCGGGCCGGTGCGGATCCGGACGACGTACGCGTTCCGCACGCTGCTCGCCACCGGCGCCACCCTGGCCTTCGGCTCCGACTGGACCGTCGCGCCGCTCGACCCCGTGCTCGGCGTGTACGCGGCCGTGTCGCGTCGCACGCTCGATGCGAAGAACCCCGATGGCTGGATCCCGGAGCAGAAGATCGGCGTGGACGAGGCGTTGCGCGCCTACACGTGGGGCAACGCCTTCGCGACCTTCGACGAGCGCACCCGCGGCGTCCTCGCCCCCGGTTACGACGCCGATCTCGTGGTGCTCGACCGCAATCTCTTCACGCTGCCGGCCGATTCGCTCGATCAGGCGCGGGTGCGCTGCACGATCGTGGGTGGGAAAGTCGTCTACGAAAGATCTGGAAGCCCCTAGACCCCGAGCCCCGATTCCCGAGTCCCTATTCCCCCTCTTCCACGCCTGCTTCGAGCACCTCTCCCAGCAGCAGCGTGTGGTCCCCGCTCGGGAGCGTGGCCACGACGCGGCACTCGACCCACCCGAGCGCGTCGGTCAGCACCGGGACGCCCGACGTGGGCGCGGGTTTGGTCTTGATTCCCTTGAGGTTGTGGGGAGCGCCGGCCGAAGCCCGACCCAGCTTCTCGGCCACGTCACGCTGACCGGCGCGCAGCACGCTGATCGCGAAGTGATGCGCGTCGCGGATCATGCCGACCGTCTTGGAGCGGTTCTCCACCGCGACGACGACCATCGGCGGACGGAACGAGGCCTGGCTGACCCAACTGGCCGCCATCCCGTGCTCCTCGCCGGCGTGCTTCACGGTCAAAGCGTGCAGGCCGCAGGCAAAGCGCTCGAGGACGCGGTGCGTCGCCGCTTCGTTCATGTCGGCAAATATTGCACGCCCGGCTATCTTTGGGCCATGGCGACGCGCACGCAACTCGGGCCTCGGGCCGCCAAGGCGCTGACCAAGACCGACCTGCTCGACATGTACCGGGTGATGCTCCTGTCGCGGCGCATCGACGACAAGGAGATCCAGCTCAAGCGCCAGAACAAGATCTACTTCCAGATTTCCGGGGCCGGGCACGAAGCCGTGCTCGTCGCCGCCGCCAAGGCGCTCCGTCCCGCCTACGATTGGTTCTATCCGTATTATCGCGACCGCGCCCTCTGCCTGGGGCTGGGCATGACGCCCACCGAGATGCTGCTTTCCGCGGTCGGCGCCGCCGACGACCCCAACTCCGGCGGCAGGCAGATGCCGTCCCACTGGGGTCACAAAGCGCTCAACATCGTCAGCCAATCGAGCCCCACCGGTACACAGTTCCTGCAGGCCGTGGGCTGCGCCGAAGCGTGGCTCCGCTACGCGCGCAACGATGCCATCCCCGACAAGCCTACCCGGACCGACGACCTCGTATACGTGTCGGCGGGCGACGGCACGACGAGCGAAGGAGAGTTCTGGGAGGCCCTGAACAGCGCCACCAACTTGAAGCTGCCGATCCTGTTCCTCATCGAGGATAACGGCTACGCGATTTCGGTGCCCGTCGAAGTTCAGACGCCCGGTGGCTCCGTGTCGAAGCTCGTGAAGACGTTCCCCGGCCTGCTGGTCGAGGAAGTCGACGGCTGCGATCCCGTTGCGTCGTACGACGTGCTGCTACGCGCCTCGGAGTACGTGCGCCAGCGCAAGGGCCCCGCCCTCGTGCACGCCCACGTTATCCGCCCATACTCGCACTCCCTCTCGGACGACGAAGTGCTGTACCGCCCGCCCAAGGAGCGCGACGAAGACGCGCGTCGCGACGGCGTGCAGGCGTTCCCGAGGCGCCTGATCGCCGACGGTGTCGCCACCGAGGCGGAGATCGAGGCCATCAAGCGGAGCGTCGAGGAGGAGATCGCCGTCGCCGCGGACATGGCGCTGGCGTCGCCCCAGCCCAAGCCCGAGAGCGCGCTGCTGTACGTCTACTCGCCCGACGTGGATCCGACCTCGGAGCAGTTCGACACCGAGGACGATCCCCAGTTCGGCGGCGATCCGACGACCATGGTGGATCTCCTCAACACCTGTCTCAAAGACGAGATGGCGCGCGATCCCCGCATCCTCGTGTTCGGCGAAGACGTTGCCGACGCCAGCCGCGAGCAGCACCTCGCGCAGGTGAAGGGGAAGGGTGGCGTCTTCAAGGTCACCTGGGGGCTGCAGCGCCAGTTCGGGAGCGACCGCGTGTACAACTCGCCGCTCGCCGAGGCGAATATCGTGGGCCGGGCGATTGGGCTCGCGACGCGGGGCTTGAAGCCCGTCGTGGAGATCCAGTTCTTCGATTACATCTGGCCCGCCTACCATCAGCTCCGCAACGAGCTGGCCACGCTGCGCTGGCGCTCGAACAACGCCTTCAGCTGTCCCGCCGTCGTCCGGGTGACCTACGGCGGATACCTGAAGGGTGGGTCGATTTATCACTCACAGACGGGCGCCGTGGTGTTCACCGCCGTGCCGGGACTGCGCGTCGTCTGCCCCAGCTCCGCGCTCGACGCCAATGGCCTGCTGCGGACCGCGATCCGCTGCGACGATCCCGTGCTGTTCCTCGAGCACAAGCACCTCTATCGCCAGACGTACAACAAGGCGCCCAACCCCGGCCCCAATTTCATGATCCCGTTCGGCAAGGCGAAGCGGGTGCGCGAGGGACGGCACCTGACCGTGGTGACGTACGGCGCCGTGGTGCAGCGCTCGCTGGTCGCGGCCAAGCAGCTCGACGAGCAGGACGGCGTGAGCGTCGAAGTGATTGATTTGCGGACCCTCTCTCCGGTGGATTGGGAGACGATCGCGACGTCGGTCCGCAGGACCAACAAGGTGCTGGTGGCGTACGAAGACTCGCTCTCGTGGGGCTACGGCGCCGAGATTGCCGCCCGTCTCGGCGACGAGTGCTTCTCCTGGCTCGACGCGCCCGTGAAACGTGTGGCGTCGACCGACACGTTCGTGGGCTACGCCCCCGATCTCGAGGATTTCATCCTGCCGCAGGTAGACGATCTCGCTCAAGCGATGCGCCTGCTGCATGCGTTCTAACGCGGCGCGCGCGTACAGCCTGCTGTTTTTCTTCTCCGGCGCCACGGGGCTCGTGTACGAGCTCCTGTGGGTCCGCATTCTGTACCAGGCCTTCGGGTCTACCATCCAGTCCATCACCACCGTCGTGGCCGCCTACATGGGCGGCCTCGGCCTCGGCGCCTGGCTGCTCGGCCGGAAAGCGGACCGCCACGCGAGGCCCGCCGCGCTCTATGGCTGGCTCGAGATCGCGATCGGCGCGTTCGGGCTCGCATCTCCCTTCGTGCTGTCGCTGGCGCATCGGGTCTATATCGGCGCCGCGGGAGCGCTCGCCCTGGGGGGCGCCGCGAGCGTCGCCCTGCGATTCGGCCTCGCGGCGCTCGTGCTGCTCGTGCCGACGACGCTCATGGGGGGGACGCTCCCGGCCCTGACGAAGGGATTCATGGGGGTGGAGCGCGATCGGCTCCAGACCTCCCTGGGGCGCCTGTACGCGCTCAATACGCTGGGCGCGGTCGTCGGCACCGCGCTCGCCGGATTCTTCCTGATCGAACGGGTCGGGATTCGCCCCTCGCTGTACGCGACGGCCGCGCTCAACCTGACCCTCGGGGCCGCTGCCCTCGCGCTGGCGCGGCCGCTCGACCCGAGCCCCGCCGCGCCGGCACCCTCCGCCCGTCCGTCGGATCGCACCCGGCGCGTGGCCCTCGCCCTCCTCGCCGTGACCGCCTTTGCGTCGTTGCTCGACGAGATCGCCTGGACGCGCGTCCTCGTGATGGTGGTCGGAGGCTCGACCTATGCCTTCACGCTCGTGCTGCTCGCCTTCCTGCTTGGCATCGGCTTGGGCAGCGCGATCGTCGCGCGGCGGAGCCCCGCCCGGCCGCCTCCGGTGGCCGATGCGGCGCTCGCCCAGGGCATTACCGGAGCGGGAGCGGCGCTGTTGCTCGCGTTCTTCGGGGCGCTGCCCCTCTACGTCATCAGGGTGTTCGGGCATCCGGGCTTCGGTGCGACCGAGCGCCTCGGGCTGCTGGGCCTCGCGGTCGGTGCCGTGGTGCTGATTCCCGCGGTGGGGATGGGATTGAGCTTTCCGCTCCTGGCGGACCTCGCGGCGCCGCGGGACGCGGCACGCGGCGCCGACGTCGGCGTCGCCTACGCGCTCAACACACTCGGTAGCATTGCGGGCGCGGTGCTCACCGGTTTCGTGCTCGTCGTCACTTTCGGCACCGAGACCACTCTGCGGCTCGGTCTCGTCATCAACGGCGTGGCCGCCCTGGTGCTCGCGGCGCTCGCGGCTCGCGGGGTGGCAGAGGGCTCGGCGGAGCACCGCGCCTTGCGGCTCCGCGTGCTCTTGGCGGGAGGGCTTGGGAGCATTGCGCTGGGCGCCGCCTTCGGCGCCCCGGGCTGGAGCTCCCGCTTGATCGATCTCGGCCCCACCATCTACGCCCGCGACCCGATGGGCCCCGCCGCGCGCCAGGCCTTCCTCGCCCACCGTGGAGCGCGCCAGCTCGCATTCCGCGAAGGCTGGAACGCGACCGTCAGCGTCTGGGAGGGCGTCAGCGGCCGCACGCTCCGCGTCAACGGCAAGGTCGACGCCTCGGACCAGGGTGACATGGACACCCAGATCATGCTCGCGCTGGCTCCGGCGGCGGCGCGGCCGGAGGCGACGTCGGCGCTCGTGATCGGCTTCGGGAGCGGCGTCACGACGCGCGTGCTGGCGGATGTCCCCGGCATGCGGCGCGTACGCGTGGTGGAGATCGAGCCCGCCGTCTTGTCGGTGAGCGGGCTGTTCGCTCGCGTGAACGACTCGGTGTTGGCGCGGCCCACCGTCTCGGCGGTGGTGGACGACGCGCGCAGCGCGCTGCAATTGCGCCGCGATCTGTTCGACGTCATCGTCTCCGAGCCGTCCAATCCGTGGGTCGCCGGCGTCGCGACACTCTATACGCCGGAGTTCTTCCGAATCGTGCGCTCGCGCCTCGCCGACGGCGGTGTGTTCAGCCAGTGGGTGCAGCTCTACCAGCTGCCCCTGCCCGTCGTCGCCGGGATCGTGCGAAACGTGCGCGCCGTGTTTCCTCACGTAGAGGTGTGGTTTTCGTCGAGCCTCGACCTCATGATCCTGGCCTCCGACCAACCCCTCCGGTACGATCGGGCCTGGATCGGACGGCTGTTGGCCCAGGGCACGCCGTTAGGGGGGTTGTGTCGGGAATGGCTGGGAATCGACTCGCTGGGCGATCACTTCGGTCGCCGCCTGTTGGACGAGGCCGGTGTCGCACAGCTCGCCGAGCGAGGGACGCTCACGCACCGCGACGACCGTCCCGAGCTCGAGTTCGTGGCGGCCCGCCGGTTCCTCGACCCCGTGTGGGACTCGCACGTCTTCGACTCCCTCATGGCCCTGGAGGTCCGCGTCGGCGGCCACCCGGGCACCACCCCGGTGCTGCTGGCGCGCGCCATGACCTCGCCGCGCATCCCGTCCACGCAGGGCCCGATCCTCGAGGCCGCGCACCGCGCCCAGCCCGACAATCCGGTCTGGTTGGTGCGCGTCGCGCGCATGCGCTTCGCAGCGGGCGACAGCGCGTTCGCGGACAGCGTCCTGCCGGGCCTGGTCCGCACGCGCAACCCTGAAGCATTGCTGTTCGCTGCTGCTCTCGCGGCGCGACGGGGGGACCAGCGGCGGCGCGTTGCCCTGCTGCGGGAGGCCCTGGCCCGCGGCGGCGACACGGCGGAGGCCGAAGCAGGCCTGGCCGCGGTCGCCGCGCGCGACGCGGATTGGCAGGGCACCGCCGCGGCGCTGCGCAGCTCCCTCGCGATCGGCCGGGCCACCTATCGCCACCCATTCCCCGCGGGCATGCTGCACGATCCGCTCGCGGCCCTCGCTCTCACGGGACCAGTCCGACTCGCCGACAGCGTCCTGGCCGCTGCGGGGCTCGCACATCCCGGGTGGACCACGCCGTACGAGCTCCGCGCCGCGGTCGCCCTGCGGGACGGCCGCTGCGAGGACGCCGCCACTCAGTTCCTGGCGTTGGCGGAGTTTGGTATCGAGGTGGCGGATGCGCCGGACCGCCTCATGCACTGCCGGGTACGCGAGACGCCCTAAGCCCCCGGTTGCTCGCCCAGCGCTTCCTTGATTTCTCCCGCTGCCGCGATCACGTGGTCCACGTCGCGCGACAGCGCGCGCGCCTGTTGCGTGGCGCGCGTGAGGTCGTCCAGCGCCACCGCCACCCCGGCCGAGCGCAGGCGCAGCAAGTCGAATCGCACGTTCTGCATCGCCAACACGCACGACTCCAGCTGATCCGCCACCAGCTGACGCCGGGTCAGCAGGTCGGTCAGCGCCTGGCGCTGGCGGTTGAGCAGGCTCACCTGCCGGTCGCGCTCGACTCCGTCCGGCTGACGCTTGGTCGCGTCGATTTTCTCCTCCAGCCGCCTCAGGGCTCCCTGGTCCACGCTGCCGCTCATCGCTTGCAGCGTGCGCGCGAGCTCCTCCGCCCGATTGAGCAGCGAGTCTGCCGTCGCCACGATGTCGGGCAGCAGCTTCCGCTCCGATTTGGGCAGCCGATCCACGATCCGGAGGATCGCCTTGCGGTCGCTCCGTGCCTGCTGGATCGACTCGGCCTCGTGGCCGAATTCGTCGGTCGTGGCGCGCGGCAGCTCGACCGGGCGGCGGCCTCCGGCGGCGAGGCGTGCCTCGATCGCGTCGGGGGCGGGCGGCCGGGCAAGCACGTCACGCCAGGAGTATCCAGCGTGCCACAGCCGCACGACGCGGGGGACCAGGACCGTGCCCGCCCAGACACCCGCCACGAACAGCGACCAGCTCGGCCGGTGCTGCCCCGTCGCGACGTTGATCATGAAGAGCGAGCCACACACCGACGCCCACGTGACGAACCGGCTCCGCAGCTCGCGTACGATCACAGGCTCTCCGCTCGGCGCGAGCTGCGGGCGCTCCTGCATCCGCTCGAGCCGCCGGGCGGCCCGCTCCGCGGTCGCGTGCCTTCCGGGCAGTGGCTCGCGCGCGGCCGGGGGAAGCGGCCGCCCCCCCCGCGCCGGGCTGGGGCGACGCGGCTGGTACATCGTCGCGCTGCGCGCCTCGAGCGCGCGCCGCAGCGCGTCCGCCGTGGGCCAACGGTCCTCCGGATCCTTCTCGAGCGACCGCATCACGCACGCGGTGAGGTCCTCCGGAACGTCCGGCCGCTTGTCGCTCACGAGGGGCGCCCGCTCGGTGATCTGCTTCATCAGGATCCCGGGCACGGTGGGAGCCTGGAACGGCAGCTCCCCCGCCAGCGTCTGATACGCCACCACTCCCAAGCTGTAGATGTCCGAGCGCCCGTCGATCTCTCGGTCGCCCGCGGCCTGCTCCGGGCTCATGTAATGCGGCGTCCCGATCGCGACCCCGGTCGCCGTGAGCGTCGCGGACCCCGAAGACGACGACAGCGCCTTCGCGATTCCAAAGTCGGTGACCACGACGCGCCCGCGACTGCCCTCCAGCAGGATGTTGTCCGGCTTCACGTCGCGGTGAATGATGCCCAGGGCGTGGGCGGCGCCGAGCGCGTCCGCCGTCTCCAACATGATGCGACGCGCCTCGTCCGGCGGCAGCCGGCCGCGTCGCTTGAGCTTCGCCCCGAGCGACTCCCCGTCCACATACGCCATCACGAAATACACCAGTCCGTCGGCGCCCTCGCCCACTGAGTGGATCGGCACGATGTGGGGATGTGACAGGCGCGCCGCGGTCTCCGCCTCGCGCAGAAAGCGCAACCGGACTTCTTCGCGGAATGCGAGCTCGGGTGGCAGCACCTTGACGGCGACGCGGCGCTTCAGGCGCTCGTCGCGAGCGTTGAAGACGACGCCCATCCCGCCCCGGCCGATTTCCCCTTCGAGCGTATAGGCGCTGCCGAGCGCCTGGGCCAGGCGGGCCGCGAGTGCCTTGTCTGCTGCGTTCATCCCTGCTCGCGTGAAGTGCGCGCCGATAGATTAGCCGCCGCAGACCGGGCATGCAACCGCCGAGCGCCTCTTGACTTACGGCGGACGCCAGCGCCAAAGCGACGGTACGACGTGCTCGCTTCAATGGCTATTCGGCAGCGTCTGCCTAATTGACCGCCAAACCATGGAACGAGCGTGCTCAGTTCGACGTTTTTGGGTGGCATGAACGATGCTAGCGACCCGTGGCGATACGTGGCAGACAAGACCCTGACAACGAGATCATACCAAATGTCTGAGAGATTGACGCTCCCGGTGCTGCCCCTCCGGGAGGTCGTGTTGTTTCCCGGTGTGTCCCTCCCGATCGGCGCCGGACGGCCGGCGACGTTGCGGGCCATCGAGTCCGCTTTGAAGAGCGACTCGCACCTCATCTTCGCGGTGGCGCAGCGCGAGAACGTCGATACGGTGAACCCCGGCGTGTTGTACACCACCGGGACCATCGCGAAAATCAGTCAGATCCAGCGCGGGCTCGGCGGCGTGCAGCTGCTGCTGCACGGCGAGAGCCGGGCGACCGCGCTGCACTATAGCGAGAATGGTCGCTACCTCGAGGCCGTCGTGCGCGAGGTGGAAGACCTGCCCCCGCTCAACCCCGACGACGCCGCCTTCGTGGGACTGCACCGCGAAGCGCGCGAGCGGGCGGCCGAGCTGGGCCAGAAATCAGGCCTCCCGGAGGAAGTGGTCCGGCAGGTGCTCGAGGGCGTGGCCGACCCCGGGCGGTTGGCAGACCTGGTCGCAGGCTACCTCGAGATCCCGCCGGGGGAGCGCCAGGGCCTGCTGGAAACCCTGTCCGTCGAAGACCGGCTGCGGCGTGTCCTGGTGCACGTCCAGCGACAGATCGGCGTGCTGGACGCGCAGGAGCACATCAAGTCGCAGGTCCAGGAGGAGCTGGGCGAGCGGCAGCGCGAGATGTTCCTGCGAGAGCAGCTGAAGGCGATCCACAAGGAGCTGGGTGAAGAGGACGAGGTGGTCGAGGGGGACGAGCTGCGGAAGCGCTTCGCGGCGCTCGAGCTCCCCGAGGCCGCCAAGAAGGAGGTCGAGCGGGAGCTCCAGCGGCTGGAGCGGGCGAATCGCGATTCCATGGAAGCGCAGGTGATCCGTACCTACCTCGAAACCATGGCGGAGCTGCCCTGGAACAAGCGGGCCGAAGAGTCGCTCGACCTGAAGCGGGCCGCGGAAATCCTCGAGCAGGACCACTACGGCCTCAATGACGTGAAGGACCAGGTGCTCGAGTTCCTGGCGGTGCGCCAGCTGCGCCAGCGCGCGCCGCAGCAAGCGGCGCAGGGCAACGACGACGACAAGGAAGCCAAGGGGCCCATTCTCCTGTTCGTCGGGCCGCCTGGTGTCGGGAAAACGTCGATCGCGAAATCGATCGCGCGGGCCATGGGCCGGCCGTACGTGCGCATTTCCCTCGGAGGCGCGCGGGACGAGGCGGACATCCGGGGTCACCGTCGCACCTACGTGGGCGCCATGCCCGGCCGCATCATCCAGGGGATGAAGCAGGCGGGCGCCAAGAATCCCGTGTTCCTGCTCGACGAGGTGGACAAGCTGGGCGTGTCGTTCCAGGGCGACCCGGCTGCGGCGCTGCTCGAAGTCCTCGATCCGGCACAGAACGATTCGTTCACGGATCATTATCTGGGAGTGCCGTTCGACCTGTCGGAGGTCTTGTTCATCGCGACGGCGAACTTCCCGCAAAGCATTCCGGGGCCGTTGCTCGACCGGCTCGAGACGGTGAACTTCGCCGGCTACACGGAGCGGGAGAAGCTCGAGATTGCCAAGCGCTACCTGGTGCCCCGGCAGCTGCGCGACAACGGGCTCTCGCCCGAGCAGCTCGAGATCACGGATGCCGCGCTGAGCGAGATCATCACCAGCTACACGCGCGAAGCGGGAGTCCGCCAGCTGGAGCGCGAGATCGGGAAGCTCGGCCGCAAGGTCGCACGCAAGATCGCGGGCGGTGGCGTGGAGCGCATCCGCGTCGACGCGGGCGACGTGGACGACCTGATCGGACGGCCCAAGGTCCATCCGGAGCACAAGGCGGGGGAAGATCAAGTGGGCGTGGCCACGGGAATGTACTACACGCCCGTCGGCGGCGACATCATGTTCGTCGAGGCGAGCGTGATGCGTGGCAAGGGCGAGCTCGTGCTCACCGGCCAGCTGGGCGACGTCATGAAGGAGTCGGCGCGGGCGGCCCTCACGTACGCCAAGTCGCACGCCGATCAGCTCGGCATTCCCGAGGACGCGTTCGCGGGCACGGACATCCACGTCCACGTCCCGGCCGGCGCCATCCCGAAGGACGGACCCTCGGCGGGCGTCACCATGGCGACGGCACTGGTCTCGGCGCTGTCGCGCCGGTCGGCACGCCACGACCTGGCCATGACGGGCGAGATCACCCTGCGGGGCCGCGTGTTGCCGATCGGCGGAGTCAAGGAAAAAGTGCTCGGTGCCGTGCGCGCCGGCATCCGTACGGTCGTGCTGCCGAAGGAGAACGCAGCCGATCTCGAGGACCTCCCCGAGGACGTGCGCTCGTCGCTGAAGGTGCATCTGGTGGAGGATCTTGACGAGGTGCTGACATTGGCTCTGCGCGGGGCGCGCTTCGAGGCAGGGCACCTGGTGTTCGACGGCGAAGCACCGCTCGAGCCGAGCCTGGTGGCCAAGCACAACTGACCCTGTCCGCATCTGTGGACCCAAACAGCCCCCGGGCCATGCCCGGGGGCTTTTGTCATGGCTTCGTCACGGCCGGAACCTGCCCAACCCTTTCCCCGTACGACCTGTCTAACCGTCCGACCAGGTTCCGGGGGCTTCCGTCATGCCGGCTGTCGTCCTGCTCGCGATCGTGCTCCAATCCACCTCGTCGCCGTCCGCTGGCGGCGCCGACCCCTCAGCCGGCGCCAAGCGGGCATCCGCCGTGCGGGCGACCAGCCCCGTGGTGATCGATGGTCGGGACGACGACGCCGTCTGGCGCCTGGCACCGGCGATCACCCAGTTCCGCGAGTTCCAGCCGAAGGAAGACGGCGACCCGCGATATGCCACCGAGGCGAAGGTCGCCTACGACGATCGCAACCTCTACGTCTTCATCCGGGCGTTCGACCC
>Ga0070698_100000316_pt1 | contig 49101 bp, 40 predicted proteins | sample KBSK1502metaG_FD_65477 | JGI IMG/M metagenome (GOLD analysis project Ga0070698, IMG submission 65477) | Corn, switchgrass and miscanthus rhizosphere microbial communities from Kellogg Biological Station, Michigan, USA - KBS K1-50-2 metaG | ecosystem: Host-associated > Plants > Roots >...
GAGACCGCCCGGCACGCCGGCCACGCCGACATCCTGCGCGAGCTGACCGACGGGGCGATCGGCCAGTAGGGTCGAGCTAACTCCGCGCCGACTCGACCGTCGAGCGCGCTCGGGCCTTCAGGTGCTGCTCCAGGTCGCCGGCCATGCCACGGAGGTTATCTGCGATCTTCGTCATGACGTCAGGGCTGGCTTCTTTCGCGAGCCCAGCACTTACACTGGCCAACGTCTCCAGGCGCTCGTGCAGGATTATCCAGGCGGCCTCCCGGTGAGGGAGGACGAAGAAGGCCGGTCGGACGATCTCGAACGCGGGGCCCGCGGTCCGACCGGGAAATTCGCGGCCGACCGGTAGGGCGGTCAGCACCGGACCCAGGGTGCGCATCACCCAGTTCATCAGGTGCTTGGCCGTCTTGGCCAGCGTCTCGAGCTCGTCGGGCGTCTCGCCATGATGGACGAAGTACCGGCTCTGGACCTGGAGGGTCACTTCGTAGACGGCATTGAACAGGTCGGCTACGCGTCGGGTCAGGGGATCCTCGACCAGCGTCACCTGGTCGACATCGGGCGGCTGCCGCAGATAGACCGGCATCACTGGTCGCGCCGGTTCGAAGCTGGGGTCCAGGCTTCGGATCGCGAGAACGTCCTCCAGGATGCCGACGAACTTGCCGAAGTGTGACTTCACCCAATCCCCGCGGGCGCCTTCGCCCTGCTCGACGATGACCTCGATCGCCGCACTCGCCGACGCGAGGTCGGTGACGGCCGTCAACTCCGACCACTCGAAGACCTGGGTCGTCGCCTGCGCCTTGGGCGGCCCGATGAAGACAGCGGCCTCGCCATCGCGGTTGACGAGGTGGGCCAGACCCGCCTCGATGCCACGGTAGAGGTGACCAACCGTGTGCCACTCCTCGGGGCCGGCGGTGATCTGGGGATCGTCGACCGTCAGCGGCTGCATCATTCCGAATGAGCCAAAGCCTTCGGCATCCCGGAGTGGCATGCCTTCCGGACGCTCGAGGAACATGAAGTGGCGAAGCGCGCGCTCCCCGAAGGGGACGAGGGCGATCTGGACATCCGGCGGGTACCAGCGCGAGAGGATCGGGAAATTGGGGCGCTCGAAATGGGGCGCCGCGCCGAGCGCGCTCAAGATGTTGGTGGCCAGAGCCAGGTGCAGCATCTCCTGCTTGATCACGTCGATGAGGGTGAGCTCCCAGGCCTGGACCCGGGCCAGCTGCTCCGCCGTGAGGCCTTCCTCGACGCTTCGCTTCAGCGAAAACTGGGCGTAGAGGTACTCGCACAGAAGGCCGTGTTCGAGTTCGCAGGCCTCGCCCAGCAGGTAGACGAGCTCTTCCCGGCTTTCCACCCGAAGTGGCGGTTCCTCGACTGACCCGTTCGGCGGCCGGGAATTGGCCATACCGGCAATTGTGCCGGGGTGGGTGGCACCTAGGCAATGATCCCTCCTTGGGGGGAGGGTGGGGCTCCGGGGTCGCTGGAAGGCGCCTGAATACGCGTTGTATTGGGCGCGGTATGGCTGAAAACGAGCGAATTCCGGCCGACTTCCACCAGGCCATGTTTCGCATCGCCGCGATTGCGTTTATCACGGCGGCGACGGTCAACGTTGGCAGCAGCTTCATCGGGGCGCCGCGCTTCGACTTCACCGGCATCTGGATCATCGGCATCCTTTCTTATGTGGGGGCCGTGGTGAGCTGGTTCTTCCCCTGGCACCGGCTGCCGGTGGAGCGATTCCTGGTGGTCATCGTCATGCCGGGACTGGTGTTGCTCGGTTTCATGTTGATGGCCACCGGCGGTGTTCACTCGCATATCCTGCCGATCTTCATCGCACCTGCCGTGTTCATGGCGGCGGCGTATGGATTCCGGGCGGGAGCGGCGATCGCGCTCCTGACGGCCGCGACCGGCACCCTGCCACTCTTCATCAACGGCTGGGACAGCTACTACGGTCGGACACTGGTCGTGCTGGCGGTGGCGACGATGCTATGCGCCTACATCCCGGCGCGGGTCCGGCAGTCGCTGCTCAGTGAGTACGAGACCCGGCGCCGGCAGCAGGAAGAGAGTTACGTGGCAACGATCGGCGCGCTGGCGGCCGCCCTGGACGCGAAAGATCGGTACACCGAAGCGCACTCGCGGGAAACGGCCGAGCTCGCGGTCAACGTGGGAAAGCGGCTCCGTTTGCCCGCCGACCAGTTGCGCCTGCTCGAATACGGTGCCCTGCTCCACGACATCGGCAAGATCGGCATCCCCGGCTACATCCTGCAGAAGCCCGGTGCGCTGACACCCGAAGAATTTGCCATCATGCGCGAGCACCCGGTCATCGGCGAGCGCATCCTCGCCTCCGTGCCGTTCCTTGCTCCGCTGGGCCCGATCGTTCGCGCGGAGCACGAGCGATGGAACGGCACCGGCTACCCCGATGGCCTCAAGGGAGAGGAGATTCCGATCGAGGCGCGCATCATCCACGCCTGCGACGCCTTCCACGCGATGGCCTCCGATCGCGCCTACCGCAAGGCGCTTCCCCTCGCGGAGATCGTTGCCGAGTTCCAAAAGGAAGCTGGCAAGCAGTTCGACCCCCGAGTGGTCGACGTGATGCTCGAGGTGATCGAGCACGAACCACCGCACATCGCCGCCGCCGCCCAGGCGTCCGGCCGGCCGATACCGGACGCGACGGTTTCAGGTCCGCGCGGGTGGGCCCAGCACATGCAGACCGTGGAGGCCCTCGGGCAACAGCTTGCCCGCGCAACCAGCATCGAGGACATCTGCAATCGCATCGGCGCGACGATTGCGGCCCTGGTGCCGCAGGATCAGTGCCGGGTGCTGTTGATGAGCGAAGACCGCACCCGGCTGGAGGTCGTTTACCTGCAGGGCACCGATCGCGAAGAGTATCGCGGCGTGACGAGGGAGAATGCGGCGGTCGAGGTGGGGCAGGGCATCGCCGGCTGGGTGGCGGAGTCGCGGCGAGGCGTGGTGTTGGGCGATACCGAGCATCATCCGAAAGCGATGCACGTACCCGGCACCGAGATGATCGATGAATCAATGCTGGCCGTGCCGGTTGTCTTTGAGGACGAGATCCTCGCGGTGATCGTCGTGATCAAGCTGGGATTGAATCAGTACTCTCTCGACCAGCTCCGTTTGCTGACGATCCTCGCCAACCAGGCGGCGGTGGCGATGGCCAATGCCCGGCTGATCGACCGGCTGGCCTCGGCGGCGACGATCGATGCGCTGACCGGACTGATGAACCGCGCGGCGTTCGAGGAGGCAGTCAACAAGCTGATGTTGCGCCCGGAGTCGTGGGGGACCCTGCTGATGCTCGATGTGGAGAAGCTCCGCGACGTGAACGAGGCCTACGGTCACCGGGCAGGCGATGCCGTGCTCAAGCGGATCGCTCGGGCGATTCGGGCATCGATCCGAAGCGACGACGTGGCGTCCCGCTGGATCGGCGACAACTTCGCCATCCTTGCCCCGGGCTTCTATGCTGCCCAGGCGGACCTCCTCGCCAAGCGCATCGAAGCGGCGCTGCAGTCGGAGCGGGTCTCGATTCGGTGGGGAACCGCCGAATACCACGGCGATGCCCTCACCGCTCAGGATCTGCTGGCGGCTGGGCTCAAATCGCTGGCTGTCAAGCGGGACGACGTCGCCGCCTGACGTTTGGGGCAAGGCGCTGCGCCCGAATGGGCAGGATGCTCGGAGTTTCGCGCAATTTGCTTGACGGTCCAAAACCGGTCGCCTAACGTCAAAACTCGCCACTGAAACCGACTGACCGCCTAGGGGCGGAATGACTCCGTGCCGAGGGAGGGTGTGAGGCTAGACCCCGTTCGCCGGCTCAAGCCGCCGGCTTCGTCCGCGAGTATTTTGCTGCGCGCCGCCTTGAAATACGGGATAGGCGTCGTCGTCGCTGCCGTCGTGCTCACGGCCGGCGGTGTCGACCGGATTCAGCCGCACGGCCAAGCCCTGGCAAGTAACGTCCCGCCGACCACCGTCCCGTGCGGTCCGATCGCGACCGATCCCCTTGACCCTCACACTGCCACCTGGACCGCTACCAAGAGCCCCTATGGGACTGGCAGTCCCTACAACTTGCCGGTCAGCACCACCAACAACACGGATCCAACCGTGCAACCGTGCGACGCCATCATCGTGCCGGCCGACGTCACGCTCAAGATCGATGCCAGCCAGGGCGCGGTGCAAATCTTCTCGCACGGCGCGGCGATCAAGGTCGACGGGGGCCATCTTCTCGTGCTGGGCACGAGCGAGACCAACTCCATACTCTTCGACGCGGAACCTGACGTTGCCTCGTGGATTGGCATCACCGTCGACGCCAGCGATTCCGCCCATCGGGGCAACGCCTCCTTGGCCTTCGCCAGCATTCAACACGCGCTCAACTCGATCACAATCAACAGCGGCGCGACCTCCACCGCCACCCCCGACCCGAACAACCTGACTTCGCAGCTTCCCTACGGGCTCGTGCTGGTCAACAGCGGCATCGGTCCGTCCATCTTCGACGGCATCGATGCCACGGATACGCCGGTGTCGGTCAAGGGGCAGGCCAATCCGACGACGAATCGGGCGGATGGCAAATTTGGAACGGTCAACAACATCGGTTCCCAGGGCATCAAGTTCAGTTGGGGCGCCTCCGCCCCCGCCGTCACGCCGAATGTGAGTGTGCTCGATGTCGAAAGTGTGGCCTTCGGCAGTTCGGTGCCGTTTGCCACGACGGGCTGCTTGCCACTGCAGCCGTGCTCGGCAGGCTTCATTGGGAATGACGCGATCGTCGCGACCTTCACGTCGGCGAATCCACCACCGGTCTTTATCAGCCAGAGTCGCTTTTACCGGGCAGGCTCATTTGCCGTCGAGCTGAACACTCCGAATCGCCCCGTCATCAAGGACAACAACTTCGACTGCAACGGCACGAGTTCGCCGACGCCAAGGGACACGTGCGTCGGGACCGGACTGAAGTTTTCCGCGATCTACCTCAACACCGCCACTGTCGACCTCGAGAACAGCGTGACCAACAATGTCGGCCACGAGGACGGGCTCGATGCCATCGTGCTGAATGGCACGATCGTCTACGCGGCCGGTGTAACCACGCAAAAACTGTCCTGGAAAAACGCAACGAACGACGCGACGAACGATCACCTGCTTGGCTACCTCTTGAACGGCGACCTCAACTTCACAAGCGGGACCCTCGTGGTACCCGGTGGCAGCGTGATTAAGTCGAAGGGCACGATCAACCTTACGGGCGCGGCGCTCGATGCCAGTGACACCAGCGATCTACGCACCAAGGTCTTTACCAGCCTCCGCGACAACGTCAACATCGCGAGCTGCCCGTCCGTCTTCGTGCAGTCGTGTCCCTCACCGCTGCCGGCGGGAGAGTGGGGTGGCATCAACCTGGTTGGTTCGCCGACGGACGCCACCATGCGCAGTGCGACGAAGAGCACCATCACCAACGCCGCCATCCTTTACGCGACCACCGGGGTCCACATTCTGAACGGCAATTCGCTCACCATCACTAGCAGCGCCATCGGCCCGACCTTCGCCGACGGCGTGCTGGCCGAGGGCACCCCGCTCGCGGTCACCGGTACGACCTTCGGCTGCCCGGCGGGGGTTTGCAGTGGGCCAAGTAGCGGCAACCACGGCGTCCTCGCGGACTTTCGCAATTCCGGGCCGCCCAGCGGTGGCCTGATGGTCAACGGGAGCACCTTCCAGGGCAGCGTCAACGAAGCGATCCGTGCGGTCGGTCTCGCCGGCCAGCCGGTCGATATCGAAAGCAATGCGATCCGGAATGCCGGCGCGATCGGGTCGGCCGGAAGCGCCGGCATCTACCTGCAGGGAGCCGACAACCTGACGCTGCAGCGCAACGACGTGGTTGCGAGCGGTACTGGAAACGTGGAGTACCCCGCCATCTGGCTGGACGGGGTCAGCCACGCCGACTTTAGCGGCCCGATCAGCGGCAATACCGGCTCCCGCAACGGCCTCAACGCGATCGCCTTCCATGGCGACAGCAAGACGCTCGCCTGGCAAACCGTTGCCGCCAGCGGCCCGTTGGGTTTCATCGTCGACGGCAACCTGGTCGTCGCGGGCGATCTCAAGCTGGTCAATGGTGACTACGCCCCCGTGCTGGCCGGCACGATCACGGTGCAAAACGGCACGCTGACCTCCACCGGCGCCGTGCTGACCAGTCTCAAGGAGCAGGCGCCACTGCTTCCGAGCTGTGGCTCGGTCTTTGTGCCGAAAGCATCCGGCGTGTGCGCGCCAACGACCGGGGGCGACTGGGGCGGCCTCGTTCTCGATCCGGGCAGGGCCAACCAGCTGACGGATTCTGTGGTCCGATACGCCGCGACGGGGATCTCGGTGGGCATGCCGACCGGGCCACGCACGGCGCAAAACCTGACGCTGACCAACAGCAGCGTTACCAACAGCGCCGCTGACGGGGTCAGTACCGGTTCTCCCATATCGGTTAGCGGCGGCGCCTTTACCAGCAACGGCGGCCGCGGCATCAAGATCGATCTGAACGGCGTCGTTCCGAGCCCGTTCCAACCGGTGACCATCAGCGGTCATGCCACCATTGGCGGCAGCGGACAGGACGGCATCTGGGCCAGAGGGCTCACCGGCCAGACCGTCCAGGTGCAGGACGTCAGTATCGACCGCTCCGGCGCTTACGGGATCAACCTGGAACGCGCGGACCATCTCATGCTGACGAATAACACCGTCACCAATTCCGCGGCCAACTTCCCGGCGATCTACCTCAACGGCTTCTCCGGGTTGTTCGCGAACATCAGCGGCAACCGAGGGGCGTTGAACGGTGTGGACGCGATCGCCTTCCATGGCATCGTCACCGATGACCTCACCTGGCAAACCGCTCGCAAGAGCGGCGACCCGACCCGCCTGCTCGGCTACATCCTCGACAACACCCTGACAATGCAATCGCCCCATACCTTGACGGTCAACGGCGGCGACATCGTGAAGGTCGGCAATGGTGGCCTGCTCAACCTGCAGGGTGTCAACCTCAAGGCCGATGACATCGCGGTCAGCAGCCTCAAGGTCTTTACCAGCCTGACTGACGACACGGTGGGTGTCCCTGCTTGTCACTGGGCCGTCGTCATTGGGTGCACGGGCGTTGCGCACCCTGGAGACTGGGGAGGCGTCGTTCTGAGCGGCAGCGGCGCCAACGGAACCCTCGCCAACGCCGCGGTTCGTTACGCGTCCACCGGCATCCTGATCACGAGCGGAACGTCATCGACGATCGGATCGTCGCTCTTCGGCCTCGTGGTGTCCGGGAGCAGCATCGGGCCGAACGCTGTCGACGGCATCAACGCCGCGAAAACGCCGATTTCGGTCACCACCACCTCCTTCAGCGGCGGCACGCACGGTATCACCGTCGACTTCACCGCGACGATGCCGAGCACGCCTTTGCGTCTCAGCGGCAACCGGTTCATGTCCACGAGCGCCGAAGCCATCCTCGGCCAGGCGCTCGCTGGACAGCCGGTGTGGATCACCGATAACCGGATTCAGGGCGCCGGAACGTTCGGGATCCGGCTGCTCAATGCCGACCAGGTCGTCCTTCGAAACAACAACGTCGCCGGCAGCGGCGGCGGCCCGGGCGCCGGAGCCGGTCGTTATCCCGCGATCTATTTGCCGGCGCTATCGGCTGACTTCGCCGGGAACATTCGCGGCAACGTCGGCAGCGGAAACGGCCTGGATGCCGTCGTGTTCGATGGCAAGGTCACCCGCGACCTGACCTGGATCACGCCGAGCAACGCGGCGTCGACGCATGCCCTGGGATACCTGTTGGACGGCGGCGTGACGCTCCAGGGAGGGAACCTGGTGGTCGGTCCGGGCGACGTCGTCAAATCGCTCGGTGGACCGATCACCATCAACGGCGGGATCGTCACCGCGACCGGCTCGGCAACGCCCGGCGGTTCGCCGACCAGCCGCAGCGCGATCTTCACCAGCCTGAAAGACAATCCGAGCGCCCCCGCTTCGCCGGTTGACGGCTCCAACGCGGCCGCCGTCTCGTGTCCCTCGGTGCTGGTCTCCGTGTGCAGCCCGGGGCAAGGGGACTGGGGCGGGTTGGTGATCACGAACAGCGCCGCCGGCCTCAAAGGGAGCGGTGCCATCACCTACGGGCTGATCAACTACGCGAACACCGGGATCTCGCTCGATAGCGGCCCGATCAGCGCCAGCCCAGAGCTATCCAACTTCAGGCTGAACGTCGCCAGCACGACGATCGTCAATGTCAGCAAGGACGGCATCAACAGCCTCGATACGCCGTTCTCGGTGGATTCCAGCACGGTCCAAAACGCCGGAGCCAACGGAATCATCGGGAGCTTCTTCAGCCCGGCGAACTGCCCGTCCACGACACCGACGGTGAGCCCGTGCGTCAGGCTGAACGTCACGAACGCCCAGGTCACTGGGGTAGGCAAGGACGGCATCATCGCCAACGGCCTCTCGGGACAACCCACTGTGATCAGCGGCAACACGATCACGGATGCCGGCGCCTACGGCATCCGACTCGTCGGTGCCGACCAGCTGAGGCTGACGACCAATCACGTGCGCAAGTCGGCTCCGCCGCCCTCCGCCGCACTCCGATACCCCGCGATCTACCTGAGCAGCGTCAAGGCGGATTTCGAGGTCAACCCGGGAGCGGGGTCCATGGTCCAGGGCAACAGCGGAAAGTGGAACGGGCTCGACGCGATTGTCTTCCACGGCGATGCGACGAAGAAACTCACGTGGATTACGGCGGTCGCCGCGCCATCCGGGCCGTTGCCCGTTGCGGATGTGACGCTTGGCTACCTCCTCGACGGGGCGCTGGTCGTGGATGGTGATCTCGTCACCAACAACGGCGACATCGTCAAGGTCATGAATGGCGGGATCAAGATCAATGGCGGCGGGCTGCAGTCGGTCGGCACGACCTTCACCAGCCTCAAGGACAATCCAGGTCTTCCGGCCTGCCACTCGGTCTTCATCCCCGACCCCTGCCCCATCCCGCCGGCGACCCTGGCCGCCGCGACTGACTGGAATGGGATCAACATCGACGCCGCTGACAGCATGTTCAGGAAGAGCAAGTTGCTCTACGCCACCAGCGGCCTGACCATCACCGACGCGAAACTCGACGTCAGTGGGTCGACCTTCTACCGGCTCACCGGAACCGCCCTTTCCAGTTCTGGCCTGAAGCCATTGACCGTCACCTGTTCGAGCATCCGCGGGAACGGCACCGGTGTCGCCGCGGACACGGGAACCGTCAGCCAGAGCGATGTTTACAACAATTCAGTCGCTGATCTGGCCGGAAACGCCAACCTTCACGCCGACTCCGATTGGCTCACCGCCACACCGAAGATCACCGGGCCGGTTGCGGTGACCGGCTCGCTCGCAGCCCAACGGCCCACCGCAACCCTGACGGTCACCAGTGATAACCCGCTGGCAAAGCCTGATCAGTTCGGAAACCCGGCATTCGGGATCGGCAACCTGACGTTGGCAGCCGCGATGAACCGCCAGATGGACACCTCGGTTGTGCCGCTTGCCCAGTTGACGCTAACGCCTGGTCCGGCGCCGGTCTTCACCCTGACGACGACGGGTTTGGTCAACAATGGCTATACGACGGATCACAACTGGTCGCCCAATCCATACGTGCTTGACCAGGCCCACGCCAATGCCGGGCTGAACACCCTTACCCTAACCGGCGCCCGCGACTGTGTCCCACCCGAGACTGACGACTCGGTTGCCAACCTCAACAACCCGGATAGCAACCTCATGACTCCCAACAGCAAGACGTTTAGCGCATCCATCTTGCCGACGACGCTGGTGCCCTCGCCTGCCACCGGCGTTTACGGTGGAAAGGCGACGCTGTCGGCTCATCTCACCGCCAACGGCCTGGACGCGGCAAACCAGACCGTCAGTTTCAAGCTCAACGGATCTCCGGCTGGCAGCGCGACCACCTTGGCTAACGGTAACGCGACAGTTCTCGCGAGCCTCGGAACCATCAACGCCGGGTCATACCCTGCCGGTGTCCAGGCGAGCTACGGGGGTGATCCCGATCTCTTCTTCACGCCCGCGCCGGCGGCGGGATCCGCGATAACGGCCGCCCTAATCGTAACGTCAGCGCCCACGGCAACAACTCAGGCCGCCACGACCGCGAGCTCGACCGTCTACGGTCAGGCGATCACACTGAGCGCCAGGGTGACCACGACCGTCGCCGGCGGCATCGACCCCGGTGCAAGCGATGGGGCGGTGGCGTTCACCGAGGGCGCGACGACGATCTGCTCGGCCGCCCTTGGGACAGGGACCACGACCAACGAAGCAGCCTGCACGACCAAGATGCTGCCCGCTGGAGCGCACAACATCACCGCTGCCTACACCGCGACGTCAGGCGGCAATTTCCAGAACAGTACAGCCGCCAGCTCGTTGAGCCAGACGGTAAGCACAGCGCCAACCACGACGTCGACGGCCATCAGCGACCAGAATCCGAGTACCTTTGGCCGGCTGATCACGCTCAGCACCACGGTGAATTCGCCAAACCTCAATCCGGGCATGGGTGAAGGCACGGTAGCGTTCACAGAAGGTGCCAACACCATCTGCAGCGCCGGCCTGGGAACAGGGGGTGGGAGTAACAAGGCGGCCTGCTCAGTGAGCACATTGGCGGCAGCCACGCATACGATCACCGCCGTCTATACGGCGTCCGGCGGCAACTTCCAGAACAGCACAGCCGCCGCCACGCTGAGCCAGGTGGTAAACCCGGCGTCAACGACAACCGCCACCGCCAGCAGCGACCACAACCCAAGCACCGCCGGCCAGATGATCACGCTCAGCACCACGGTGACCTCGGCATTCGCCAACCCGGGCGTTGGCGCCGGCACGGTCGCGTTCATGGAGGGCGCGACCACGATCTGCACCGCCGCCCTTGGATCAGGGAGCGCAAGCAACCAGGCGGCCTGCGGCATCAACACCCTGACCGTAGGTAGCCACATCATCACCGCGGTCTATACGGCGTCAGGTGGTAACTACCAGGACAGCACCGCCGCGGGGACGCTGACGCAGACCGTCAACCCGTAGGTACGCCGCCTATCGATCGATTTGCATCGGCCGCCAGAGAATCTGGTAGAGGCTGGGCGTCATCCAATCCCGCACCACCAGGGCGCCGGCCGCGACCATGCAGGCGTTCATCACGCGGCGCCAGGACTCTTCTTCGTAGGCGGTCGACATCATGCGGATGATGGCCTCCGCCTCCGCATCGGGGGGCAGCCGCTCATCGACGACCGTCGAGCTCGCGGGCTCCGGTCGCGTAGACGGCTGAAACTCGCTCGCATCGGCGACCAGCTGGGCCGTGCGCATCGCATCGTAAAAGGCGGACTCTGATCCGGGGAAGACGTCACGCTTGGCGATCCGGGTCGCCGTTTCGAGAGCCTTGAAGTACTCCGGCGACTGCTTGACCTCGAGGTCGGGGACCGCCCCGACCCCAGGGGCGGCCTTCGCCACCCGCTCCCACTCATCAGGCGTCAACCGACGGAGCCGCTCGAACAGTGCTTCGACCTCTGCGGTGTTGGGTCCGAACCTCTCATCGGTCACGTAAATTACAATACGCGCGATTCCATGACCGTGCGAGTTTCCTCATGCCCGTAGTCCAGTGGGCCGTGAAAATTGGCAACACGGTGGAAGCGCGCGATGGCGAGCTCGGCGTTGTGCGCGAGATCTTTGACGGGCCGCCTCAGTCCGGCCAGGCGCTCTTCGTGTCGAGCGAGCCTTATATGCGGGTGGTCCACCCCGGCCAGCCCGACCTCTTCATTCCCTTCGAGGAAATCGTCGACGTCAGCGACGTCAAGCAGCGCGTCTATCTCAAGCGCTGGCTGCGCGAAATCAACACCCTGGGCTGGACGCGCGACCCACGCAAACCGGGAACCGCCTCGCCCTACTTCCCAAAGGCACCCTCGGCCGCGACGGTAAAGCCGGATGCCAACGGCGGCGTCCCACCACGCCCTCTCGTGGACAGCGGTGCCTGGTCGCCCGGTGAGGCCGCGCCTCGGTCCGAGCCGGGCAAGCACTATCGGATCGGTGACCGGTTCAAGCCCGGCGATCCGATCCCGGTCGACGGCCAGTACCTGTGCACCGTCTGCGGTTTCCGCAAGCACTCCCGCCAGTTTCGGGAGGAAAATCCCGATGGTCGCTTCCCACCGCCGCACCACCCTGGCGCACTCTGGGAGCTGGAGGACCTGCGCCCATAGGGCGCAGACCTGATTCGCGCGCGCCGCCTGGATCGGCGGTCTGTATTCAGAAACCTCTTTGTTAGACTAGCCGCGTACCGTGCTGAGCGATTACTTTCCCTTGCTCATTTTCCTTGCCGCGGTCTTCGTTTTTGGCCTTATCGCCCTCTTCTTTCCGCCCTGGTTGGCCGGCCACAGGGACTCGGCGGCCAAAGACCTGCCCTATGAGTCGGGCATCGTGCCCCGTTCCGGCGCCCGGCGCAAATTTGCCGTCAGCTTCTATCTGACCGCCATGCTCTTCATCATCTTCGACATCGAGGCGATCTTCATCTATCCCTGGGCAGTCATCCTCAAGGGTCTGCGCTGGTTCGGGGTTGCCGAGATGGCGGTCTTCGCCGCCATCCTGCTGGTCGCCCTCATCTATGTCTGGCGGAAGGGAGCGCTCGAGTGGGGGAACTGACGCTTCGCCCGGGCCCGATGCCGACCGGCCGCGCGGCTGGACCCACACCACTCAACGCGCTGGGCGACAACCTGCTCACGACCACGCTCGACAAAGTGATCAACTGGGGCCGTTCGAGCGCGATCTGGCCGGCGCTCTTCGGGCTCGCCTGCTGCGCGATCGAGATGATGGGAACGGTGGGCCCGCGGCACGACCTGTCGCGCTTCGGGTCGGAGCTCTTTCGCGCCTCGCCCCGGCAGGCCGACCTGATGATCGTCTCGGGGCGGGTGTCGATCAAGATGGCGCCGGTGCTCCGCCAGATCTACGACCAAATGCCGGAACCCAAGTGGGTGATCGCGATGGGTGCCTGCGCCTCTTCCGCCGGCATGTTCAACAACTACGCGATCGTCCAGAGCGTGGACAAGATCGTGCCGGTCGACATCTATCTCCCGGGCTGCCCGCCCCGGCCGGAAGCCCTGATCGATGCCGTCGTCAAGCTCCAGCGCAAGATCCGCGGCGAACCGCTGGTCAAGCGCCCCGCCTGACGGCCGCTGATGCTCGTCGAGAGTCTGGGCAACCGCTTCAAGCAAGCGGTGCGCGAGAGCTCGGACTTCCGCGGCGACCTGAGCATCGTGGTGGATCCGAGCGCGGTGGTCGAGGTGGCCCGCTACCTGCGGGACGAAGAAGGCTTCGATTACTTCCTCTACGCCACCGCGGTGGACTGGCCGGCCCGCGATCCACGCTTCACCGTGGTCTGGGAGGTGCGCTCCCTGGCGAACAAGACCCGCATCCGCATCAAGACGACGGCCGCGATGCCCGACCCGCACGCGCCCAGCCTGACCGAGGTCTGGCCGGCTGCGAACTGGCACGAACGGGAGACCTGGGACCTGTTCGGGATCAAGTTCGATGGGCACCCCGACCTGCGCCGGCTACTGATGCCGCAAACCTGGGAAGGCCATCCGCTCCGGAAGGATTACGTCTCCTTCGGCGAACCGGTCATCTTCAGCGACCAGAAGCTTGAAGGGCTGGAGCCCGACGCGATCCGTGGCTGAGACGCGCATCGCGCAGGAGCCGTTCGGCCCCGGCCCGGCCCAGGAGCCATTCGGCCCGGAGAACGAGCCGCCGACGGATTGGATCGAGCTCAACATGGGCCCGCAGCACCCGAGCACGCATGGCGTCCTCCGGGTCCGGCTGAAGCTGGACGGCGAGGTCGTGCGTGACGCCGATCCGGACGTCGGATACCTCCACACCGGCTTCGAAAAATCCTTCGAGGAGAAGACCTACACGCAGGGCATCACCTTCAGCGACCGGATGGATTACCTGGCGCCGCCGATCAACAACGTCGGGTTCGTGATGTCCGTCGAGAAGCTGATCGGCGTGGAGGTGCCGCCGCGGGCACAGGCCATTCGGGTGATGATGATGGAGCTGGCACGGATCGCGAGCCACGAGCTGTGGCTGGGCACCGCCGGTCTCGACCTCGGCGTCTACTCCGGCTTCTTCTATGCCTGGCGTGATCGCGAGCTGGTGCTCGACCTGAACGAACTCTACTCGGGCGTTCGAATGATGACCTCCTTCACCCGGGTCGGCGGCGTGGCCTGGGACCTGCCGGACGGCTGGATCGACCAGCTGCAGCGCTTCATCGACGTCATGCCGGCCCGCATCGACGACTTCGAGGCGATGCTGACCGACAACCCGATCTGGCATCAACGCCTCCAGGGGATTGGCGCCCTGTCGGCGGAGGATGCGATCCGGACGGGGGTGACCGGTCCGATGTTGCGGGCCTCAGGCGTCGACTACGACGTCCGCAAAGCCTTCCCCTACTGTGGCTATGAGCAATACGACTTCCAGGTGCCTCTCGGCACAAACGGCGATTGCTTTGATCGCTATCGCGTTCGCGTCCAGGAAATGCGCGAAAGCCTGAAGATCTTGCAGCAGGTCGTCGACACGCTCCCCTCCGGCCCGTGGATCACCGACGATCGCAAAGTCGCGCTGCCGCCACGGAGCGAGCTCAGCAAGAGCATGGAGTCGGTCATCCACCATTTCCGGCTGGTGAGCGAAGGGTTCAAGGGGCCGGTCGGTGACGTCTATGCCTTCGTGGAGAGCCCTCGCGGCGAGCTCGGCTTCTACCTGGTCTCCGATGGGACGAACAAGCCGTACCGGATGAAGGTCCGCCCGCCCTCCTTGTGCAACCTCCAGCCTCTCAAGAAACTGGTACAGGGCGTCCTGCTGGCGGATGTCATCGCCATCATGGGCAGCATGGACTTCATCCTGGGGGATGTCGACCGCTGATGGCGCTGGCAACGCCGACCGTCGAGGAGATCACAGCGCTGGCCGCGCGCTACCCATCGAAGCAGTCGGCCATCATCCCGGCGCTCTGGGCGGTTCAGCATGAGCAGGGCTACGTCACCAAAGAGGCGATGGGTGAGATCGCGCAGATCCTCGCCCTGCCGCCCTCGCTGATCGAGGCGACCGCCTCCTTCTATTCGATGTTCCTCACCCGGCCGGAGGGGCGGCACGATGTCGTGATCTGCGTTAACGCGCCCTGCATGCTGCGCGGCGCCGACGAGACGGCCGCCTACCTCGAGCAACAGCTGGGCGTCCGCGATGGACAGACGACGCCGGACGGTGCCATCACCTGGCACTCGACGATCGAATGCCTGGGCGCCTGCGGCGGCGCGCCCATGATGCAGGTCGATCACCGCTTCGAGGAGAACCTGACGCCGGAGCGGATCGACGCCATCGTTCAGCGACTTCGGACGCAGCCCGCCGCGCATGTCGCCAAAGCCCGGGGCGTCGCCCCAGGCGAGGGCGCCGCAGGCTCCTCTGCCAGCGCAACCGAGCCGTTGAGACGTAACCGAGCTAAGCGAGCACAGAACTGATGGGACTCAAGCCGGTCTTGACGAAAGACTTTCACACCGAAAATCTCGAACAGCTTGCGGTCTACGAGCGGACCGGCGGCTACGCCGGCTTCAAGAAGGCGCTCGAGATGCAGCCCGACGAGCTGGTGGAGCTGGTGAAGACGAGCGGGCTCCGCGGCCGCGGCGGCGCCGGTTTCCCGACCGGCAACAAGTGGAGCTTCCTGCCCAAGGGCGTCTACCCGCGCTACCTGATCTGCAACGCCGACGAGAGCGAGCCGGGCAGTTTCAAGGATCGCTACCTGATCGAAAAGAGCCCGCACCAGGTGCTCGAGGGCATCCTGATCGCCAGCTACGCGATCGGGTGCAACCTCGCCTTCATCTACATTCGCGGCGAGTACCTGCCGCAACACGAGGCGCTGGAGGCTGCGATCGACGAGGCCCGCCAGGCGGGATACCTGGGCAAGAACGTGCTAGGCAAGGGCTACGACGTCGACGTCATCCTGCACCGTGGGGCGGGCGCCTACATCTGCGGCGAAGAGACCGCGTTGCTCACCTCACTCGAGGGCAATCGCGGCGAGCCCCGGCTCAAGCCACCCTTCCCGGCGGTCAAGGGCCTCTACGGGAAGCCAACCATCGTCAACAACGTCGAGACCGTGGCCAACCTCCCGCACATCGTCATCAACGGCGCCGACTGGTTCGCCGCGATGGGGACACCGACCGGGAAGGGGACCCGGCTGTGGTGCATGAGCGGGCACGTCAACCGGCCTGGCAACTACGAGCTGGAGAACGGCACGCCCATCCGGGAGCTGATCGAGGAGCACGGTGGCGGCGTCTGGAAGAACCGCAAGCTCAAGGCCTTCCAGCCGGGTGGCGCCTCGATGATGGTTTTGCTGCCCGAGCACCTCGACGTCGGCCTGGACTTCGACGCGATCCAGAAAGCCGGCTCGCTGGCGGGCGCCGGCGCGATGGTCGTGATGGACGAAACCACCTGCATGGTGGACGCCGCCCGGCGCTACGTGAAGTTCTTCCATCACGAGAGCTGCGGCAAGTGCACGCCCTGCCGGGAGGGCACCTTCTGGATGTCGAATCTCTTCGACCGCTTCGAGGCCGGGGACGCGAAGCCCGGCGACATCGACCTGCTGCTCGACATGGGTTACAACATCGAGGGGCGCTCCTTCTGTCCGCTGGGCGATGCCTCGACCTGGTTCCCGCGCAGCGTCATCAAGTACTTCCGCGATGAGTTCCAGGAGCACATCTCGGAAAAGGGCTGCCCCTTCAAGAAGACGCCGCAAGAGGCGGTTGCATAGTGTCGACGGTGCAGACCGACCAGGTCACGCTCACCATCGATGGGCAGTCCGTCACGGTGCCGAAGGGCACCTTGATCCTGGACGCGGCGAAGTCAATCAACATCGATATCCCGATCTTCTGCTCGCACCCGAAGATGGCGCCGGTCGCCGTCTGCCGGATGTGCCTGGTCGAAGTCGAAAAGATGCGCAATCTGCAACCGGCCTGCGCGGTCTACGTCGCCGACGGCATGGTGGTGAAAACGACCACCGAACAGGTCGGCAAATACCAGAAGGGCGTCCTCGAGTTCCTGCTGATCAATCACCCGCTCGACTGCCCGATTTGCGACAAGGGCGGCGAATGCCCGCTGCAGGACCAGACCTTTCAATATGGTCCCGGCGCCAGCCGCTTCGACTTTCAGAAGGCGCACTTCGACAAGGGGGTGCCGCTCTCCGACAAGATCGTCCTCGACCGCGAGCGCTGCATCCTCTGCTGGCGCTGCACGCGGTTCAGCGAGGAGATTTCGGGGGAGCGCGAGCTGGCGCTGATCCAGCGGGGCGTCCACACCGTCATCGGGACCTTCAACGACGAACCGGCTCAGTCGAATTACCAGGGCAACTGGACGGAGATCTGCCCGGTCGGCGCGCTGACCTCCCGGCAGTATCGCTTCGTCAGCCGACCCTGGGACCTGGACCGCACCGCCAGCGTCTGTCCCGGCTGCAGCATGGGCTGCAACATCCAGCTCGACGCCCGCAACAACCGGATCGGACGCTTTCAGTCGCGAGAAAACCTCGCCGTCGACGACGGCTGGCTCTGCGATGTTGGACGGTATAGCTTCCCGAACTTCCAGCGCGCGGGGCAGGAGCGGCCGCAGATCCGGCGTAACGGCACGCTGGAGCAGGTGACGTACGACGAGGCGATCGCGTTCACGGCCGACGCCCTGCGGCAGGCCGGCCGCCACGTCGCGGGCTGGGCCTCGCCGGCGGCCAGCAACGAGGAGCTCTTCCTCTTCCAGCGGCTCTTCCGCGAGGTGCTAGCCTCGCCGAACCTCGATCACCGAAGTGGGGTCCTCGATGATGCGGAGCCCGAGGATATGACGCTGCCAATCGCGGACATCGAGGGCTGCGATCACGTCGTCGTGCTGGGCGGCCAGGATGTCATCGACGCGGCGCCGGTGCTCCACCTGCGTCTGTTCAAGAGCCAGCGCAAGGGCGTCAAGGTGCTCAAGGTCGGCGCCAGCGAAGTGGCTGAGGCGGTCGCTGGCGTGCGACCGGATTGCACAGTGGTCGGGATCCTGGCGACAGAGGCCAACAAGAAGGCGGCCGTCGAGCTCCAGGGCAAGCTCCAAAAGAAAGTGAAGGGCAGCGTCCGACGGCTGATCGTGACCACCGGCCCCAATGGGCGTGGCGCCAAAGACCTCGGCATCCTGCCGCACCGCGGGCCCGGGTATGTGTCGCTCAACGGCCAGGCGGGGAAGGGAAGGGTGGAGTGGCCCGGGGCCGGCGTCAAGGCGCTCTACGTGCACGAGTCCAGCCCGCTCAACGGCTTTACGCCCACCGATGCGGAATCGATGTGGCTGTCTTCGCTGCCCCTGGTGGTCTTCCACCGCTTCAAGCCATCGCCGCTGGACGAGGTTGCCCACGTCATCATTCCGGGCCACGCCTTCACGGAAAAGGACGGCACCGTGACCAACATGGAGGGACGGGTGCAGCGGATCTTGAAAGGCATCGACGCCGCCTGGGTGCGTGAGGACTGGCGCGTCTTCCAGGAGATCGCGAATCAGCTGGGCGCCTCCTGGGATTACGAGAGCGTCGAGAAGATCACGGCTGACCTGGTCCGGGCGCTGCCACCGTACGCCGCGCTCAACCAGGGCGCACGGGTGCTCTGGAGCGAGCAGCGATGACGCTCGAAGTCGTCGTCGAGACGCTGATCAAGGCCGTGATCGTGATCGGGGCACTGCTGACCGGCTTTGCCTATCTCACGTTGTTCGAGCGGAAGGTCCAGGCGCGTATGCAGCAGCGGCCGGGACCGAACCGGGTCGGCCCCTGGGGCCTGCTGCAGCCGGCGGCCGACGGGTTGAAGCTGTTCTTCAAGTCGAGCAGCGCACCCTCGAGCCGCGACCGTTTTCTCTACCTGCTCGCGCCCATGATCTCGATCATGGCTGCCCTCGCCAGCTTCGCCATCATTCCGATCAGCGGGCCCGGTCCGATCAACCTCTTTGGCCATTCGATCGGCTGGTACGTGATGAACGTCAACATCGGCGTCCTTTGGTATTTCGCCGTGACCTCGGTGGGCGTCTACGGCATCTTCCTGGCCGGTTACTCATCGAACAGTAAGTACTCGATGCTCGGCGCGCTCCGCTCGTCCGCCCAGATGATCAGCTACGAGATGGCCCTCGGCCTTTCGCTGGTTCCGGTCTTCATCCTGGCCGGCTCGGTGAGGCTGGTCGATATCGTCAACGCCCAGCACACCTGGTGGTTCATCCTCCCGCTGTTGCCGGCGTTCTTCCTTTACTTGATCGCGGGCATCGCGGAGACGAACCGGGCGCCCTTCGACCTACCGGAAGCCGAGACCGAGCTGGTCGCCGGTTATCACACCGAATACTCCGGCTTGCGGTTCGCGCTCTTCTTCATGGCCGAGTACATCAACATGATCATCGTCAGCTCCGTGGCCACGATCGTCTTCCTCGGCGGTTGGTGGGGCCCGCTCGGTATCCTCCCGGGTCCGTGGTGGTTCGTGCTGAAGGTCGTCGTGCTGCTCTACGTCTACGTCTGGCTGCGCGCCACGCTGCCACGCATGCGCTACGACCGGCTGATGGCGCTCAGCTGGAAGTCGTTGTTCCCGCTGTCGCTGGCGATGATGATGGTGACCGCCATCGTGGTGGTGGCCGCCCAGGGGACGCTCTGATGCCGCTGCGCGAGATCTTGCTCGGTCCCCTCTATATCGCCCGCGCCCTGGCGACAACGTTCAAGCACAACACCAAGCCGATCGTCACCATCGAGTACCCGGAACGGCAGAAGGCGGTCCCGCCACGCGAGCGCGGCCGCCATATCCTGCACCGCTACGCCGATGGCCTGGAGAAGTGCGTCGGCTGCGAGCTCTGCGCCATCGCGTGCCCGGTGGGCTGCATCGTCGTGGAGGCCGCCGAGAACACCCCTGAGCATCGCGTCTCCCCAGGGGAGCGCTATGCGAAGCGCTATGAGATCAACCTGCTGCGCTGCATCTATTGCGGCATGTGCGAGGAGGCCTGCCCCTACGACGCCATCACCATGGGCCCGCGCTACGACCTCGCGGACGATCACCCGGACAAGTTCATCGCCGTGAAAGAGGACATGTTGGAACCGCTCTCCGCCAGCCTCAGCGACACGGCAGTGCCGTCCGGGGCTCCGTCCGCCCAAGCGGTGCCGCGCAAGTGGTAGTCGGGTTCGCCATCGTGGCGGCCTGGGAGCTGGTGACGGCGGTGGGCGTGGTGGCGTTCCGTAAGCCGATGTACAACGCCCTCTCGCTGGTCGCCAATATGCTCGGCCTGGCGGTGCTGTTCCTGATGTTGAACGCGCAGTTCCTGTTTGCCGCCCAGATCATCGTCTACGCCGGCGCGGTGATGGTGCTCTTCGTCTTCATCATCGCCCTCATGAACCCCGAGACCGATATCAGCTTCCGGCCGCGAGGAACGGAGTGGATCTACGGCGTCGTGTTCGGGGTAGTCTTCGCCGCGCTGCTCGGCGGCCTGCTCTTCAATCGGGGGCTGACCGGCCGTACCGGCGCCTTCACGCCCGAGGTGATCGCCGCGGCGGGCAACGTCCAGACCATCGGCATCGCCCTCTATACCCGGTTCCTCTTTCCGGTCGAGGTCACGTCCGTGCTGCTGCTGGTCGCGGCGGTCGGCGCGGTCTACCTGGCGATGCGGAGGATCCGCTGATGCCGGTTCCCGCCTATTCCTTCCTGCTGCTGAGCGGCGTCGTCTTCACGCTCGGGGCGATCGGCTTCATGGTCCGGCGCAACCCGCTCGTCGTCTTCATGTGCATCGAGTTGATGCTCAACGCCGTCAACCTGGCATTCGCGGCGATGAGCCGGTACTTGAACTCGCTCGACGGCGTGGTGTTCGCCTTCCTCGTGATCACGGTCGCGGCGGCCGAGGTGGTGGTCGGTATCGCCATCATCGTGCAGGTCTACCGGGCCGGCCGGCAGATGGATGTCGACGAGCTCGATCTGATGAAGGATTAGCGGACCGATGGACATCCTCGCGCCGCTGGTCCTCCTGACGCCGCTCGCGGGGTTTCTGGTCAATGCCCTGTTCGGGCGGCTGCTGCCCCGGCGGGTGGTGGGATGGGTCGGGGCGGGCAGCATCGGACTGGCCTTCCTCTTCGCCCTCCTGATCTTCTCGCAGGTGCTCGGCGGTCAGAAGCTCGACCAGAGCTATTTCACCTGGTGGCAGAGCGGCGACTTCAACGTTCCCTTCAACCTCTACGTCGACGCGCTGTCGACTCTGATGATCCTGGTGATCACCGGGGTCGGCTTCCTGATCCATGTCTATTCGATCGGCTACATGCGAGAGGACTCCGGTTACTCGCGCTTCTTCGCCTACATGAACCTCTTCGTCTTCTCGATGCTCCTGCTCGTCCTCTCCGGGAACCTCGTCTGGCTGATCATCGGCTGGGCGGGAGTCGGGCTCTGCTCCTATCTCCTGATCGGCTTCTGGTTCGAGCGCACCTCAGCGGTGCTGGCGGCTCGCAAGGCCTTCGTCATGAACACCATCGGTGACGTCGGCATGGTCTTCGCCGCGTTCTTGATCTTCCTCAATCTCCGGGTTCTCGACTTTCAGGGGCTCTTCGGCCGCGTCCATCAGCTGCCCAGAGGCGGAACCGTCATCACCGCCATCTGCCTGCTCCTGCTGGTCGGGGCGCTGGCGAAATCCGCACAGCTGCCGCTGCAGACCTGGCTCCCGGACGCCATGGAGGGCCCGACGCCGGTCTCGGCCCTGATCCACGCCGCCACCATGGTCACGGCAGGCGTCTACCTGGTCGCCCGCATGCACCTGCTCTACGATTGGGCGCCGACCGCGGCCGCCACCGTGGCCGTGATCGGTGGCGTGACCGCCTTCTACGCGGCCACCATCGGGACCGCCCAGGTCGACATCAAGCGGATCCTCGCCTACTCGACGATGAGCCAGATCGGTTACATGTTCCTCGCGGTAGGGATCGGCGCCTACACCGCCGGCATGTTCCATTTCATGACGCACGCGTTCTTCAAGGCGCTCCTCTTCCTGGCGGCGGGCAACGTCATCCACGCCTTCCATGAGGACCAGGACATCCGCCACATGGGCAACGTGCGCGCCGGCCTCCCGATCACGTTCTGGACGTTCTTGATCGGCACGCTCTCCATCAGTGGCTTCCCCCTGTTCGCCGGCTTCTTCAGCAAGGACGAGATCATCCGCGCCGCGTTGAGCGCGGCCGGCAGCGAGTTCTGGCTCGGTCTGCTGGCGCTGATCACCGCCGGCCTGACCGCCTACTACATGTTCCGGCTCTTCTTCATCGCCTTCGGCTGGGAGTGGCTGGCGCACGACGACCGCCACCTCCACGAGGCGCTGCCGGTCCAGACCATCCCGATCGTGATCCTGGCGGCGGGCGCCGTGGTGGGCGGCTACATCCCGGTGGCCAGCTTCCTGACGCCGGTCTTCGGCCGCGCGGTCGAGGTGGGGACGGGCGCCTTTATCGGTCTGGCCGCCCTTTCCGTGTGGGTGGCGCTGGTCGGCTTCGCCCTCGCGTATCTGCTGCACGCCCGCCGGCCCGAGCTGGCGGTGGCCTGGCGGACCCGCCTCGGCCCAATCCATACGCTGGTCGAGCACAAGTACTACATCGATGAGCTTTACGACCGTGTCTTCGTCCGGCCCGGGCTGGCGCTCGCTCGTTTCCTCAACGAGGTGGTGGAGCCCCGCGTGATCGACGGCGCCGTCAATGCGGTCGCGGACTTCACCCTTCTCGAGGCGCGCGAGTTCCGCCTGCTGCAGACGGGCCGGGTGCGGAGCTATGCCCTGGTGACGCTGGGAGGCGCGGTCGGCGTTCTCCTGATCGTCATCTGGTATCTCGGGTATTTGCCGTGGAGGTCCGGCGCATGAGCTGGTACACGCTGCCCGCCAACGTGCCGTGGTTGACGCTGGTGCTGCTGCTCCCGTTGATTGGCGCCCTCCTCGTCGCGCTGACGCCCTCGGTCGCCGTGCGCGTCATCAAACAGCTTGGGATTCTGACCTCGGTGATCACGCTGGCCCTGGTCGTGGCGATCATCGGTGGATTCCAGCAGGGCGTGGGCAACCTCCACCTGCAGTTCGAAGAAGGCCTTCAGTGGATTCCCTCGCTGGGGATCAGCTATCACCTCGGCATCGACGGTTTGAGCCTCTTCCTGCTCGGCCTGAACGCCTTGCTCTTCCTGATCGCGATCGTCGTCACTGATTCGCTCACCCCCCGCCTCAAGGAGTTCATCCTCTTGCTCCTGATCCTGGAGGCCGCCACCGCCGGCATTCTGCTGGCGCTCGACCTCGTCCTCTTCTATGTCTTCTGGGAGGCGATGCTGGTTCCCCTCTACTTCCTGATCGGGGTCTGGGGCGAGGGCCGTCGGGTCTACGCCGCTTTCAAATTCCTGATCTACACGGTCATCGGCAGCTTCGCGATGCTGGTCGCCATCCTGGCCGTCGCCGGCATCAACTTCTCGCAGACGGGACAGCTGAGCTTCGACTGGACGGTCCTGGTGCAGCATCCCGCGGCGGGGGTCTGGCATTTACCGGCCGGCCTGGGGAGCATCGGCATCCCGCAGCTCCTCTTTTTCGGTTTCGCCCTGGCCTTCGCCATCAAGATGCCGATCTTCCCGTTGCATACCTGGCTGCCGCCCGCGTACACGGCCTCGCCGATCCCCGTCGTGATCGTCTTCGCCGGGCTGGTTTCGAAGCTCGGCGCCTACGGCTTCCTCCGCTTCAACCTGTCGCTCTTCCCGGACGCGGCGCACAGCCTGGGCGGGCCGCTCGCGGTGCTGGCGACGATCGGGATCCTCTACGGCGCCTTCATGGCGCTGGTCCAGACCGACCTCAAGCGCCTGGTCGCCTACGCCTCGATGAGCCACCTCGGCTTCATCGGGCTCGGCATCTTCGCCGGCAACCTGCTCGGCATCGAGGGCGCCCTGGTGCAGATGATCAACCACGGCGTGATCATCGCGGCCCTCTTCCTGGTGGTGGGTATGATCGAGCGGCGCGCCGGCACGCGCGATCGTGGCGAGCTTCGCGGGCTGGCCGCAACGGCCCCACTGTTCGCGGCGCTCTTCCTGGTCGTCTCGCTCGCCGCCCTCGGCCTGCCCGGCCTGAACGGCTTCGTCGGCGAGTTTCTCATCATGCTCGGTGCCTGGTCGTCGTTCGTCCCGCTGGCGGTCGGCGCCGGCATCGGGGTGATCCTGGCGGCCTGGTACGTGCTCCGCTTCTACCAGGGGAGCACGCAGGAAGCGCCACCGCAGCCGGCGCGCTTTCCCGAGTTGCGGCTGGCCGACGTCGGCGTCCTGGCGCCGCTGCTCGGCTTGATGCTGGTGATCGGGATCAGCCCGGCCTTCTTCCCGGCCGCTGTTGACGCAACCGTCAAGGCGCTACCGGTGATCGTGCGATGACGATCGACCTGAACGGCCTCGGCATCGACTACGGGGCCATCCTGCCCGAGCTGATCGTGGTCGGCACGGCGATCGTGGTTCTCTTTTTGGACCTCGTGGTGCCGCCCGACCGGCGCGGATGGCTGGCCGCCGTGACCGTGGTCGGGCTGCTCGGCGCGCTCGCCGCCAGCTTCCCGCTCTGGGGCCAGAACCGCGCCGCCTTCGGCGATACGGTCGTGGCGGACAGCCTGGCCGCGTTCTTCAACGTGCTCTTGATCGTGATCAGCATTTTCACCGCGCTGATCTCGCCGCGCTTCCTTCGTGCCCTCGAGCTCGACTTCGGCGAGTACTACATCCTGCTGCTGGGAGCCACCGCCGGCATGATGCTGCTGGCCGCCGCGACCAGCCTGATGACGATCTTCCTCGGCATCGAGCTGCTGTCGATCTCCCTCTATGTCCTTTCCGGATTCGCGCGGACGGCCTTGCGCTCGCAGGAAGCCGCCCTCAAGTACCTGCTGCTGGGCGGCTTCGCCACCGGTTTTTTGCTCTACGGCATGGCCCTCATCTACGGCGCCACCGGCAGCACGACGCTGCGCGCGATTGCGGCGTACACGACCGCGGCCGCCGCCAGCAACGTCTTGCTCCTGGTCGGCATCGCCCTGCTCTCGGTCGGGCTGGCCTTCAAGGTGTCGGCGGCGCCCTTCCACATGTGGACGCCGGACGTCTATGAAGGCGCGCCCACCGTCGTCACGACCTTCATGTCGGTGGCGACCAAGGCGGCGGCGTTTGCCGCGATCGGGCGCATCTTCATCGCGACCTTCCCCTCGATCTCGAGCCGCTGGTACTTCCCGCTCGCGTTGATCGCCATCTTCTCGCTGTTCATCGGCAACCTGGTGGCGATCACGCAGGACAACCTGAAGCGCATGCTGGCCTACTCGGGGATCGCGCACGCCGGCTACATCCTGCTCGGCGTGCTCCCGGGCACGACCCAGGGCTTTACCGCCACCTTGTTTTACATCGCGGCCTACGCCGTGATGAACTTCGGCGCCTTTGCGGTCGTCACGGCGATCGGTGCCGGCGGCGAGCAGACTGCCGAGCTGAGCTACTGGCGGGGTCTGTTCTACCGGCGTCCGTTCCTGGCCACCGTGATGACGATCTTCATGCTCTCCCTGGCCGGCATCCCGCCGACCGTGGGATTCTTCGCCAAGCTCTTCGTCTTCCAGGCCCTGGTCACGGCGCAGATCTGGGCGCCACTGGTGGTGGCGGTCATCATGACGATCGTCTCCTTCTATTACTACCTGCGGGTGATCGTGGTCATGCTCGCCCAGCCCGACGGGGCGGTCACCGAGAGCCGCGTCGGCTTCTCGACGAGCAGCGTGCTGGGCGCGGCGGCGGTCGCCACCGTCTTCCTCGGTCTCTTCCCGGCGGTCGTGCTCGACTGGGCGAGCCACGCGGCCTCTCTACACTTTTAGGATCCAATGAGGCTCGGCCCCACGGCGCGCCCATGATCGCTCCGGCGCCGGTCCGTCCGGCGATCCAAACGGCGGCCGGCCGGCGAATCGCGCCAGTGCGCTGGCTCGGCCGAGCCTGGCGCGAGCTGCGCAAGATGCGCACCGCCATCATCCTGCTCGCCATCCTCGCGTTGCTGGCCGTCATCGGCACACTCCTGCCGCAGCTGCCGCAGAACCCGCGCGGCGTGATGGGCTACGTGCTCCGCCACCCGGTGTCCGCCCCCTGGTTTGCCCGGCTCGGCCTCTTTGACATCTTCAGCTCGTGGCCCTTCATCATCACCGCCGTTCTGATGTACACCTCGATCGGGGCGAGCATGTTCATTCGCGTGCCGGCCGCCTGGCGGCGAGCGATGGATCCCGCGCAGCGCAACCGTGGGCTCTGGGCGGAGGTGGCCAGCATCGTCTTCCACGCCAGCTTCTTCATCCTGCTGGTCGGCGTCATTTACGGCAAGGCGGCCGGCTTCGTCGGCAACGCCGCGGTGGTCGAAGGAGACAGCTTCGTCGAGGCCCGCGCCAATTACGACAACCTCAGCGAGGGCAAGCTCGCGAGCGACCATGCCGGCTTCCAGGTCAAGGTCGATCGCTTCAGCGCCAGCTACTGGCCCACCGGCGCGCCCAAGGACTTCACCTCCGAGGTCCGGATCTACGACGGCGGCCGTCTGGTCGAGACGAAAAGCATTCAGGTCAACCATTACGTCGAGTACCGCGGCGTGAAGATCTACCAGGCGGGGTATGGCTGGGCGCCCACGCTGCGGATCGAAGCCCCGGACGGCCGAGTGCTCGAGGACGCGGCGACCATCTTCATCGGGGATCCGCAGTTCGCCAACGGGGTGATCAAAGTCCCCTCCGCCGGACCGCCGTCGCAGCAGCTGGGCGCGACGGCGATCTTCATGCCCGACCCGCAGATCGTGAACCAGTCGATCGCGCCGGGCACGCCCCAGCTGCGCAACCCGATCCTTCTGGTTCGCCTCTACCGCGGCGACCTGCACCTGACGCAGCCACAGAACGTGTTCTCGCTGGACACCGGCAACATGGACCTCCGCTGGCGGGGGGCGCTCCGGGTCGGGGACAGCGTGGTCACCGCCGACGGGTATCGGTTGAGCTTCACCGGGCTGAAGGCCTACACCGACCTGACCCTGAACAAGGACCCCGGGATCTCGATCGTGCTGGCCGCCTTCGTGATCGGGCTCTCCGCGCTGCTCGTCAGCCTTTATCTGCCGTTGATGGGGCCCGAGCAGCGCCTCGTCCCCTCCCGCGAACTGACCGGTTAGCGCAGAGACTTAACCGGGCGAGTGCGTCGTCCAGCGGCCCATCGCGCACTCGGCCAAACCACGACGGCCTCGTATGCGCGTACAGGCCGCATACGACGCCCGCCCTGTAACGCCCGAAAGGGCGGCTCGCCCTGCGGGCTCGCTGAAACCTAACGCGGTTCGTAAGGTTTCTGTCGTCGTATGACCGGAGTGAATGGTCCCAACGGCAGGGATTCAACGCCTATTCGGGGGGTCATGCTGAAGGCCGATATGCGGTGCCACCGTTTTCCCTATCCCACGAGGGGGCAGGCGATCGTCGAAACTGCCCTGTTGCTGCCGATCCTGATGCTGCTGGTGATGGGCAGCGCGGATCTGGGGCGGATCTTCTACTACGCGATCGCGGTCACCAACTCGGCGCGCGAGGCAGCCCGGCAGGGGACCTATTACGACCCGATCTCCGGTAGCAATGCCTACGACAGCTACGGCGCGGTCCTGGCCGCGGCGCAGAAGGAGGTGCCGGGCGACGTCACGCTCAGCCTCCCCGCCAGCACCCCCTCCCATTGCTTGACCGGCGTCCCGTCGAGCTGGTCGATCTACTACCCAACGCTGCCGAACACCGGCTACGTTTTCATCTGCTTCGATGGCAATGACAGCCAGAGCACTGCCGCGACGCAGACGATCCAGGTGACCATCCTCTACAACTTCTCGCCGGTGACGCCGTTGGCGCAGGTGGTCGGAGCCGGGCTGATCCAGGTCGAAGCGTCCACCGCGATGCAGGTGCAGAAGCAGCAATGAAGCGCAAGACGCGCGGCCAATCGTTGGTGGAGATGGCGATGATCTCGCCGTTCCTGATCATGATCCTGCTGATGATGATCGACTGCGGCCGCGCCGCCTACGCCTACGCCACCCTGGCCAGCGCGACGCGCGATGGTGCCAGGGCGGCGATCACTACCGGCAGCAGCCGGCCGGACGACCCCCGGGTGATCGCGGCGGTTCAGCAGGACGCCTTCGGCGTGCAGCTGAGCCCCGGCACCTGCATCAACGACGCCCCGCCTGCCAGTCCCAGCATGTCACCGAACACCGGGCTGATCTACGTCGGTGCCGGCAGCGGCAACACGACGACCAATGCGCCCGCGGGCCAGGCGCCGGCCGCGGCCGCCGGCAGTTGCGGCGCGGTCATTCCCAGCTACGCCGGCCACAATGCGCTGGCGGTCACCATCAAATACAATTTCCAGCCCCTGACGCCGTTCGGCTCGCAGTTTTTCCCGGGCGGCATCGTCATGACTGTCACCAGCACCATGAGTACGGAGTATTGATGCACGGATGCTGGTTGCGAAAGCAGTCAGGGCAGGCGGTTGTGCTCGTCGCCGTTGCCGTGCTGGTGCTGAGCGCCATCCTGGCGCTGGCGCTCGATGGTGGGGGGATCTACCTCGACAAGCGCCAGCTGCAGAACGCGGCTGACTCGGCCGCGCTGGCCGGCGCGGAGCTCCTGATGACGGTACCGCCCAACTACGCGACCATCCACAACCAGGCGACGGCGAACATGCTCAAGAACCTGCCCGGCACGAGCCTCGCGGGGACCGTGTGCAGCGTCGCGTGCCCGAACCTGGCGACGATCGGCTTCCCGGGCGGGAGCGGGATCGGCTCGATCAACCTGGGCGCCGGGTATTTCGCTCAACTCTCCGTCACCAGCTCATATACCTACCAGGCGACCGTCTGGCATACCCACCCGGTTGCGGTGGCACCGATCCACGGCTTCCAGTCGACGATCACACTGTCGGCACGCGCCACGGCGCAGAACGCGAACCTACCCTATGCGGTGGTGGTCTTGCAGGGACCGCAGTATCCGCAGTTTCACGACCTGAACATCCAGGGTTCGACCAGCGTCCTGGGGCTGCAGGGTGGTGGCGGTTCCGCCGACCGCGGCGGCGTCTTTTCCAACGCCGACATTGACCCCGGCACCGCAACCCCGGCGATCACCTTCAGCCCGGCTGCAAATGCCGGTGACCTCTGGGCGGTCAACGAAGGTAGCTTCGACCAGAGCCTCTTGAATGCGGCCGGTCGGGTAACCGGGCAGCAGACGGCAGGAGCCCTGCCACGGCTGGCGTCGCACCTCGATTCGCCGAAGTATCCGGAGCCGGCGCCGCCGGCGGCCAGCTTCAATGGCTCCACCATTGTCACCGGTACGGCGTACCTGTGTCCCGGCCAATACACCAACCAGATCAACGTGCAAAGCGCAGGGACAGCGATTCTGTTTCCCGGCGTCTACCAGGTGCAGACGGGTGGCGTCGACGTGCAGGGGACGCTTCGCACGCTCACGTCCGCGGACCTGCCGATCTCCGGCTGCAGCCAGACGCTGACCTCGGGCGCGGACCTCGGCGTGATCATCGAGGTTAGACCAGACAACATCTCCGGGAGCAACCAGTGCAACAGGAACATGTTCACCGCGGGCGGCAGCTCCACGGTCACGCTGACCCCATCGCTGAAGTACTTCAACATCAACCTCTACGTTGAGACGATGGCCGGGTGGCAGGGCACCTGCACGTATGCGCCGCTTGGTACCAACGTCGTGCAGTTTTCGAACGGGGCGTGTTACAACATCAGCGGCGCGATCTACGGGCCGGCCGACAACATGATCATGGGCACGACGACCAGCGCCTGCGGGACGAGCGTCGGCCAGGTGATCGCCTGGACGCTCACGGTGAACGGCAGCGGCACGCTGACCGCCAATCTCATCCCCAACCAGCTGCCCTACATCAAGGGCCTGACGCAGTAGGCCTGTCACACGACTGTCACTCGTGAAACGATCGGGTAACAAGCGGGTGCTTTGGTTGAGGCGCTTCAACCCGTAAGACTCGACGTAGGAACTCGTCACTAAGGTTGTGGCTGTGCTCAAGGGAGTCGACTCCCGGCGTCCGCGCGGACATCACGGCCAATCGTTGGTCGAGTTCGCGTTGATCACGCCACTGCTCGCGCTTCTCTTCCTGGGGGCGGTCGACCTTACGCGAGCCTTCTACACCTACATCGGCCTGCAAAACGCCACGCGCGAGGCGGCCCGAGCCGCGATCGACTTCCCCTATGAATACGATGACACGGCGGCCTGTGCAGCGGGGAATCAGGAAGGGCTGCCCTATGTGACCGTCAGTTGCGCAGCCGGAACGCTGACCATCTCTCCGGCGGCCAACACGTCGGTGAACCCGCCGACCCGGGTGCCCGGCCGCAGTCCCGTCACCGTCACGGCGACCGCGACCTTCACGCCAATCACGTTCATGATGAGCGCCATCACCGGCGGGACGATCACGTTGCAAGCATCGACCACGATGCTCACCTGGTACTGACGATGGTTATGCCCAGAATTCGATCGAACCGCGGCGGCCAGGCCATGGTCGAATTCGCCCTCCTCGTGCCGGTGTTTTTCATCATGCTGATCGGCCTGCTCGACTTCGGGCGAGCCGGCTTCTACTATGTCGCCGCCTCCGGCCTTGCACGTAACGCCGCCCGGCAGGGGGCCGCGTATGCCAGCCTGGGCACGGGGTTCACCGACCCGCAGATCGTCGGCATGGTATCGATTCAGGCCAATGCCGAGACCATCCTGCTGACGCAACCCGCGGGTTGTGGCACCACCACGCCGCCGGTGACGCTGACGGCTTGCTACCAGCCGCCTAATGGTCAGGGATACATCTTCATCGACCGCTCGAACTTCACCACCCTGCCAAAGTTCATCAAAGTCTCGATCATCTACCGCTTCGATGCCACGACGCCGATGGTTCAAGCCCTGGTAGGGACGATCTACGTCCGCGCGACGTCGAGTATGGAGACCGAGTTCTGAGATGCTGCTCAACATTCGCCGGCGGCTCGAGCGGGGCCAGGTGCTCGTCATCTTTGCGGTCGCGTCGGTCGCCATCTTCGGCATCGTAGCACTGGCCATTGACGGTGGCCGCATCTTGATGGACCAGCGCACGCTGCAGAACGCCCTCGATGGCGCCGGCCTAACCGGCGCCCTCGATATCGGTCCCGGCGCAAGCGTTGATCAGTCAGGGACGGGCGAGGACGATGCGATCTATGCTCTTGAGAGATCGCTCGGCATCGACTTCTCCAACAACTACAGTTCCGGCCACCACCTCACGACCAACCTCTGTCACGGCATCGGCTGCAATGGCACCGATACGACCCCGGCGGGTCCTTTCAACCCGACCAACGCCGGCGTGAGTCCATGCTGCCTCAACTGGGTCGACCGCTCCGGCATCTACACGCTGACCGTGAGAACGCCGTACAGGTATGCGGGAACCGTCGAGCCCGAGTCCTACATCTTGATGACGCTGACCCAAAAGTATCCGCTGCTGCTGTCGCCAGGTGGATGGTCTGTCAACGTCACCGTGACCACGATCGCACTCAACCATGCCATTCCCTACTCCATCTTCGACTTCAAGCACAACGACACCTCCGACATCAGTAGCAGTAACAACAACCCGCTCACCACGAACAAGCGGATCGGCGTGAACGGCAGCGTCTCGATGGGAACCGCCACGGTGACCTTCGGCTGCAGCACGCCCCCGACGCCTGCCAACTGGGGCGGCGATATCTGGGAGTACACCGTTCTCGCCGGCCAGGCCGCCATCAACATGCCCGCCTCGATCGGCGAAACGCACTGCCCGTCGGGTACGGGAACGTCCACGTACAAGCCCCTGAGCGGATATGTGTTTCCTCCCAACGTCCATCTGCCGCAGGACCCCTGCCTGTCCAGCCCGTGCCCTGCCGTTCTGGGGCCGCTCTCGGTCACCGGTACGCAGGTCCTGGTGCCGACTCGGAGCTCCGATCCAACCCAGCCCTGGGGGCCACGCTATAGCTCGGTGTCGGTTTCCGGGGCGAACACGCTGCTCCTCGAACCCGGCGTCTACTTCTTCGAGGGGAGCGCAGCCGGGAGTGGGCTGCTGACGACGTCCGGCGGAACCACCGTCACCGGTGACTGCTATCTGAGTGTCTTGCCAGCCTGCTGGCAGGCAGGAGGGGGGGCGCCCCCTGTCTGTAACTTGCCCTTCTCTCGGCCCGACGGCGGCTTGCGCAACTTCCACTGCACGGCCGATGACGACTTCGGCGTGCTGCTGGTCTTTTATCCGGCCGGATCAGATGCAAGCTCCGGGGTGAGCTGCACCAATGTCAACCCGGCGGCGAGCAGCAACTACTACTGCAGCGTCAACAGCAACGGCGCCGGCAGCGATAACCAGCTGCAGGTGCAGTCCGGCTCGAACCTCTACATCAGCTCGTCCCAGAAGTATCACGCCGTCTCCGTCTATGTCGACACCAACCATCCGTTGCCGTCCACCACCTGGAACTTCACCGACCCCGCCAAGCTGAGCGCCGCAGGCTGCGCCAGCAACAGCTGCGCGCTGCAGATCGGGATTGGCAGCCACGTGATCTATGTGCAAGGTGGTGGGAGCGTGAGCATCAACGGCGCCATCCTGGCCCCCGCTGACAACACCTTCCTGGGTGGTGGTGGGAACGGCAAGGGCTACGGCCAGATCCTTACCTACACCACGAGCTTCATCGGCAACGCGGCGATCAAGGAATCCTACAACCCGATCGCGCTCGCCTATACGCCTGTCATCGTCCAGTAGCGGCCGCTTCCTAGAATGACCGGGTGCGGGCGCCCGCGTCGAATCGAAACGCGATGGGCGTCGCGCTCGTCATCGGGTCTGCCTGCTGCTTTGGAACCCTGGGCGTCTTCGGCAAGCTCGCCTATCGTCTCGGTCTCACCACCCCGCAGCTCCTGAGTTATCGCTTCGCCCTGGCCGGGCTCCTCCTCTGGCTGGCGGCGGTCGCGACTCGCCGGGCCCTTCCGCCACGCCGGAGCCTGGTCGGCCTCGCTATCATGGGCGGCGCCGGGTACGTTGGGCAGTCGGGCAGTTATTTCAGCGCCCTGCATTTCATTCCGGCGTCCACCAATGCCCTGCTGCTGTACACGTTTCCGGTGGTGGTCACCCTGCTGGCCGCGGTGCTCTTCGGCGAGCCACTCGGCTGGACGAAGCTGGCCGCGTGTGGTCTGGCATTTCTCGGCACGCTGCTCGTCGTCGAAGCCCAGCTGCATGCGGCCGCGCCCATTGGCATCGTGCTCGGGCTCGGATCGGCGGCCTTCTACTCCGGGTACATCCTTTACGGAAGCCGGCTGCTGCCAGGGCTCCCTCCCGTCTCGGCGACGGCGAGCATCATGACGTCGGCAGCGGTCGTGTGGACCGGATATGCGGCCGTCACCGGCCAGCTCGCGGTTGATTGGACCGTCCCGCGAATCGCCTTGATCGTCGGCTTCGCCGTGCTCGGGACGACCATCCCGGTGCTGACCTTCATCCTCGGGCTGCGAATGGTGGGTCCGTCGCGCGCCGCTATTCTCAGCACGTTCGAGCCGGCCAGCACGGTGCTCCTGGCCGTGATCATCCTTGGTGAGATGGCCAGCCCGATCCAGTATCTCGGCGGCGCGCTGATCCTGGCGTCGGTGCTGGTGCTCGAGGGTCCGGGTTGGCGAGCTTCACGGGTCCTGGCGCAAGCGACGCGCGAGTAGCTCGTTGCGCTCCTAGCAGATATGACTGCTTCCCGGAAGTTGCATGAACACGACAAGCTCTGGGGCGCCGTTGCCAAGGCGCTTGTTGCTGCTTATGCGCTCATGAGCGGCGGCGGCAAGCTTTCGTCTTACCGTCGGCCATCTTTTACAAGCGTGCGTATCGGACCCTGCTGCCGAAGGACATTATCCAGTTCAATTTCGACTATCGAACGGCGGGAGACGACCGGTGGGACGCGTACGAAGTGGCGCGAGCAGAGCTCGGTCCGAGACTCGTCAAACTCATCGCGTCGGCCGCCAAGCGTCGAGTTCGCCTCGAGCGCGAGGCCTTAACTGGCCGGTGGCTGCAGCTCGCGGCCTGAGCCGAGCTTCGGGTTTCAACGGAGTCCTCCTTATAATCCGCGATGCCGCGCCCCCTTAGCTCAGTGGACCAGAGCGGGTGCCTTCTAAGCACTAGGTCGCAGGTTCGAATCCTGCAGGGGGCAGCTTTGTCCTTGTAGGGATTCGGCTGAGGTGTCCCATTGGGCCTTCGGCTGATGCGTCCCACCCCTTCGGCTGATCTGTCGCAGCTACTTCGGCTGATGTGTCTCACTTTTCCCTATGAGGGAAATGAGCGTGACTGTGGGCACCAATGCGAATCGAGTGGAAGAGTCTCCGCTGGCTCCCCGGCCACCTCAATCCACCACATAGACCGGTTGGCGAACAGACGTGCGTGTTCCGGTTGTGGGCTGGACTATTTGCGATAACCATATTGACAAATGTGAATGTGCGAGTAGTGTGGCGAAGTACCGAGCGCGGCGGCGATTTCAGGCAGGACGTTGAAGGGATAGGCGCAAGCATCGCACTGGCGAAGCGTGCGCAGGCTGGCCCGGCCGAGTGAGGGGAGAGGGTGAGGGAAGGATCCACGGCCGTGGTATCAGCCAAGGTGCTGATTCCGCAGGTGCAGTCCCTCGCCCGGGAACGCGTCGACGCCCTCCTCGCCCGCATCTGGCAGCATCGCGTCGGCTTGGTCGTGGCGCCGGCGGGCTCGGGCAAGAGCACGCTGCTGGCGGGTTTCGCCGCGTCGGCCAATGTGCCGGTCGCCTGGTATCGCGCCGAGAGCTGGGACGCGAAGACGACCACGCTGCTGAGCCATCTGCAGTCGGCCTTTGCCTCCGCCCTTGGTCCCATCCCCGAGGGCTGGGACTCCGTCGAGACGGCGGCCCGCGCGCTGGAGTCCTCGTCGGGACGGCGCGCCGTGCTGATCATCGATGACCTGCACACACTCGAGGACAGCCCGGCCGAGCGCACCCTCGAACGCCTAATCGACTATGCGCCGCCCAGCATTACGTTCCTGATCGGGTCGCGCGCGCTCCCTGGTTTCAACCTCTCGCGGCTGCGCGTCTCCGGATTATTGCTCGAAATCGGCAGCGAGGACCTGCGCTTTCGCTCCTGGGAAGTCGAGCGCCTCTTCCGCGATTTCTATCGCGCCCCGTTGCCGCCGGAGGAGCTCGCCGAGCTCGCCCGCCGCACCGAGGGATGGGCGGCCGGCCTGCAGCTGTTCCACCTCGCGACTCGCGGGAAGTCGCCGCAGGAACGGCGCCGCATCCTCACGGCCCTGGGCAGCCGCTCGCGGCTCACGCGCGAGTACCTGACGCGCAACGTACTCGACCAGCTGCCGGCCGAGCTGCGCTGGTTCCTGGTGCGGACGTGTGTGCTGACGCGGCTCACCGGCCCGATCTGTGATGCCTTCCTCGACCGCACCGCGAGCCAGCAGGTGCTCGAGGAGCTAGAGCGTCGGCAGATCTTCACCACCGCCACCGACGATCGTGGCGGCTACCGCTATCACGAAGTGCTGCGTTCGCACCTGGAACAGGTGCTCGTGGAAGAGCTCGGTGAGGTCCAGGCGCGTGCCGCCTACCGACGGGCCGCGAGGCTGCTCGAGGTAAGCGGCGCATTCCCTGACGCGGTGCAGGCCTATTCGCGCGGCGAAGACTGGGAGGCCGTGGACCGGATGCTCCATCATCAGGGCGGTGAGTTGCTCGAAGGACCCGACACCTGGATCGATGCCCTGCCGCCCGCGCTTCTGCGTCAGGATCCGTGGCTGATGCTCGGCAGCGCGCGGCGTCACCGTGCCGAGGGGCGCTGGCGGGAGGCGATCGATGCCTACCATCGAGCCGAGCGGGTCTTCGGATCGAGCGAGGCCGGGCTCATCTGTGCGTCGGAACGAAAGGCGCTGGCCGGCTGGCTGGAGCCGGCACCGATGCCCGGCAACGACTGGGCCGGTCTGATGCGCAAGGCGGTCGCCCACGACCCTCTCGCCGCCAAACAACTCGCCGCCCAGCTGCCGGAGGCGACCGGCAAGTTGACCGTCGGAGCGGTCTGCCTGTTGGCCGGACAGATGGACCAGGCGCGTCGCCATCTGAATGCGGCGGCCGACAGCCGTGACGCCACGGCGGCCCTGGCGACCGCGGCGCGCCTCTGGGCCGGCGTCGCCGCCCTGCTCAGCGGCGATTTACAGGGTGTGTTCGACGTCGAGGAAGCCGCGGAACGTGCGGAGACGCTCGGATTGGGATGGGTGGCGCGGCTCGCGCGGGCCGCGCTGGTCCTGACCCAGAGGCCGGGGAGCGCGCGGGAAGCCGAGGGCCTGCGTGCCGCCTGCGATCGCGACGGCGATCGGTGGGGGAACGCCCTGGTCGGCCTGATGATCGGATGGGCCGCGATCTATGCCGGCGACACCGCGGTGTCGCCGTTGGAGCAGGCCACCGACACGTTCCACCAGTTAGGCGCCGGCGTCCTGGAGGCCTGGTCGCGAGCGCTGCTCTCGTTGGGCCTGGCCCGCACCGGCGCCCCCGAGGCGCGTGACGCGGCCCTGCAGGCGGAGAGTCTCGCTCGCTATAGTGGCACGCCCGGCGCCCGTTACTTCCCCTACCTCGCGCTCGCCGAAATCGAGCCCGAGCGCGCGGCCGAATATCACAGCCTGGCGGTCACGGTGCAGGAGGAATGTTGCCTGGCGCCGCTGGCCGCCCCCACACCCGCGCCGGCGAACGTGATCCCCATCGGAGTGGGCCGCTCGGTGCCCTCGCTGAGCATTCGATGCTTCGGCGCCTTCAGCATCGCCATCAACGGACGCCCGGTCGACCTGAGCACGATCAAGCCGCGCGTGCGTGCCGTGCTGCGGCTGCTGGCGGTCCATGCCGGCAATCCGGTGCACCGCGAGGTCTTACAAATGGCCTTCTGGCCGGACGCCGACGCCGAAACCGGAGCGCGCAACCTTCATGTCGCCGTCTCCTCCCTTCGGTCGTGGCTCGAGCCGGGCGTCGGTCGCGGCGGCTCCTCCTTCCTGTTGCGAGAGGGTGATGCGTACCGCCTGGCGATCCAGGCCGACGCCGAGGTGGACCTGGTGCAGTTTTCGAAGGCGCTCGCCGCGGCGCGGGTGGCGCGGCTGCGCGGCGGTGTCGACGCCGTCGTCGCCCATTTTCGGCAAGCGCTCGAGCTCTATGCCGGCGAGCTCCTGCCCGAGGACGGTCCGGCCGAATGGGCGATCGAACCACGAGAGCGCTTTCGCGCCGGCGCGCTCGAGGCGGCGCAGGGCCTCGCCGAGGTACTGCTCAAGCAGGGCGACCCCGCCGCGGCCGCCAACGCCTGCGCGACCGGGTTGTGGGTCGATCGGCTCCACGACCCGCTCTGGAAGCTCCTGATCCAGGCGCGGGAACAGGCCGGCGATCCCGGCGCGGCCAGCCGCGCCCGCCGCGACTACGCGCGCGTCCTCGAGGAGCTGGGCCTTACCGCCAGCTCCCGCGCCTAGTCCTTGACCCGAAATTCCACTTCGGCGATCGCGACCGCTGACGGTGAGGCACCGGCGGGCGCGTAGACCGACATGATGTGGATCTCCACGAAGCTCACCTGCTTGGCGTCGATCGGATAGAACTGCGCGTTCTTGACGACCTTGGGATCCTCGTCCTTCAGCGTCAGGTCGGCCGTCGTGCCATTGGAGAAGACCAGGTGGACGAGGTGCGGGCGTGGCTGGGCGAGGAAATCGTCGACCGGTGTGGTGCCCGCGGCTCCCGAGTCAAAACCGATCTCCGCCAGATCGACCGGATCGTGAAAGCTCAGCTTCAGGTAAGGCGCGTGGTCGCTGGCCTGCGCCGCCCAGTAGGTGTTGGTGAATTTATCGATTGCCAGGTTCGGGAGATGCCCGGCGATCGAGGTGCTGGCAGAGGCGCCGGTCGCGTAGACGGCGTCGTAGTGCGGAAAGATCGCCTTGCGGACCGTGGTGACCGCACTCGTCACCCGATTGACGACGCCGTTGTGGAATGACGGCACCAGGAGGAACGCCAGCAGCGCGACGATGATGATGGCGCCGAGCGCGAGGCGGAGAATCCGCCAGACCACGCCCATCACGTTGGGCGGGCCAACCCGATGCGGCCGCCAGCCGGCTTCGCGGGTCCGGACGCCGAAGAGCCGGTTGAAGAAGCGACGGTACCAGGGCAAGCGGACGGCGATCGCCTCGTCCAGCGACGTGCCGCAGCGCCGGCAGAAATGGCGGGTCGGGTCGTTGCCCTCGCCGCATTGGCCGCAGATCAAGTCGCCGGGGTGGCGGCGGGTCGGCGCTTCCAGCGTGCGCGGCGCTGGTCGCGGCCGCGTCAGCGCCGGCGCGACCGAGGTCGGCCGGCGCGAAATCGGCTCGTCCGCCTGGACGACCGACACTGCGGGTGGAGCAGCGGGAGCGGCGGGAGGGGCAGGCGCGGCCGGGGCCGCAACGCCCGCAAGGACGGGCGCCGGCGCGGTGGCGGTCGGGGCGGCGATCGGTGCCGGGGCCGGCGCAGGCTGGGCGGTCGGCGCGGCGGAAGTCACCGGGACCGACCACACGACCCGCGGGGTCGGTTCGGCTGGTACGGGCGCGTCCGGACGGGGGGGCGCTGCTGGCTGAGGCCCCGCTTCCTCCAGCCCAACCGCGTGCTTGACCCGGTCGATCAGACCGACATGGGCCGGCTCAGGCTCCGGCTCGGGGGCCACCGGTTCGGGCTCCGGCTGGGCGACGACGACGCGTTCCCCGGTCCATTCCAGGAACTTCCCACACGACCCGCAGAAGGTGTCGTTGTCCTCGTTGTGGTGCCCGCACTGCTTGCAGACGATCACCCGCTTGTCACCTCCACAGTCTCCGGTACTTTCGATCGTTTGACAACCTGCACTTTGTGCGTCACGTGCGCCGGCTTGGCGGCGGCGACCAGGGCGTCGAGCCTGGTTGCATTGATGGTGGTCGGATCGTCGACGGCGACTCGAACCATGAGGGCAAAGTTCGGCGACCCAGGAAGCGCCTCTCCAGCCGTCGTCGAAGTCGTGACCCCGCCGGTATCGATGATCTCCACGGTGCCCCCGGTGAGGGTCTCGACCTGCGCCTTCAACCCCTTGACCGTGCCTCGCATGCGATAGAACTCGAAGGCGTTGGCCAGCATGGCGCGGCGGCGCTCGACCGACCAGGCATCGTCGAGGACGAGCCCGAACCAGCTCCCCAGCCATTCCAGGAAGTCCGGCGGCGTCAGCCAGGGATCGAGGTAGGCGGGCAGGTTGTCCAGCGTGGCAAAGACCGGGGCCAGCGCGGTATCGAAAGCGGACATGAATCGCTGTGTGAAGCCGTCTTCCTGAAAGAGGGCCGGCAGCGCCTCGCCCAGCGGGTGCGGGCTGATCAGCGTCCGTACCAGGCCACGCCCCTGGTTGACCGTCGGGGCGGGGGCGATCATGCGCCTTCCACCAGCACCTGGTGCTCGTAGGAATAGACGAGGGCATGGGGCTCGATGACGAGCCGTTGGACCGCCTGGCCCCGCTGGCCCGTCAGCGGGTCAGCACCGAACAGCCGGGCGTCCTCTACCAGCTCCGTCCCGCGCAGGCCCTGGAGGACGGAGTAGACCTCGCCGACGTGCACCGGCCGGCCGAAGGGCCAACCGTTGCGGTCCGGACCGCCGCTGATCGGATGGAAATACTGGAACAGCGCCTCCAGCGCATCCGCCTGCAACCGCGACGGGTTCGCGCTCGGCCGCGGGCGCAGCTTGGCGACGACCGTCACGCCGCGGTAGACCGGCGGCTCGACGAGCACCCGCGTGCCGATCACGCGCGACTCCTCCAGGCGGCGGGCGATGCGCTGCAGCGTCTCCTCGGCGGGCACGAGCTGCTCGAAGCGGAGGCGGCCGTCGTTACTGCCCGCCGCCGGCACCACCAGGATGCGAACGCCTCCGGCATCCGCGCCATCGCCCGCGGTGACGCAACGGACGCGCGCCACTTCCGGTGCCGCCTCGCGCGCCAGATGTTCGTAGTCCTCCATCGTGACGGCTCGATCGCGCGTTCGTAGCACAATCGGGCCGCGCACCTTGGCACTCTCGATGTCTTCGCCGTCGACGCCGCCCTCCGCCGCCCGGCGATTCTGCACCTTGGACACGTAGGGGATCGAGGACTTGAGCACGGTAATCGTGTTGCGCGCGACGTTGCCTTTCCGGCCTCCCCCGATGAGGTAGGAGCGAAGCCGGAGCCGGGACCCCTTCGGCGGGACGGCGCCATAGTTCCGGAACGCGCCGTCCGGCTCGCGGACGCCGGGCCCGAGATGGACCTCACCGCTGACGGCGTCCAGCACGAAATGGCGATCCTCTGCGCTGCTGTCGACGAAATGCTGGGCCTGCTTCCATTCCTGCCACCCGTCGATACCGCTCACCTCGAGGACGTTTGCGGCACCGCCGGGGACCACCGGTCGGTGCTTGAGCGAGAACCGCTGCCCGGGGACCCCTTCCGACGCCCCCAGGAGCTCGTTCTCCACCAGCTCCGCGTTCACCGCCTCGGCCGTTCCGCCGATGGTGAACGCCGTGAGACCCTTGATGATCGGCGACGCGCTGTAGGTCGGTTGATCAGGTTCTGGCTTGAGCACGCGTGCCCGCAACCAGCCGGCGCGCTGCTGCTGGATGACGGAGACGGTGTGGCTCTTCGGGACATGCAGCACGACGTCGCCGTCCCGGTTGAGGCCGCCAGTGCCGTCTCGGTCGACGTCGCACGCCGACCAGGCGTAGCCGTCCCAGGCTTCCCAGACCAGCGGCGGGTTCTCGGGATCGACGCCCACGCCCTCGATGTCGCAGTTGAAGCGCAGCGTCACGGCGCAGGAGGGCACGGCCTCCGACAGCCCGACCAGGAGCACGTCATCCGGCTTGGGCACCTTGTCGAAGCAGAAAAACGATGTCTTTGCCTCCAGCGCCTCGGTGTGGTCGCTGACCTCTTTTTCGCCGGCGAGCGAGGAGGCAAGCCGGGAGAGCGAGCAGGGCACGACCGGCAAGTCGCCAATGGTGGTGAAGACGATTGCCTCGTCGGTCTCGGTGCGCAGGGTGGCGACCTGGGTTCCGGGCCGAATATGAATCGTCCCCGGCTGCGGGCCGGCGAGCCAGAAGGTAATCGCCGCCCGTGCCGCGGTTGGCGGAAAGAGCCTGACGCCGATCAGTTCCAGGAATTTGATGTAGTTCCGCTCGGGAACACGATTTAGCCGGTAGAGGACCTGGTCGGTCATCCATGCGAAGGTCTCGATCAGGGTGACGCCCGGGTCCGACACGTTGTGGTCGGTCCACTCGGGGCAGCGCTGCTGCACGAGGCGCTTGGCATCATCGACCAGGTCCTGGAAGCGACGATCGTCGAGGTTCGGGACTGGAAGTGCCATGCTTACCCTCCTCCTGCAGATTTGTTGTTTGTCACGTGGTCTCCGGCGGAATCACGTAGAAGGGAAAAACCAGGTTGCGGGGATCGTTGGTCTCCCCGATCGCGTAGCGGATGTCGATGTAGAGAATGCTCGAGTCCTCGGTGTCGAAGCTGACCAGGACATCACGTACCTCGATGCGAGGCTCCCAGCGGCGAAGGGACGCACGCACCGCGGCGGCTACTCGAGCGGCGGTCTCGGTATCGGCGCTGTCGAAGACGTAGTCATGAATCGCGCAACCAAACTCCGGGCGCATCGGCCGCTCGCCGATCGCGGTGCCAAGGATCAGCCGGATGCTTTCCTCGACCTCCTGCTCACGAGAGACCAGGGCGATCCGTCCCGTCGGGTCGGTCCGGAGGGGAAACGCCCAGCCGGAGCCGATGAATTCTTCGCTCATTGTGCGATCACCTTCATCTGGCCGGCCGACGCGATCATCATCGGCGTGCCGGTTGGTACGCAGGTGCCGCCCACCGGCGGCAGCGCCAGGAGAATCGGCATTCCGCCGACCATGACCTTGGTGCTGCCGGACGGGATGATGCCGGTGACGCACGGCCCGTTCCCAGCCGGCGGCGGCGGGAAGGCGCAGCCGGCAACCACGTACGAGGCGGGGATCGTCACGACCGGCTGGTTGGAGAGCATCACGCGCGGATTAACGGTGGTGCACTGCGCCTGGCCACCGTGCATGCAGGTGACCGTTCCGCCCATGTTGACGGCTGGTCCGGGCATTACATCACCTGCAGGGCGCCGTTGTTGACGTCAACCATCGCGCCGGTGACCTTCAGCTGTCCGCTCGCCTTGACCTCGAGCTGCGGTCCGCCATCAAGGGTGGCCCCGGCGCCGCCCTTGAGACCAAGATTGGTCTGGGCCTCGAGCGTGATTCCCTGCTGTGCCGACAGCTTGAGATTCCCCTGGGACTCGAGCGTCATATCCTGCTGGCTCTGGACATGAACCTTTCCCTGTGAGGAGATATGGATCTCAGAGTTGGTCTCGTTGAGCGAGATCTTCAGCTTGCCGTCGCTGCTGATGAAGGCCACCCCGGCCTTGCTCGAGTCGTCGAAGAAGATGAATTTGTGCCCCTGGCGCGAGATGAAGCCACGCCGCTTGACCTTGCCGTTGTCGAACAACCCGCTCCCTTCGTTGGGCTTGTCCACACCGTTGTAGAGGTTGCCGATCACGTACGGGCGGCGAATGTCGCCGTGCTCAAAGGCGACGAGGACTTCATCATTGACCTCGGGAATCCACACCGCACCGCTGTTGGGGCCGGCGCCAAGCTGAGCTAAACGCGCCCAGTCGGACTCATAGCTGTCATCCAGCCAGGGAAATTTCAATTTCACGCGCGCCGTGTTGTTTGGATCATTGTTGTCGGTGACGATCGCCACCACGACGCCGTTGATCGGCTGGCCGCCGGCCGAGGCATGCCCGTTCGAGGCGCCGAGCGACGCGAGCCCGAGCAACGACCGGTCCTGCCGGCCGCTGATCACGAAGTGGGTTCGGTAGCCGTTTTCGCCAAACACGTGCCGCGCGCCGCTGAGCGTGTATTGCCCCTCGAAGTGGTCACCGACGACGCCCACGCTGACGGTGCTGCCCGCCTTGAGGTTCGGGTTTCCCATGGCCACTCCGTCGGCTTCGGCAAAGGCCCCCGAGATGATCTCGGCGATCGACGACGCGGCGCCGTCGACCATCGGCTGTTGCGGCAACGGACGGTTCACGGCCGTAAAGGTCGGTCCGCCGAAGGTGCTCGCCAGCGTGCTGGGTTTGTCCTTGATCCCGGCGGCGACCGTACCGGCGGGCGCCGATCCGATGACGGCTTGCTTCTGATCAGGGTCCCACCCGCGGACTTTGACGGTGCTCACCTGCTCCGCCGACGTCACGCGGGGACGGAATTCGAGGAGGTCGTCGCCGAACACAAGCTGCAGAGGATCGGTGTGGCTCCGGTAGTCGCCCTTTTGGGGGGCGCCCGAAGCTTGAACCGGCTTGCGGAAATAGAATTTGCCGTCTTCCATGCCCATCTCGTAACCGATCTCCCGCGCGCGCGCCTTGAGGAAGTCCCAGTCGGATTGGTTCGCCTGAGAAACGTGATCGAACGTGACGCTCGTGGAATCGATCTGGCCGATCGGCAGGCCGGCACGATTGGCCACCTGGCGGGCGATGTCGGAATCGGTCATGTTCTTATAGGTGTGCGTTGCGCGCCCGCGGTGCAGCCTGTGTGAGAGGTCGTAGCCCCGCAGGATCGTGCGCAGCCGGGTGGCGTCGTACTCCGCTTCGAACCCGGTGACCTCGCCCTTGATCAGGGTTTTGGGGCTGCCGCCGGGCGGCGTCATCTTGATAGTGACGGTCGACCCGATGGTGACATGGAGCTGACCGATCACGTCGCGAGCCGGGTCGTGGAAGGTGATGGCGAACATGTCGGGCAGGTGCTGGTGATGATCCACCACGACCTGCTCGAGCAGCGACTCTGTCGGACCGGCGAGCGCGGATCCGTCGATCTCGACGTCGGGCCAGAGATGATGGGGCTGGGTCATCCTAATTTCCCGTGCTGATGTCCGCTGCCTCGTCGGCGCTTGGAAGGAGGATGCGGTTGCCCGCTGTCAGCCGCAGCGGGTCATCGATCTCATTGAAGATCGCCACGCCCCGCCAGAAGTTCGGGTTTCCGTACTCCTGGTTTGCAATCGACTGCAGCGTGTCGCCGTCCGAGATGAGATGGGTTCTCCGGGCATGAATCGAGCCTGACGTGGGGTTCTGGGGGCCGTCGGGGTCGGAGATCTCTTTCAAGCTGATGTCGGCGGTGGCGCGAAGCGGGTTTCCGGTCCGACCGAACATGGTGTACTTGACGTTGACCTTCTCCAGGTAGAACTTTCTGTCGGCCAGCTGCGTGTTGCTACCCCACAAGAAGCGGAGCGTTGAGGGCTGGTGTTTCTTGCTGCTCACCGACATCTTGCTCGGCGCGCACCAGGCGAAGAGCTGGTCGACCTGCTTGGTCACACCACCGATCGCGCGCTCCCAATCGTCGAAGAAGATCTGCATGCTGATGGTCTGCGGTTCGCTGCCGAGGTACTCGGGCTTTGCCCCCGCCTTTTCCTTCATGTTTCTTGGCGGCGTCTGCCACTTGGCACTTTTTGAGACCGAGTACTCACTCGGGTTGAACGTGAACTCCAGGCTTCCCGCCCCATCCGCCGCTTGCAACTTCGCGCGTACCATCTTCGACATCTTTTTCTTATTTCCTCTTAGGCCAGGAATCCGTTATGGGAGAGCTCGAGGGTTTCCGTGGCGACCTGGTTGGCCCCGACGTCGAGTGACGGTCCCGTCCATTTCACAGGGAAGACGCCTTCGAGGTTCCAGGTCGCGATCGGGTTGCCCTCCGAGTCAAGGGCGGAGATTTCCGCGGTCTGCCGTTTGACCTCGATCTTGATCTTCGCGATCCAGTTGGCGACCTTCTTGGAGTCGTGGTTGATGGGTCGCGTGAGCTTGACGTTCTGGTACTTGGCGCGCCCGGGAATCCGGTGAACAAAAGCGTTCTCGCCGCCCTCCTTGTACTCGAAGACGTCGTACTCGACGGACAGGCCGTCGCACTTCGACCAGTTCCCAAGATCGCCGTGACCGTCGATCTTGACCCGGAAGCGCAGGCTTTGAGCGTGGGGACCGGCAGGCATCGTTTTCTCCTCAGCGCAGGTCGGTCAGGAAGCCGGCGCGCTCCCGATCGACCAGCAGTTCTGTCTTTAACCGGGTGCGGATCCGGTCGTAGAGCTTTTTCGCGAGCTCATCCACCTCCGTCTCAGACGCCTGATGCGGCCCCGCGGGCGCCGCGACCGACGGGCTGGTGTCCGAGATGGCCGTTGCGCTCACCCTGCTGACTCCGACAGGAGCCTCGTACCAGGCACCCTGCACCAGGGGCCCAAACGCCTCGTCACCGGCTCCACCGGACTCGGCCTCAGTGTCGTGGGCCGCGTCGGACGCCCGCTGCACCGCGATCCCATGTGAGGGAGCCAGCGGCAGCCGACCATCTTCCCTTCCCCTCTGGGGGAGGGACAAGGTGGGGGCAGGAAACTCCCTCGTCCCTTGCGGGAAAGGGTCGGGGTGGGGGGTATCTTCCATCGCCCTCGTCAAAGGAAGCTCCCTCCCGCCTTGCGGGGGAGGGTCGGGGTAGGGGGTATCGTCCATCGTCCTCATCAAAGGGAGCTCCCTCGCTCCTTGCGGAGAAGGGTCGGGGTGGGGGGCATCGTCCATCGCCCTCATCGACGGAAGCTCCCTCGCGCCTTGCGGGGGAGGGTCGGGGTGGGGGGTAAGGGCATCAGTCGACAGCGAGCGTTGAAGCGTAGCGGAGGGGCGCAGCGGCCGCGCGCCGACGAGCGGGGCCATCGCCGCCATCTCTGGCGCAGATAGCGCGGAGAACGCGGCGGCGCGAGCGGGTGATTCGGTAGCGAGCGGTAGCCTCGAGGTCGCGACGCGAGGCGAGGGTGCCGTCAGCGCGTTCGCCGGACCGAGAGTCTGCGGGCTTTCGGTCAAGGATGGCATTGCCCACTCGACTGGGGCAACGCGCTGCACGGCTGGCGGCGTTGCCATCGACGAATCGCTTGCAGGCTCTACGGAAGAGATCGCACTCAGCTGGACCGATGGTGCCGGTGCACTCAGCTGTTGGTCGCCGGGTCCGGGTGCTGCCGCCGACGGCCGGACGGCCAGTGGCAAGTCCAATCGGGGTTCATCGCTGGCGTCAAGCGAGGGTGCCAGCGGCGCACCGAGCGCTGAAGTCCTTTTCTGCCTTACGTCGGATATGAGGTCCAATGGCACCTTCCCACCCAAGGGGAGGTCAATTGGGACGTTCCCGCCCATAGGGCCGTCCGTCGGAACGGTCCCCACTCGAGACACGTCCATCGGCGCGTGCTCGCCCACGGAGACATCCATTGGCTCCCGCGTCCCTGTGGAGGCGTCCGTCGGTTCCCTCCGGGGGAGAGTCGGGAGAGGGCTTGGGGCCATCGGCATCGCATCGCTCACCGAGCGCTGCACGGTGTGGTCCGGCACTTGCCTGATCGGGGCCCCGAGGCCCAACCGCCGCGATTGGCCCAGTGTCAGCCGTTGCACGGGCGCCGGCGGCGTTTCGGACGGCTCGTCGGTCAGAGTCGACATCATCAACGGCGTCGGTACGGCCCGCGACCGCTGCGCCATCGGGGGAACCGGGGTCACTTGAGCGTCTGGCGGCAGGCTGGTGAGGCGTTGCATCACCGGCTCTGGCGCGACTACGGCAAGCTCGCGAGCGGCGACAGGGTGCGCACTCATGGGAAGAGGGGTGGGCCGCGTCGCGGGCGCGGCCTCATCCCCATCCCACTCCCCCGACTCCCCCACCGCGCCGGCCACGCTGCGCTGCACGCGTGGGCGCGGAATCATCGCCGGGCCGTCGCTGCGGGTCGTCGGCCGAGCAAGGGCCAGGACCAGACCCGGTGGTGCGTCGGCGCTGACCTGATGACCCATCGTGTCAGTACTGACCGATGGGTCCTGATGGGTCGCCAGGTCATCGCTGAACTGATCGCTTGGTGCCGTGAGCGGGTGCGCGCCGACGAACCGCTGGATGGGCGGCAGTCCCGCCCAGTCCCGGCGGATCACCGGCGCCGGCACCGGGTGCGGTCCGTCCGCCGCCGGCGCCTCAACCTTCCGTCGAAACGGCCACATTGCTTACGACTCCTGCTCTTCCGCGAGGCGCCGATTGATGCCGGCGATTTCCTCGACGACGCGCTGGCGGACCGGATGCTCTAGATCGAGAATCTCTTCGAACGACCAGTGCAGGTGATACGCCACGTACGCGATCTCCTCGAAGAGACGGTCGCTCGCGTACGTCACAACCCCCCCAGGCGACCACCTGCCATATCCACGGTGAACTGGTGCTTGCAGTCCGGACAGGTCACGGCCGCCTGCGTATGCCCCTCCTGGTTGATCCGGCGATAGAGATCTTGAAGAAAGGCCAGGTCGGAGGCGAAGAGCCCTTCGATGGTCCCGGAGGTCACCTGCGGCACAGTACCGAGCCTGGTGACCACCCGGGACAGCAGCAGGACCGTCAGGTAGGCCTCGTTTTCGCGCACCCGCGGATCGCGCTGGGGGAGGATCTCATCGCGAGCGGTCGCGAGCCGCATCACACCCTCGCGATGCACGGTGCCCGTCTCGTCGACGTAGCCGCGCGGCAGGGCGAACGCGAATTCCGTGTGGAGCGCCGAGGCGGAGGTCGCGCGATCGACCTCCGCCATGCTGGATACCGGACTCACTTGACTCGCTCGAAGCCTTCCATGACGATGGTGGCTTCCTCGGTCACGACATCATTCGAGCCCGCCTTGAGGCTCCCGGTGGTGAGCTTGGAGGGCCAGGCGTTGATGAAGTTCCAGCGCGCAATCTCGCCGGCTTCGTAGTCGTAGAGGATCACCGACCCGTTCTTTCGGGCTTCCTTGACCTTGCCGTCGAGCGCGGCCTTATGCCACTTGTAGAGCTCCATCGACACGTTCTTGGCCCGCTTCAGGGTGAGCGTCGGCGTTTTGTGCGCGCCCGGGATCTTCTTGATGATCAGCTTGCCATCAGGGCCGTTCTCCTTGAGCTCGGTGACATCCATCTCGGAGGTCAACCCGCTGAGCTCGGTGAACTGCGCGATGGTGGTGCCGTCAACTTCGATGGCGAAGTTACGGGCAGCGATTGCGTCGTTGTTCGAAACATTCGGAACGCCAGTTGGCATCTACAATCCCTCCTTTATTCGGTAAGCGATGTGCCGCCCGAGAACTGGGCGATCTTGAAGACGACGAACTCCGCCGGTTTCACCGGCGCGATGCCGATCTCGACGAGGAGCTGGCCCGCATCGATCGTCTCGGCCGTGTTCAGCTCGCCGTCGCATTTGACATAGAACGCCTCGCCAGGCGTGGCTCCGAAGAGCGCGCCGTCGCGCCAGACGCGGACCAGGAAGGCGCTGATGGTGCGCTTGACCCGCTCCCAGAGCGCCATGTCGTTGGGCTCGAAGACGACCCACTGGGTGCCCAGCAGGATGGAGCCCTCGATGTAGTTGAACAGCCGGCGGACGTTGATGTAGCGCCACGCCGGATCACTCGAGAGCGTGCGCGCGCCCCAGACCCGGATGCCGCGACCGGGGAAGGCGCGAATGACATTGATCCCCTGCGGGTTCAGCAGGTCGTGCTCGCTCTTGGTGACCTGTAGCTCGAGGGAGATCGCGCCGCGGACGACCTCATTAGCCGGTGCCTTGTGCACGCCGCGGCTGTCGTCGCTGCGCGCCCAGATGCCGGCCATGTGGCCGCTCGGCGGAACGAAATTCGCCTGGCCGGCGAGCGGGTCGAAGACCTTGACCCAGGGCCAGTAGAGGGTGGCGTACTTCGAGTCGTAGCCGGCCTTGTCGACCCGCCATTCGCGGATCTGCTGCGCGTTCAGCCCGGGCGGCGCGTCGAGAATCGCGACCCGGTCACCCATCAGCTCGCAGTGGGCGATCATCGCCAGCTGCACCGCCTTGACCTGGTCGGCGTCGATCATGCCGCGCTGGTACGCGGCCATCAGGTCGGGCACGCTGAGCATCGTGACGGTGTCGACGGCTTCCAGACCGGCAAATCCGGTGCGGTCGGCAGAGTTTCCCACGTACTCGTCCGGAGTGACCCGGGCGGGCATCGTGGCGCCGCCGCCCTGAAGCGTAACCTTGCCCGGGGCGGGGACCTTCTCCAGTGCG
>Ga0070698_100000317_pt1 | contig 49042 bp, 50 predicted proteins | sample KBSK1502metaG_FD_65477 | JGI IMG/M metagenome (GOLD analysis project Ga0070698, IMG submission 65477) | Corn, switchgrass and miscanthus rhizosphere microbial communities from Kellogg Biological Station, Michigan, USA - KBS K1-50-2 metaG | ecosystem: Host-associated > Plants > Roots >...
CTACACCTGGCTGCAGATGTGGAACGACACCTGGAGCAACGGCCTGTTCAACGGCATCGAGGGAGCCATCAGCGCGCCGCTCGCGTACCGCGTCGCGGTGTCCGTCATCCCTTCCCTCGGCGCCAGGCGCGCCAAGGCCGCGGCCGCCGATCCGTTCGCCGAGCCGGCCGGGTCCGCGGCGGCCCCGCCCGCGGGGCATGCAGCCACCCTGGCCAATCCGGAGCCGCATCCCCGCCAGGGAGGTCTGGCATGAAGCGCGTGGTGATCGTCTTCGGCGTCGTGTCGGTGCTGCTGTTCGCCGACGGCCTGTACATGGTGCTCGCCAACTACCATCCCGGCGACGCGAACACGTTCTTCGGCAACCAGACCTGGAACCTGTCCGACGGCGAGGTGGTGCCCATCTCGGCCGGCTTGGTCTGCCTCGCCACCCTGATCATGCTGGCGATCGCCGTCCGCCGCGGCGCCTGGTCGCGGGCACCGCGCCCGGCGGCGCACAAGCCCGGTGGCGACCCGGCGCAGCGTCCAGGCAGCCGATCGGCATCCGCGACGTGAGTTCGGCGGCCCCGGCCGACCAGCTGCGCGCGGAGGACGTGTCGTTCGCGTACGTGGGGGCCACGACGGCGGCGCTGCGGCACGTGAACCTCGGCGTCGCGCCCGGCGAGGTCGTGCTGGTCACCGGCGCGTCCGGCTGCGGCAAGTCCACGCTGGCGCTGACCTTGTGCGGGCTGATCCCGTCCCGGGTGCACGGCGAGCTGCGGGGACGCGTGATGTTCGGCGGCACCCCGCTGTCGGGGATGAAGCCGCACGAGGCGTCGCAGCTCGTCGGCATGGTGTTCCAGAACCCGAACCTGCAGCTGATCACGCAGACGGTGCAGTCGGAGGTGACGTTCGGGCCGGAGAACCTCGCGCTGCCGCAGCCGGAGATCGCCGCCCGGGTCGGGGAGTGCCTGGACGTGACCGGGATGGCCGGGATGCGCGCGGCCTCGGTGGTGACGCTGTCCGGCGGGCAGAAGCAGCGGACCGCCATCGCCGCGACGCTCGCGATGCGGCCGCGGGTGCTGGTGCTCGACGAGCCGCTGTCCGACCTGGATCCGGTCGGGGCGCAGGAGGTGCTCGCTACGCTGCAGCGGCTGGCCCGGGACCGCGGCACCGGCGTGATCATCATCGAGCACCGGGTCGACGAGGTGGCTCCCTGGGCCGACCGGGTCGTGCTCATGGACGGCGGGCGGGTAATCCTCGACCGGCCGCCGCGCGCGGCCTGGGCGGACCGCGGTCCCTGGCTGGCCACCGGGGTCGGCATCCCGGACATGATCCGGCTGGCGCATGCGGTCCCCGAGGCGTTCGGCTCCCGGCTCCCGCTGTCGGTGCCCGAGGCGGCCGACGCGGTGGCGGACACCTGGTTCCCCGCGGCGCTGGCCGCGGCCGCCGCCGGCCGGGCCGGCCCAAACCGCTCGTCCCCCGCATCCGCGCCGGACGCGGCCGGCCGGGGCGCGGCCCCCGGCGGCACGCCCGCCGCCGGCCGGGCCGGCCCAAACCGCTCGTCCCGCACATCCGCGCCGGACGCGGCCGGCCGGGGCCCGGCGCCCGGCGGCACGCCCGCCGCGCCGTCCGTGCTGTCCTGGGAGGGCGTCAGCGTCGAGTTCGACGGCGTCCGTGCCGTGGACGACGTCAGCCTCACCGTCCGCGAGGGTGAGTGGGTGGCACTGATCGGCGCGAACGGGTCCGGCAAGTCGACGCTGACCGGCCTGACCGTCGGGCTGGGCACGCCGAGCGCCGGGGTCGTGCGGTTCCGCGGCCGGCCGGTCCGTCCCGGCAAGGTCTTCGATCACGCCGCGCAGGTGGCTCTGCTGCTGCAGGCGGCCGATGACATGCTGTTCGAGACCACGGTGCGCAAGGAACTCGAGTTCGGCTTCCGATTCCGCGCCCGGCCTAAGGACCCGGTGCTCGACGTGGCCGAGGCGATCGAGTTCTTCGGCTTCACGGGGCGCGAGCAGGACAGCCCGTGGGAGCTGAGCCAGGGCGGCAGGCAGCGGCTCGCGCTGGCCGCGCTGCTGGTCGGCGCGCCCGGTGGCCAGACTACGTGAGGCGGCTGTCGCGCTGCGTGGTGCTCGTCACCGTGCCGCTGCTCGTCGGCACGGTGCGCGGCACCACGACGATGGCGATGGTCGCCGACGCGCGGGTTCGGCGCGAGCAAGCGCCGCGGCTCGCTGCGCGTGCACAAGACCACCGCCGCCGACGTCTGGGGATACGTGATCCTGGCCGCGCTCGTAGCGGGCGCGATCGTGCTCAACCACTTCAACATCGGCGCCCGCCTGTACGGATGAACGCCCACCTGCCCGACCCCCGCGGCCGACCGGCCCCGCCGCCCGGCGTGACCGGCCCGCATCGAACCCCTCAACCCGGCGAGGAGACGCGATGCGCTTTGACGCAGTCCTGTTCGACAACGGTGGCACCCTGACCCACCGCACGTCGCCGGTGGCCATGGTCCGCACGCTGGCCGCGCGGTCCGGCGTCGGGATCTCGGAGGAGGAGGCGGCCAGGTACTGGCGGCGGTCCAGGGAGCACAGCCGCTCGCTGATGGCGGCCAAGCGGGTCCGCAGGAACCTGTCCCGGGCCGATCACCGCGAGGCCTACGTGGCCGGCTACGCGCCGTTCGAGGAGATCGCGCCGGGGCTGGCCGAGCTGATGTACGACGAATGGAAGACCAACCCGCACACGATGGTGCCCTACCCCGACACTCCGGCGGCGCTCAAGGCGTTCAGCGCGGCGGGGATGCCGATCGGGATCGTCAGCAACACCGGCTGGAGCATCGACAAGGGGTACGCCGCCACCGGCCTCGACGCGTTCATCCAGACGTTCGTGCTGTCCTGCGACCTGGGGATCGCCAAGCCCGCGCCGGAGCCGTTCCTGATCGCTTGCGAGCGGCTCGGCGTCTCGCCCGAACGCACGATCATGGTCGGCAACAACCGTCTGGCCGACTCGGGCTCGATCTGCGTCGGCTGTCACTGCCTGATCCTGCCGCCGGTCCCGCCGGGCGCGACGAGGGGACTGCGCGCCGCCGCCGACGCCGCGGGCGTCCCCTGGCCGGCGTAGACCGCCGGACGGGCGGTCGGCCCAGCGGGGCTAGAGTTTTCGTTCGGGCCCTGGCGAGGAGGCGGTCACCGGCATGGACGTGCGCGGCTACATCGAGGCGAACTCCGGCGAGTACTTCGCCGCGCTGAAACAGTGGCTCGCGATCCCGTCCGTCTCGGCCGACCCGGCCCGCAGTGACGACGTCCGGCGGTCCGCGCAGTGGCTGGCGGCGCGGCTGCGCGCCACGGGGTTCCCCGTCGCCGAGGTCTGGGAGACCGGCGGCGCCGACGGCCGCGACGGCGCCGGCCTGCCCGCGGTGTTCGCGCAGTGGCCCGCGGCCGACCCGGCCGCGCCGGTCGTGCTCGTCTACGGGCATCACGACGTGCAGCCGGCCGAGCCGCTGGAGGAGTGGCACAGCGCGCCGTTCCAGCCGGCCGAGCGCGACGGCCAGCTGCTGGCCCGCGGCGCCTCTGACGACAAGGGCCAGGTGCTCTTCCACGACCTCGGCGTGCGCGCCTGCCTGGCCGCGGGCGCGGCCGCCGCGCGCTCCGCGCCGCCGGTCACGCTCAAGCTGCTGATCGAGGGGGAGGAGGAGTCGGGCTCGCCGCACTTGGCTGACCTGCTCCGGCGCGAGCGCGACCGGCTGGCGGCCGACGTGATCGTCGTCACCGACACGTCGATGTGGTCGGCCGACGTCCCGTCCATGTGCGTGGGCATGCGCGGCCTGTTCGACGCGCAGATCGACCTGACCGGGCCCGAGCTGGACCTGCACTCGGGGTCGTTCGGCGGCGCGGTGCCCAACCCGCTGCACGCGCTGGCGGCGCTGCTGGCCGGGCTGCACGACGCCGACGACCGCGTGACGCTGCCGGGCTTCTACGACAAAGTGGCGCCGCTGTCGAGCCGGGAGCGCGAGCTGATCGGGCGGCTGCCGTTCGGGGAAAAGCAATGGCTGGTCACCGCGGGGAACAGCCGGGCCATCAGCGGCGAGGCCGGGTACGGCACCCTGGAGCGGCTGTGGGCCCGGCCGACGGCCGAGATCAACGGCATGTGGGGCGGTTACACCGGCCCCGGCGGGAAGACGATCATCCCCAGCCGGGCGCACGCCAAGGTCTCGTTCCGGCTGGTGGCCAACCAGGAGCCGGCCGACGTCGCGGCGGCGCTGCGCGCGTACGTGGCGGCCGCCACGCCGCCCGGGATCGAGGCAACGGTGACCCCGCACGGGCCGGGCGTGCGGCCGGCCTTCTCGCCGACCGACTCGCCCGCGGTGGCCGCGGGCCGGCGGGCGATGGAGCGCGCGTTCGGCCGCGAGGTGCTGTTCACCCGGGAAGGCGGCAGCGGCCCGGAGGCCGACCTGACCGACATCCTGGCCGCGCCGCTGGTGTTCCTCGGCGTCGGGCTCGACGAGGACCGCGTCCACGCGCCGAACGAGAAGGTGTTGATGGCCCTGCTGCTCAAGGGGGCGGAGGCGGCGGCGTACCTGTGGGACGAGCTCGCGGCGGCCGCCCCGGAGATCACCGCCGGCCGCGCGGGGTCCGGTTGACCGAGCCTGCCCCGCCGCGGGCGCTGGGACCGCTGGCCCTCGCGCGCGGCGCGGTCGACCGCCACACCCAGCAGCGCACCGACCCGGGCTGGCTCGAGGAGCGGTGGGCGGATCCGCGCACCCGCGTGCTGGTCATCGACCACGGCCGGGCACTCGTCCGGTTCGGCGCGACGGACGCGGAGCTCGTCCTGCTGCCGGTCGCGCAAGCGCCGGACGGCCTGCGCTGCTTCCTGGGCACCGACGCGGGCGGGGGCGCCTACTTCAGCGTGATCGCGCCGCTGCCGGCCGTGGACGGGAGCGCCGCTGGTCCGGCCGGGCCGCCGGCTGCCGGGGGACCCGCCGGCCGAGTCGTGCCCGCCGACCTGCGGCAGGCCGGGGCGCTGCTCGGCGACCGGGACGCCGGCCTGTTTACCCAGGCGGTCGCGCTCGCCAACTGGCACGCGACGCACACCCACTGCCCGCGCTGCGGCGCGCTGACCGACCCGGTCAACGGCGGGTACTCGCGCATCTGCCGCGCGGACGGCTCGGAGCACTTCCCGCGCACCGATCCAGCCGTGATCATGCTGGTCACCGACGCCGACGACCGCGCGCTGCTGGCCCGCAACCGCAGCTGGCCCGAGCGGCGGGTGTCGGTGCTCGCCGGGTTCGTGGAGCCGGGCGAGTCGGCTGAGCACGCGGTCGTGCGCGAGGTGGCCGAGGAAACCGGGATCACCGTCGGCGAGGTGCGCTACCTGGGCAGCCAGCCGTGGCCGATGCCGCAGAGCCTGATGCTCGGGTTCCGCGCGCGGGCCGGCGCCGGGCAGCCGATCCGGGTGGACGAGGAGGAGATCGCCGAGGCGCGCTGGTTCAGCCGGGACGAGCTGCGCGCCGCCATGGCCGCGGGTGACATCCGGCTGCCGCCGCCGGTGTCGATCGCCTACCGGATCATCGAATCGTGGTACGGCGAGGAACTGCCCGCCCAGTGGTGACCGGCCGCCCGCGGGCCGAGCAGGCCGTCTTCAGCGCGAGACCTGAGCACGCCGGCAGGCGCTCAGCTTTTCCCTTGCGTCGGCGCGCCCCGTCCAGGGTGTGGTCGTCGCCAAAGGTGGTGTCGCGGACCCCGGCGCAACTCAATCGTGACCAGCCGCTAGCCTTCCGGCCGCACGACGCTGCTGAACGCCCTGGGTAAATCGGATATCTCAGTATGTGAGACGGAGTAAAGAGATCTCCCGGCGACGTGAAGAGCTGGTTGTGCCCTGGCGATACCAAGGCTTCGCGTTCACGGAGAGGCGTCGCGCGGCTTCCCGGCCAGTCCGAATCATCTCAGCATGTGAGACAAGCGTCTCTGCGGAACGTCCCGGCACCCGGTCCCCGCCTTGCCTGGCGAGACGCGCTATAGCGGGTGGGGCTGGTGTTGCGCAGGTGGCGGGGACGAGCGGCTGGTGGATGGCGTCGGCCTCGGGGTGGCGCCGGCCGCGCGGCGGCGCAGGCCGAGGGCTGCCGCCGCTAGCGACGATCCGCGGGCGCCTGACCGGGATCCGACAAGCGTCCTAGAGCAGCGGCGGCTGGCCCGTGTCATAGACCAGCAGGCCGTCGTCGCGCCGCCGCAGCCCGGCGGTGGGCTGGTGCGGCCTCAGCGTGCCGTCGTGCATCAGGTGCCGGACCGGGAGTCCCCGGGCGACCTGCACGAAGTCCGCGACCAGCCTGCGGTGGCACCGCCACCAGACGCTCTCGCTGCACATGACGGCGGTGACCTGCCCGGCCGCCTCATCGAGCAGCTCGCCGACCGCGGCGAGGAACTCCGGCCCGCGCATGTGCGCCGCGTACCCGCGGAAGGCCGGCTCGCGCAGCGCGGTGTCCGGTGAATCCGCGGCGGGCCGGCGGAACCCGCCCAGCCGCTTCTCCCAGCGGTACCCCAGGCCGGCCGCGGGCAGCCAGCGCTCGAGCCCGGCGCGCGCCACGTGCGGGTTCCGCCGGCTCCCCGGCGCGATCCGGATATCGACCACCGCGGCGACGCCGGCCCCCGCCAGCAGCGCGGTGATCTGCCCGGCCGCGGCGGTGCCGTGACCGAACGTCACCAGCGGCGATGCTTCGCCGGGCTGCGGCCGCACCGGCCGGCCGCCGGTCAGGGCGCGGCGAGCCGCGGCACCATCGCGGCGGGCTCCACGCCGGGCCCGGGAACGACGGCGATGACCGGGGTGTCCAGACCCCACGCCCGGTACTCGGCGACCCGTTCCCGGCACGCCTGCGGGTCGCCGTGCACCACCAGCTCGTCGACCAGCTCGTCGGTGATCGCCGCCACGGCGCCGCGCCGGTCCCCGGCCTGCCACGCGTCCTGCATGGGCTTGAGCGCCTCGGCGCGGCCCAGCCAGGCCTGGAACGCCGCGTACACCGGCACGGTCATGTACGCGGCGATGAGGCGCCGGCCGATGCCGCGCGCCGCCCCGGCGTCGGCGGTCGGGCACACGAAGATGCGCGCGACGAGCTCGCACTCGTCCCCGGCGACGGCCCGGATCGCCGGCACGTCGGACGGCGCCAGCCAGTTCGTGATCGCCGCGTCCGCCTCGGCCGCCGCCAGCCGCAGCATGCCCGGCCGCAGCGCGGCGAGCGCCAGGCCCGGCGGCACCGCGGGCGGCGGGTCCAGCCGGAACCCCCGCACGGCGAAGGTCTCGTACTCCTGGCTGACCTTCTCGCCGGCCAGCGCCGCGCGCAGGAACCGCAGCGTGTCGCGGGCGCGCTGGTAGGGCCGGTCCAGCGGGATGCCGTTCCACTGCTCGACGATCACTTGCGAGGACGTGCCGACGCCGAGCACGAACCGGCCGGGCGCCAGCCCCGCGATCGTCGCCGCGCTCATCGCCAGCAGGGCCGGCCCGCGGGTGTACAGGCCGGCGATCGCGGTGCCCAGCCGCAGCCGGTCCGACCACCCGGCGGCCAGGGCGAGCGGGGTGAACGCGTCCACGCCGGCTGTCTCGGACGACCACGCGTCGGTATAGCCGAGGGCCTCCAGCCCCTCGACGATCTCGCGATGCTCGGGCAGTCCCATCCCGGGCAGGGGGAGCGTGAGCCCCCACCGTGCCGCCCGTCCTGCCGCCATGCGCTCACCCTCCTGTCCGGCCGCTGGCCCGCCGTCGGGCGCGGTCGTCCCATTGTGGCGGTCAGACCCGGGGCAGCCGCGGCGCGGGGCCGGTGCACGCGCCTGGCCCGGCCAGCACCCAGTCCGCGCCGTCCAGCCTGACGTACCGCCGCGCCGCCGCCCGGTCACCCGCCGCCCGGTCGCCCGCCGCTCGATCGCTCGGCGCGTCCCGCGGGGCGAGCCGGGCGCTGACGAACTCGCCCGGTCCCGGGCTGGGCAGGCCGAGCGCCACGGCCAGCGCCTGGTGGCCGGCGTAGTCGCCGAAGATCACGATGCCCTCGCCGCGCAGCTGATCGCGGGCACCGCCGCCGCCGCGGACCCGCTTCATGTAGTCGTCCTGCCGGGCCACCGTGGCGACCACGGCGCGGCTGATCCGCTGGCCCAGGGCCCGGCGGAACAGCTCGTTCACGGCCGCCTGCCCGGTCGCGCAGCCAAAGATCGCCGCCGTGTCCCGCTCGGACAGCCGGAGCAGGGCGTTCTCCGGCAACGGCGCGCCCCGGGCCAGCCACGCGATGGCCTCTCGCCCGGCGTCGTTGAGCGCCCGCTTGAGGTCCCGGTTGCCGGCCTCGGCGAGATAGTCCGGCAGCGCCCGCACCAGGCCGGCCGACCAGGTGCCCTCCTCGTCGCTGGCCTGCACGAGCAGCAGGAGGTGCCCGGCCGCCTCCGGCGGGATCATCCAGCCGCCGGTGCGGTGGGAGAACTTGCAGTCCACCTCCGCCCCGGCGATGCAGTAGTCCAGGGTGGTGCCGTCGGCCAGCCCGAGCGCCCGCTGCAAGCCGATCTCGACCAGCGTGCCCGCGTGCGTCTTCTCGGTCTTGTGCAGCTGGTCCCACCGGTACCGCCCGGTGTGCTGGCCGTCCAGCAGCAGGTCAAAGGCGCGGCGGAGCACGTCGGCCAGCCGGGTGAAGCCGGGGTCGGCCGCGCGCAGCGCCGTGGCCACCTGGTCCCGCTGGGGATCGTCCGCGCCGCGCGGCGCCGCGCGGAGATCTTCCATCCCCGGCAGCACCCGCTGCCCGCCGTCGCCGTCCGGCGCGGGCTCCAGCCCGGGCAGCGCCAGCTGCCCCGGGATCGGCCCGGCCGCGGCCGCCAGGGAATCGGCCCCTGTCACGCGGCGACTTTAACCCAGCGAGTACGCTCGGGCGCGGCATCCCCGACACCACGGGCCTGTCACGGTTCCCCCGCCGGCACTGCGCTGCTCGGTCTCGCACCCCCGCACGGGCAGACAGCGCGAAGGATCAGAAGGACAACACGAGAACATGCGCTCTCATCGCGGCGCGGTGGCGCTCGCCAGCGCAGGCCTGCTGGCCGCCGGGCTGCTCGCGGCGTGCAGCGCGCGGGGAAGCCTGGTCGGCGGGGATCCCGTTCACGTGCGGCAGGTGACCGGGGGGCCATCGGGCAGGTACGTCGTTCCGCCGGGCATTCACAAGATCAAGCACGTGATCATCGTGATGCAGGAGAACCGGTCGTTCGACAGCTACTTCGGGACCTACCCCGGCGCCGACGGGATCCCGACGCTGAACGGGGTCCCGGCCGTGTGCGTGCCGGACCCCGCGCGCGGCTGCGTCCAGCCCTATCACGACACCGCCGACGTGAACGGCGGCGGCCCGCACAGCGAGGGCAACGCGGTCGCCGACGTCGACGGCGGCGCGATGAGCGGCTTCATCAAGCAGAGCGGCGCCGCGCGGGTGCACTGCGCGAACCCCGACAACCCGGCCTGCAGGGGCGCGACGACCCCGGACGTGATGGGGTACCACACCGCGGCGGAGATCCCCAACTACTGGGCATACGCCAGGAACTTCGTCCTCGCCGACCACATGTTCGAGCCGGTCAACTCGTGGTCGCTGCCCCAGCACCTGTACATGGTGTCGGCCTGGTCCGCCATCTGTAAGAACGCCTCACCGATGAGCTGCGTCAACAACATCTCCGGGCCGTACAGCGCCAGCGCGTTCGGCCACGCGGTGAACAAGGAGCTGACCACGGGCCAGACCCCGATCGACCTGGCCTGGACGGACATCACCTGGCTGCTCTACCTCCACCACGTCAGCTGGGCGTACTACGTGCAGGCCGGCACGCAGCCGGACTGCGCCAACAGCTCGGCGCAGGACTGCGCCCCGGTTTTGCAGAACTCGAGGACGCCGGGCATCTGGAACCCGCTGCCGCTGTTCGGCGACGTCCGCGCCGACCACCAGCTGCGCGACGTCCAGCCGCTGCAGGGCTACTATGCGGCGGCCCGGGCGGGCATCCTGCCGGCGGTGAGCTGGATCACCCCGTCGGGCGCGAACAGCGAGCACCCGCCCGCCAGCGTGCACCAGGGCCAGGCGTCCGTCACGTCGATCGTCAACGCGGCCATGAAGAGCAGCGACTGGAACTCGACCGCCATTTTCATCACCTGGGACGACTGGGGTGGCTTCTACGACCACGTCGTCCCGCCGGCGGTCGATGCGAACGGCTACGGTCTGCGCGTCCCGTCCATCCTCGTCTCCCCGTACGCGAGGCGCGGGTACATCGACCACCAGACGCTGAGCAGCGATGCCTACCTGAAGTTCATCGAGGATGACTTCCTGGGCGGCACCCGGCTGAACCCCGCGACCGATGGGCGCCCCGACCGCCGGCCCGACGTCCGCGAGAACCTGCCGGTGCTGGGCAACCTCGCGGCCGAGTTCGACTTCAGCCAGGCGCCGCGCGGGCCACTGCTGCTGCCCACCAACCCGCCCACCGACTCGTCCTGGATTCCCCGCTACTTCTGGGGGAAACCGCCCTGCCTGGGCTGCACGGCGCCGCCACCCTCCCCGGGCGCGCCGTCTGGATAACCTGGCCGGGATGGGTAACCCAGCACAGTCCCAGCCTTCCCCCAGGCAGGGCCACGGGTCCGCTCGCCGGTCTCGCATCCTCGCGCAGGAACGTGGGCACATGCGCCCGCGCCACGATCAGCGTAGCCCGGCGGCCCTCGCCAGGGCCGCCGCCCTCGCCGCCGCTGCCCTCGCCGCCGGGCTGCTAGCGGCGTGCAGCCCGCCCGCCGGTCACCGCGCCGGCGCCGCCGAAACCGCGAGCGGCGGACCGTCCGGCACGTACGTCGTCCCGGCCGGCATTCACAAGATCAAGCACGTGATCGTCGTGATGCAGGAGAACCGGTCGTTCGACAGCTACTTCGGGACCTACCCCGGCGCCGACGGGATCCCGATGCAGCACGGCGCGCCGGCCGTGTGCATGCCGAACCCCAAGGGCCGCTGCACCCCGCCCTACCACGACGAGGCCGACGTGAACGGGGGCGGGCCGCACGGCGAGCCCAACGCCGTCGCCGACGTCAACGGCGGCCGGATGAACGGCTTCATCGCGCAGCGCGACGCGTCCGCGGCGCTCTGCCGCGTGCCCGACGACCCGGCTTGCCGCGCCCGCGGGAAGCCAGACGTCATGGGCTACCACACCGCGGCCGAGATCCCCAACTACTGGGCCTACGCCAGGAACTTCGTCCTCGCGGACCACATGTTCGAGCCGGTGAAGTCTTGGTCGCTGCCCGACCATCTCTACATGGTGTCGGCCTGGTCGGCGAGGTGCGCCACCGCCCGGCCGGTGAGCTGCGCCAGCGACATCACCGGGCCATACTCGGCCGACGCCTTCGACCTCGCTGTGCACCGCGAGCTGACCCTCGGCCAGACCTCGGTGAACCTGGCCTGGACGGACATCACCTGGCTGCTCAACGAGCACCACGTCAGCTGGGCGTACTACGTTCAGGCCGGCACGCAGCCGGACTGCGTCAACGACTCGGCGCTGACCTGCCCCCCGGTCCGGCAGACCGCCACGACGCCGGGCATCTGGAACCCGCTGCCGATGTTCACCGACGTCCACCAGGACCACCAGCTGTCGGACATCAAGGATCTGACGGCCTACCTCGCGGCGGCGCGGGCCGGCACCCTGCCGGCGGTGAGCTGGATCGCCCCGTCCAACCCCGACAGCGAGCACCCGCCCGCCAGCGTCCACCAGGGCCAGGCCTACGTCACGGCGATCATCAACGCGGCCATGGAGAGCCCCGACTGGACGTCCACGGCCATTTTCCTGAGCTGGGACGACTGGGGCGGCTTCTACGACCACGTGGTCCCGCCCGCGGTCGACAGCAACGGCTACGGGCTGCGCGTGCCGGCGCTCATCATCTCGCCCTACGCGAGGAAGGGCGCCGTCGACCACCAGGTGCTCAGCCACGACGCGTTCCTGAAGTTCATCGAGGACGACTTCCTGGGCGGGGCCCGGCTGAACCCCAGCACCGACGGGCGCCCCGACCCCCGGCCCGACGTTCGGGAGTCGCTGCCGATCCTGGGCAACCTGGCCGCCGACTTCAACTTCAGCCAGCCCCCCCGCCCGCCGCTGCTGCTGCCGACCAACCCGCCGGCCGACTCGCCCGTCATCCCCGCCTACTTCCGGGGCAAGCCGCCCTGCACCGGCTGCACCACCCTGCCGCCGGCGCTGCAACTCCGGGGCGTCCTCCCCCCTCCCGCCACCCCGGCGAAACGCTGAAGATCATTTTCCCGAACGGCTGCGCCCGCAGCCCTGCCCCGGCGCCCAGGTCCGGCGTGCCGGAGCCCAGCCGCGGCGCCGCCGCGGCTGACCTCTAGACGTCTCGGTATGTGAGACAAAGTCGAGCGACTCCCGGCGACGTGAAGAGCTGGTATTGCCCTGGTGATACCAAGTTTTCACGTTCACGGAAAGGCGTCGCCCGGCATCCCGGACAGTCCGAAACGTCTCAACATGTGAGACAAGCGACTTTGCGGGACGCCCTGCCTAGGGGGTGAGCGCGAGCGTGGCCCCGTCCGCGCCGCAGAGCCGGTGATAGCCGGCCGCCGCGGGGAAAGCAGCCAGGTCGCCGCTGACCAGGGCGCGGGGGCCGTCCGGCCCCGTCAGGATCGCGCCGTCGGCGCCGACCGCGACCAGCTCGCCGCCGGCGCGCAGCAGCACCGGCCCGTCGCGGCGGGCCGAGATCGCGACCCGGCCGGCCCGCAGCCCGTCGAGCACCGCGCCGGGCCCGGTGTCCTCACACTCGACCCACGTGGTCGGCGTGCCCAGCTCGGCGCCGTCGCCCGGACGGTGCCAGTCGCTGCCGCCCACCGGGATCGCGGCGGGATCCCAGGCCATCCACCAGGCCAGCGGCGTGGTCCAGCGCGGGTCGAGCCAGCTCCAGTGCCACACCTCGGCGAGCGGCGGGCGTCCGCGCATCCCGTGCAGCCAGCTGACGTGACCCGCGATGGGGTGGTTGACCGACATGAGCCCGCCGTGCCGTTCGGCGTGCGCCAGCCAGTCGTCGGCGCCGGAGCGGAAGTCCACCCAGCCGACGTCGCCGAGCACGCCGGCGTGGCCGGCGTCTGTCGTCACCTCCTGGCCGGGCAGCAGCGTGATCCCGTACCTGGCCGAGGCCGCCCCGAGCTCGGCGTGCTGGCTGACCGTGTTGTGGTCGGTGACGGCGAGGAAGTCCAGCCCGCGGCCGACGGCCCGGCAGGCGAGCTCGGGCACGGTCAGCGCGCCGTCGGAATGGACGGTGTGCGCGTGCAGGTCGCCGGCCAGCCAGCGCCGGCCGGCGGCCGCGGGCAGCTCGCGACGGGCGGGGCGCTCGAGCGGCGGGGGCGGCGCTGCCGGGCCCGTGGCCTCGCCCGGTCCGCGCACCGCGTCCGCGGCCGTCGCGGTGACCCGGTAACCGGTCCCGCCGGGCGGCACCCGGTAAATGCCGATGATGACCTGCCACGTCCCCGGCTCGAGCTCACCGGCCAGGTACCCCGGGGTGGCGTCGCCGGTGGAGATCACGAACGAGCGACGGACCCCGCCGGACCAGCCGCGGAAACCGGCCGGGCCGAGGCAGCCGAGGTCCAGCGTCGCCGCGGTCCGGTCATAGTCGAGCTCGACCCGCAGCGCCCGGCACCCCGGCGGCACCTCGACCGGCAGGTAGTGCCAGGGCCCGGCGAACCGGTCCTCGAGCGTCCACCGGCCCGCGTGCCTCGTGATCTTCTCCATGGCCTCATCCGATCACGCCCAGCCGTCCCCCGCGCCAGGCCCCCGTCACCCCCCGGGGTGGTTACATGACGGTTTGGTGTTCACCGGTGAACAGTAATCCGCTAGGTAACGACCCAGAACGCGGTCTCAGGCTGGCTGGGCGGTCTTCTCCGCGCCGCGCAGCACGCGCAGGATGTTGCCGCTGGCCAGCAGCGCGCAGTCGGCCTCGGTCCAGCCGCGGCGGAGCAGCTCCGCGAACAGCACCGGGTACCTGGACACGTCCGACAGCCCCACGGGCAGCTGGTCCGTGCCGTCGAAGTCGCCGCCGAGCCCGACGTGCTCCCGGCCCGCCACCGCCCGCACGTGCTCGACGTGGTCCGCCACCTGGGCGACCGTGGCGTTCGGCCGCGGGTGAGTGGCGGCGCGCTCGGCCGAAGCGCGTTTCCGTTCGGAATAATCCTTCGGATCGATCCCGCGCTCGCGCATGTCCGCGGTGACCTCCTCGTCCCACCGGCGGCACTCCTCGGACACGAACGGCGGCACGAACGTGACCATGCACACCCCGCCGCCGGCCGCCATCGCCGCCAGCACGTCGTCCGGCACGTTCCGCGGGTGATCGCAGAGGGCGCGGGCGCTGGAGTGGGAGAAGATGACGGGGCCTCGCGCCGCCGCCAGGGCGTCGCGCATGGTCGCCGGCGCGGTGTGCGAAAGGTCCACGAGCATGCCGAGCCGCTGCATCTCGGCCACCACCGCGCGGCCGAACTCGGTCAGCCCGCCCGCCGCGGGCTCGTCGGTCGCCGAGTCCGCCCACGGGACGTTGTCGTTGTGGGTGAGCGTCATGTACCGCACGCCCAGCCCGTACAGCGAGCGCAGCACGCCCAGCGAGCTGCCGATCGAGTGGCCGCCCTCCGCGCCGATCAGCGAGGCGATCTTGCCGTCGGCGACGATCCGCTCGACGTCGCCGGCGGTGAGCGCGAGCTCCATCGCGTCGGCGTAGCGGCCGACCAGCCGTCGGGTCAGGTCGATCTGCTCGAGCGTGGTGGCCACCGCGCCGTCACCCTGCAGGCTGGACGGCACGAACACGGACCAGAACTGCGCGCCCACCCCGCCGGCCCGCAGCCGGGGCAGGTCCGTCTGCGTGTCCGGGAGCCCCGCGGCGAGGTCGACGCCGTCCAGATCGGCCCGGCCCAGCTCGCGCAGCGCCCAGGGCAGGTCGTTGTGCCCGTCCAGGATCGGGACGGCGCCGAGCACGGCGCGGGCGCGGTCCAGTTCGCCAGTCACCGGCCCAGGATCGCAGCCCGCGCCCGCCGCCACCACCCGGTCACCGGCCGCCCGCCGCCGAAGCCGGCCGCCGACCCGCCGGGCCGGGCTCAGCCCTTGATGCCGTCGATGAAGCGGCGCCAGTCCCCGGCCGACAGGATCACCGGCCCGGCCGCCGGGTTCTTGCTATCCCTGACGGCAACTCGCTGCCCGGGAAACTGGGTGACTTCGACGCAATTGCCATTGGCGGCGCTGCGCGAGCTCTTACGCCAGGAAAAAGCGGACATGCCAGCCGGGACAGCAACATTAATGGTACGCATATATACCTCTCCCACCTGCGAACAAGCAGGTAACAATTCGCGGTCGGCGCGATCCTATTACTAGGCCCACAGCTCGTGCATGTACTTCTCGATAAGCTCCTGGGAGTTTCGCTGGTCCAGTGATTCGGCAAGCAGGCGCTCGAACGCCAGACGGTAGAGGTAGGTCTCATCCTCGTCTTCGATGTAGTGGTTGCTGGCGAGTTCCTCGATGGCCACCATGTCGCCGAAGGTCACGTCCTCGGTGCCGGGGAACTGCATGTAGGAGAACGACCCGGTGAGCACGGGGTGGTAGGCGTTCAGCGGCACCACGCGCACGTCGATCGTGGGCCGGCGCGAGAAGTCCAGCAGGTGCCCGAGCTGGCCCCGCATGACGTCAGCATCGCCGATCTGTCTCGAGAGGACGGATTCGTCGAGCACCACCGTGAGTTCCGGCGGAGGGTCGCGCACGAGAAGTTCCTGCCGGGCCAGGCGGATGTCGAGACGGCGCTTGATCTCGGCGGGTGACGTGGTGACCACCGACTGCCAGGCCTCAAAGATCGACCTCGCGTAGGCCTCGGTCTGCAGCAGACCCGGCGCGATCAGCGGCTCCCAGTCCCAGATGGTCTCGGCCTCGGCCTCCATGCTCACGTAGGCCGCGAACTGGGAGGGCAGGCTGGCCGACTCGCTCTCCAGCCATGACTTGCGGCTGGTGCCCCTGGTGAGCGCCAGCAGTTCGTCGCGGTCGGCGCCGTGCACGTCGTAGAGGTCGAGCAGGGATTCCACGTCGCGGAGCTTGTAGCCCGTGCGGCCGTGCTCGAGCCTGCTGACCTTCGAGGGAGACCAGCCGAGGCGCTCAGCCACCTGGTCGCCGGTCATGTCGGAGCGGCCGCGCAGACGTCGCAGCTCAAAGGCGAGGCGCCGATGACGGACGGTCGGCCCGCCGAGGTCGGACACGGAACCGGTCCCCCTCACTCCGTCGTGGGTTCCCAGTCTGGGCTGGCGCAAGCCTAGCGCAACCGCCACAGTGATGTGCCGCGATGTTGACGTAAGAATAACTATCAGAAATACCGATGCAAGTTTCAGTAAGAGTACGACAGTCTGGAACGGCAGGCGGTGCTCGCATGGCAACACTCGTGACAATCATCGCTTCGGTCATCACGGGAGTCATCGTGGGCTGCTGGCTCACGATGGTGGTCGCCACGGCGGCCATGTCCCGCTCGCAGCAGCACATGGAGAACAAGGTCCGCTACTGGCAGGCCCGGGCCCGGCGCGCGGTCCCGGCCGAGCTGCCCGAGCTGGAGCCGGCGGTGCCGGACTACTGGCCCGGAGCCTGAGCCCCCGGTCTGGCCGGCCAGGCCCAACATGATCGATGGAAGGTTGAGGGTCACCTGACCCACACAGGTTTCCATCGATCATGACCGAGGCCGGGGCGGACACCGTGATGCGGGCGTCCGCCGGTCCCGGTATTAGCCGGGTCGGCTCAGCGCCCCGGTGGCTCGCCACCGGGGCGGTGGGCGGGACCGTGCGCCTGCGGGCAGTGCCCGTCGCCGGGCGGCGCGGACCGGTCGCGGATCGACAGCAGGGGATCGGGCGCGTGGTCCACCTGCAGGACCGAGTGAGTGATCTGGTACGTGCCGGCCAGCAGGCACTCGAGGTCGGCCCGCACCGCGTGGCAGTCCAGTCCCGGACCCACGAGCACGTGCGCGGACGCGGCTGGCATCCCGGAGGTGATCTGCCAGATGTGCAGGTCGTGCACCTCCACCACGCCCTCCCGGGCGGCCATCGCCTGGCCGATCGCGTCCGGCGAGAGACCCGGCGGGGCGGCCTCGAGGAAGATCCGGCCCGATTCGCGCAGCAGCCCGGTCCCCGCCCTGGTCATCAGCGCGACGACCACCAGCGAAGCGATCGCGTCGGCCCGGTTGAACCCGGTGGTGAGCACCACCAAGCCGGCCACGGCGGTGGCCGCGAACGCGTACGCGTCCGTGACGATGTGCCGGAACGCCCCCTCGACGTTGAGGCTGCGCCGGTCCGCCCGCCCGGCCAGCCACGCCGCCGCGGCGTTGACCGCGATGCCCGCCAGCGCCGTGCCGAGCACCGCCCCGCCGGCCACCGCCGGCGGCGATATCAGCCGGTGCACCGCCTGGTAGGTCAGCCACGCCGCCAGCAGCAGCAGCGTGATGCCGTTGGCCTGCGCCGACAGGATCTCGGTGCGGCGCAGCCCGTAGGTGAAGCCGCCGCCGGGCGGCCGGGCCGACAGCCGGATCGCGGCCAGCGCGAGGGCGATCGCCGCGGCGTCGGTCAGCATGTGGGCCGCGTCGGACAGCAGCGCGAGCGAATGCGCCAGCACGCCGATCGTCACCTCGGCGGCCATGAACGCCACGATCAGCGCCAGCGCCCCGGCCAGATGCCGGGAACCCGCGCCGTCCGCCGGGCCGGGAGCCGGCCCGTGAGCCGAGCCCGGCACCGACCCGCGGGCCGGGCCGGGAGCCGGCCCGTGAGCCGAGCCCGGCACCGACCCGCGGGCCGGGTCGGAAGCAGCGGCCAGGTAGCCCGCGTGCCCGTGCGGTCCGTGACCACGTCTGCCGTGCTCGTTGGCGGGGTGCATGGCTACCGCCGGACCCGCGCGGGCGAGCGCTCCGGGTGCGCGGCCGCGGGCGCGTGGCCGATGTGCGTGAGCGCGATGTCGAGCAGCATCCGGACGTGCGCGTCGGCGAGCCGGTAATAGGCCATCCGGCCCGACCTGCGCACCTGGACGACCCGGTGCGCCCGCAGTAGCCGCAGGTGATGGGAGGCGGCCGACTCGCTCGCCCCGGCCGCCGCGGCGAGGTCGCACACGCACATCTCGCCCTCGAGCAGCGCGACGATGACCCGCAGCCGTCCCGGGTCGGCGAGCAGCCCGAACACGTCCGCCAGCTCCGCCACCTGGTCATCGGCCGGCATCGAGGCGCGGACGCTCGCCACCCGGTCGCGGTCCACGATCCGGACCGCGCACTCATCCGGGCCATCAGCCAGTACAACGTCTGAATTGATGTTCATACGTTATTAGGTTATCGCGGCCGCGCCCCGAAATCGAGGCTCCGGGCCGCGCGGCTCCGTCAGCGCCAGCCGACCGCCGGCCGATGACGCCGGTCAGCCGGGCTCGCAGCGGCCGAGCCCGTCAGGCGGGCTTGCAGCGGCCGGACCGGTCAGGCGGGCTTGCGGCGGCGCGGGGTACCGGCACTCGCCGCGGACCCGCGCGGCTTGGCGGCCGTCTGGCCGGCCGCGGCCTGCCCCGTCTTCGCCGTGCCGCGCGGCGCGCGCTTGGCCGGCTCCGCCTCCGCCGCGGGCTCTTCCCGCTGGGCCTGGCGGCCCCTGGCCTGCCCGGCCCGTTTCTCCTTGGCGGCCGCGACGTTGGCGCGCAGCGCCTCCACCAGGTCGATGACCTCGCCGCCCCCGTTGCTGGGCTCGATCGCGGCCACCTCGCGGCCGGCCGCCTTGGCGGCGACGAGCTCCTCAACCGCGGCCTTGTACTCGTCGGTGAACTCGGACGGGTCGAAGTCCGCCGACAACGAGTCGATGTAGCTGCTGGCCATCGCGAGTTCCTGCTTGCGCACCGTGACCTCGGTCTGCGGGGCCAGCTCGGCCGCGTTGCGGATTTCCTCGGGCCACAGCAGCGTGTGCACGACCAGCACGTCACCGGTCGCGCGCAGCACCCCGAGCGCCTCCCTGGAGCGCAGCGTCACCTTCACGACGGCGACCCGGTCGCTCTCGGCCAGCGTGTCGCGCATCAGCACGTAGGGCTTGATCCCCGACTTGTCCGGCTCGGCGTAGTACGCCTTGTTGTAGAGCATCGGGTCGATTTGCTCGACCGGCACGAACTCGAGCACGTCGATCTCCTTCGACGACACGAGCGGCAGGTTGGCCAGGTCCTCGTCGGTCAGCACCACCATCTCGCCGCCAGGCAGCTCGTATCCCTTGGCGATGTCGCCGTAGGGCACTTCCTCGCCGTCGAGCTCGCACACCCGGCGGTACCGGATGCGGCCGCCGTCGGCTGCGTGAACCTGCCTGAAGGACACGTCGTGCGCCTCGGTGGCCGTATAGAGCTTCACCGGGATGGCCACCAGGCCGAACGAGATGGTCCCCTTCCATATCGGGCGCATAGAGTCAGGATAAGCGCAGGTAGACCGCGTGGTGCGTCCGCGCCGGCGGCCAGCCGCCCCGCAGGCCGAGGCCAGGGCCGGTTTGGTCACGCTGCATGCGCATGCTGATACGTTCGGCCAGAACCGGCCAGAACCGGCCAGAACCGGCCCGGCTGGCCCGCCCCCGCAGAAAGGACCGACCGCCGTGAATCACGTCCCGCCCGCCGCCCAGGCGCCCGAGGACCCGTTCCGCAGCATGCCGGGGACGGTCCGGATGGAGCTGGAGGTCGTGGATTCGCGCCTGCTCACCCCCAGCATGCAGCGCCTGGTGCTGACCGCGCCCGAGCTCGGCGACTTCAGCTACCGGCCGGGCCAGGACGTCATGCTCATGGTGGACGGCGACGGCAGCCGGCCGGTGCGCCGCAGGTACACGATCCGCGCGCTGGACCCGGCCCGGCGGCTGCTCACGCTCAACGTCGTCCGCCACTCCGACGGCCCCGGCGAGCAGTGGATCCGGGCGGCCGCGCCCGGGGAGACGGTCGAGGGCATCGGCCCGCGCGGGAAGATCAGCCCGGTCCCGGATGCGGACTGGCACCTGTTCGTCGGCGACGAGTCGGGCCTGGCTGCGATCTTCACGATGGCCGAGTCGCTGCCGCCGCAGGCGACGGCGACGGTGATCCTCGAGGTCCCCGAGCCCGCCGACGAGCAAGAACTGAGCGCGCGGGCCCCGGCGGAGCTCAGCTGGCTGCACCGCCGCGGCAGGCCGGCCGGCGACCCGGAGGCGCTGGTCGCGGCGGCGCGGTCGGTGACGATCCGGCCCGGGCGGCCGCACGCGTACGTCATCGGCGAGGCGCGGGTGGTGTCGGCGCTGCGCGAGGCGCTGCAGGCGCGCGGGCTCGAGCCCGCGCAGATATCGCCCAAGGCCTACTGGGGCCGCGGCAAGGCCAACGCCAGCCACGGCGAGCCGGCCAAGGACGGCTGACCCGTCGTCACCTGCCGGCGGCGCCCACCGCTCCAGTCGCCTGCCCCCGGCCCAGCGGTCAGCCGGTGCTGTAGCGGCGGAACCCCACCGCGTACTCGCAGCCGGCCCCCAGCCCGACGTAGCCGGCCATCGTGCGCAGGAACTCGTCCGGGTTGAACTCCCGGCCGAGCCCGTCGAGGTAGACCTGGTGCTCGCGCAGCGAGGCCACCCCGGCCTCGATCGTGCCGGTCACGTCGGCGAAGTGGGTGGGCTCGCCCGCCGCCGCGACGAACACGTACCGGATCCCGGTCCAGGCGGGCCCGGCCTCGCCGAACACCCACGGGTTCGCCGCGTCCCGGCACGCGTCGAGCACGGCGAGCCCGACCGCGCGGTGGTCGGCGTGGTTGACCATGTTGGTCTCGCCCCAGGTCAGCTCGAAGTTCATCGTGATCACCAGCTCGGGCCGCAGCCGGCGGAACGCCGCCGCCAGATCCCGGCGCAGCGGCACGCCGTACTCCACCAGCCCGTCCGGGTGGTCGAGGAACTCCACGTCCTGCACGCCGACCACGGCCGCGCTGCGCCGCTCCTCCTCCTCGCGCAGCGGCCCCACCTGCGCTGGCGACATGCTGGCGATCCCCGCCTCGCCCCGGGTGACCATCAGGTAGGACACGGTCCGCCCCTGGCCGGTCCATCGGGCCACGGCCGATGCCGCCCCGTACTCGAGATCGTCCGGATGGGCGACCACGGCCACGGCCCGCTCCCAGTCCTCCGGTATCGGCTCCATCGTTCCTCCTGTGCGCACGCGCCACGCCAGTATGCCGAGGACTACCCTGCCAGACCTGCCGGGCGTAGGCTGCATCCCTGCCTGCGGCGGCGGAATACGGCGGGAGGAGACAGCGGTGGCCGAGATTGTCCGGGCCGGACTGGTCCAGCAGCGCTGGACGGGGGACAAGGAATCGATGATCAGCGCGGCGGTCGGTCACATCGCGACCGCCGCATCTGCCGGGGCGCAGGTGGTGTGCCTGCAGGAACTGTTCTACGGGCCGTACTTCTGCCAGGTGCAGGACGCGGACTACTACTCCTACACCGAGCCGGTCCCGGACGGCCCGACCACCCGGCTCATGCAGGACCTGGCCAGGCAGCACGGCATGGTCCTGATCGCGCCGGTGTACGAGGAAGAGCAGCCCGGCGTCTACTACAACACCGCCGCGGTGATCGACGCCGACGGCAGCTACCTGGGCAAGCACCGCAAGAACCACATCCCGCAGGTCAAGGGGTTCTGGGAGAAGTTCTACTTCCGCCCCGGCAACCTCGGCTACCCGGTCTTCGTCACCGCGGTCGGTAAGATCGGCGTGTACATCTGCTACGAGCGGCACTTCCCCGAGGGCTGGCGCGCGCTGGGCCTCGGCGGCGCCCGCATCGTGTTCAACCCGTCGGCCACCAGCCGCGGCCTGTCGCAGTACCTGTGGCGGCTCGAGCAGCCCGCCGCGGCGGTCGCGAACGAGTACTTCGTCGGCGCGATCAACCGGGTGGGCATCGAGCCGCTCGGCGACAACGACTTCTACGGCCAGACGTACTTCGCCGACCCCCGCGGCCAGCTCGTCGGCGACGCCGCGTCCGACACCGAGGACGAGGTAGTGGTCCGCGACCTGGACATGGGCCTGCTCACCGAGGTCCGGGACCTGTGGGCGTTCTACCGCGACCGCCGCCCCGACAGCTACGACGCGCTCGTCAGGCCCTGACATGAGCATCCTGATCAGCGGCGGAACGGTGGTCACGGCAACCGGGACGATGGCCGCCGACGTGCTGGTTGACGGGGAAAAGTTCGCCGCGGTCGTGGCCCGCGATGATGATCCCGAACGGCTTCGCCCCGGTCCCGCCGCGGACCGCGTCATCGACGCCACCGGGAAGTACGTGCTACCTGGTGGCATCGACGCGCACACGCACATGGAGATGCCGTTCGGCGGGACGTCCTCCTCGGACACGTTCGAGACCGGCACCCGCGCCGCGGCCTGGGGCGGCACCACCACGATCATCGACTTCGCGGTGCAGGCCAAGGGCACCTCGCTGCTGGCCACGCTCGACAAGTGGCACCAGAAGGCCGACGGCAACTGCGCCATCGACTACGGCTTCCACATGATCGTCTCCGACGTCGACGAGACGTCGCTCAAGGAGATGGACGCCTGCGTCGCGGCGGGCGTGAACAGCTTCAAGATGTTCATGGCCTACCCCGGCGTGTTCTACGCCACCGACGGCGAGATCCTGCTGGCTATGCAGCAGGCGGCGCGGTCCGGCGCGCTGGTGATGATGCACGCGGAGAACGGCATCGCGATCGACCAGCTGGTCGCCCAGGCGATCGCCGCCGGCAAGACCGAGCCGTTGCAGCACGGCCTGACCCGGCCGCCCGAGCTGGAGGGCGAGGCCACCTCGCGGGCGATCACCCTGGCCCAGGTCGCGCGCTGCCCGCTGTACATCGTGCACCTGTCGGCGATCCAGGCGCTGGCCGCCGTGGCCCAGGCCAGGGACGCGGGGCAGAACGTCTTCGCCGAGACCTGCCCGCAGTACCTGTACCTGTCGCTCGAGGACCTGGCCAGGCCGGACTTCGAGGGGGCGAAGTACGTCTGCTCGCCGCCGCTGCGCCGGCCGCCGCACCAGCAGACGCTCTGGCAGGGCCTGCGCACCAACGACCTGTCGGTGGTGTCCACCGACCACTGCCCGTTCTGCTTCCGCGACCAGAAGGAGCTCGGCCGCGGCGACTTCTCCAAGATCCCGAACGGGATACCCGGCGTGGAGCACCGGATGGACCTGCTGCACCAGGGCGTGGCGACCGGGGAGATCACCCTGCCGCGCTGGGTGGAGATCGCGTCCACCACGCCGGCCCGGATGTTCGGCCTGTACCCGCGCAAGGGCGTGATCCAGCCGGGCAGCGACGCCGACATCGTGATCTACGACCCCACGGCCAAGCAGATGCTGTCCGTGGCGACGCACCACATGAACGTCGACTACTCGGCCTACGAGGGCATGCAGATCACCGGCCGGGTGGACACCACGCTGTCCCGCGGCCGGGTGGTGATCGACGCCGGCGAGTACCACGGCGGCCCCGGCGACGGCCGCTTCCTCGGCCGCGAGCTCAGCCAGTACCTGAGGTGACAGCCGTGCCGCTCACGCTTCCACCACCGACCCATCAGTCACTTTCGCCCCACCAGTCACTCTGTCACCATCGGCATCACAGTTAACACAAGCTCCAGCAGCTTAGGGGGACGCACGATGGATTTCGGGCTCGTCCTGCAGACCGACCCGCCGGCCCGGCGCGTCGTCGACCGGATGCGCGACGCCGAGAATCGGGGGTTTCGCTACGGCTGGACGTTCGACTCGCCCGTGCTGTGGCAGGAGCCGTTCGTCATTTACCCGCAGATCCTGGCCGCGACCAGGTCGATGATCGTCGGGCCGATGGTGACCAACCCCGGCACCCGGGACTGGTCGGTCACCGCGTCGCTGTTCGCCACGCTCAACGATGAGTTCGGCAACCGCACGGTGTGCGGGATCGGGCGCGGCGACTCGGCCCGGCGGGTGATCGGCCAGCCGCCCAACTCGCTGGCGACGCTGTCCGACGCCATGCGGGTGATCAAGGACCTCGCCGAGGGCCGCGAGGTGACCCACCACGGCGTCACGATCAAGATCCCGTGGGTGCGCGACGGCAGGCTGGAAATCTGGATGGCCGCCTACGGCCCCAGGGCGCTGCGGCTGGTCGGCGAGCAGGCCGACGGCTTCATCCTGCAGACCGCCGACCCGGACATCGCGCGCTGGACGATCGGCGCCGTCCGCGCCGCCGCCGCCAGCGCGGGCCGCGACCCGGACGCGATCACCCTGTGCGTGGCGGCCCCCGCGTACGTGGGGGACGACGTGGCGCACCAGCGCGACCAGCTGCGCTGGTTCGGCGGCATGGTCGGCAACCACGTGGCCGACCTGGTGGCGCGCTACGGCACGTCGGGTCCCGTGCCCCGCGTGCTGACCGACTACATCGCCGGCCGCGAGGGCTACGACTACTCCCACCACGGCCGGGCCGGCAACCCCTCCACGGACTTCGTCCCCGACGAGATCGTGGACCGCTTCTGCCTGCTCGGCCCCGCGCCCGCGCACGTGAACCGGCTGACCGAGCTGGCCGAGCTGGGCGTGCACCAGTTCGCCCTGTACCTCATGCACGACCAGGCCGACGAGACCCTGGCCGCCTACGGCGCCGAGGTCATCCCCGCGTTCGCGTAGGGGATCCGGCGGAGCGGTACGCGGCGGATCCGCGTCGGTGGGGGGGGCGACGTGCTCGAATGCGCGTCTGTGCGGGGCAGCGCGCCTCCAATGCGCGTCTGTGCGGGGCAGCGCGCCTCCAATGCGCGTCTGTCGGCGTAGCCCAACGACGCTCCCTCGACGCACGCCTCCCCTGATGTCCGCTTTACCCCCCAATTTCCGGTTCTTGTGACTCCTCGGGTCGCGGGCAGGGTGCTTTCTGGCGGATTTCCGCCCACCGGTGGGCGGAAATCCGCCAACGATCTTGATCGCGGCCGTCGTTACATTCGTAGGTGGACCGCCGTGGCGTCGTCGTGGGGCTTGAGGCGCGGGCGGGGGTCGGCGCGCTCTTCCGCGCGGACCAAGTCGATCAGCGCGGCCGGGCCCGCGCCGGCGAGCCGTTCGAGGATGTCGCGCCAGGCGTAGCCGTACCACTCGGCCAGGCGGGTGACGCCGTCGGTGAGCAGCGCCGCGTCGATGAGCTCGGCCAGGCGGACCGACCCGCGCACGGCGTGGTACGCGGCGGCGGGGTCGGTGCTGGCGACCCAGAACCCGCCCGGCTTGTTGCGCAGCTCCCGCGCCGGGGGGCCGCCGCGCGGCAGCCGCTGGAGCTGGTCGTCGGCGATGAGCCTGACCTGCCCGCCCCGGTGGCGCACCAGCAGCGGCGAGTCGCACAGGACCAGGTAGTCCAGGTGGCCCTCGGCCGCCCGGACCACCGACACGGTGGACGACGGGGTGTCGGGGTTGTGCAGGTCGCACCCGTCGGCGTGCGCGTCCCTGGTCTCGGCGATGGCGGCGGCCAGCAGGTCGGCCAGCGCGGTGTCCTCGATAAGGGTCAGTCGGCGCCCGAGCGCCGCGGCCAGCGTGCGCACCAGCCACCGGACGTCGTGCGCGCAGCCGCTGGCGGCGCCCGCCCGGGCCGTGACGCCGTCCAGCACCATCGCCCAGTCCGGGCCCGCCGCGGCGAAGTCCTCGTTCCGCCGGCCTGGGGTGCTCCGCGTCGCGAGGGTGATCTGCACGGCTGCCGCCCGGCCTGGTCAGGCCAGGAACTCCTCGAGCCAGGCCGTGTGGTAGCGCCCGGAGCGGATGTCCGGCACGCCGAGCAGGCGCCGGTGCAGCGGCGCGGTGGTGGTCAGGCCGCCGATCTCCAGCTCGGCGAGGGCCTGGGCGACCCGGTCCAGCGCCTGCGGCCTGCTGCTGCCCCACGCGCAGAGCTTGGCCACCAGCGAGTCGTAGAACGGGGGGACGACGGTGCCCGGCGCGAGCGCGTGGTCGATCCGGACGCCTGGCCCGCCGGGCAGCACGAGTGAGGTCACGGTGCCTGGCCGCGGCAGGAACTTCCTGTCCGGGTCCTCCGCGTTGATCCGGCACTCGACCGCGTGGCCGCGCAGTTCGACGTCGTCCTGCCGGACCGACAGCGGCTGCCCGGCCGCCACCCGCAACTGCTCGGCGACCAGGTCGAGGCCGGTGACGAGCTCGGTGACCGGGTGCTCCACCTGGATGCGGGTGTTCATTTCCATGAAGTAGAACTCGTTGACGTCGAGCAGGAACTCCACCGTGCCCGCGCCTGCGTAGCCGACCCGGCGGGCGAGCCGCACGGCGGCCGCGGTCATCCGGTCCCGTACGGTCGGCGGTAGGCCGGGCGCGGGCGCCTCCTCGAACAGCTTCTGCCGGCGCCGCTGCAGCGAGCACTCCCGCTCGTAGCAGTGCACGACGCTGCCGAGCGAGTCGGCGAGCACCTGCACCTCGACGTGCCGGGCCCGGGCGATGCTCCGCTCGACGTACACGGCGTCGCTGCCGAACGCCGCCGTCGCCTCGCGCTGCGCCGCCGGCAGCGCCGAGCGCAGCGCGGCCTCGTCCGCCGCCGGCCGGATGCCGCGCCCCCCGCCGCCGGCGGCGGCCTTGACCAGGACCGGGTAGCCGACCCGGTCCGCCGCCGCGACGGCCTCGTCCGCGCTGGCGACCAGGCCGCTGCCCGGCACGAGCGGCACGCCGGCCTCCCGCGCCAGGACCCGGGCGCGCGCCTTGTCGCCAATGGCCGCGATGGCGGCGGCCGGCGGCCCGACGAACGTCAGCCCGGCGGCCGCGACCGCCCGCGCGAACGCGGCGTTCTCGCTGAGGAAGCCGTATCCGGGATGGACGGCGTCGGCCCCGGCGTCCTTCGCGGCCCCGATGAGCGCGTCGATGTCGAGGTAACTCCTGGCCGCCGGGGGCGGCCCGATCAGGCGGGAGTCGTCGGCCATCCGGACGTGCGCCGCGCCGGAGTCCGCCTCGGAGTAGACCGCCACGGCTGCGGCGCCGACGAGGTGGCAGGCCCTGATCACGCGGACCGCGATCTCGCCCCGGTTGGCCACGAGCACGCGGCGCAGCGGCCCGCCGGCGCCCGGCGTCGGATCCATGTTCTGCCCTCCCGGCGGTGCTCACCGCGGCACCGGCCGCTTGCCGCGTCAACCCTACCGACGCCGCTGACGTGCGGTAGCGTACGTGCCCCAGATCTGCACACCCAGGAGGACCCGATGAGCCTTGACGAGGCCTCGCGCCAGCTCGAGCAGGCCATCCACGACGCGCAGGTGGCGTTCGACTGCATCGGCCTCGGCCACATCGACCGCGCTCACACGAACGCGCTGACCGCGCGGACCGCCGCCGACGCCGCGGAGACCGTGCTGCGCGCCGCCCTCCGCGACATGAACGTCCCCGCCGACGACGACGACCTCTAGGCGGCAGCCCGGCCAGGCGGCCGCCGGGACCGCGGCGGCCGAGCTTGAACGCTAGCCGGCGGGCGGCGGCGGGCCGGGCAGCATGGGGCCGCCGGGGTTCACGGCACCTGGTCCGGGCGGGAGCAGCGGGAGGATCTGGGCCCACTGCGCGGCCTGGCAGCTGAAGGTCCGGCTGAACCGGACGGAGATCCACACGCCGTCCCACCATCCGGTGATCGTCGTGATATGCGTGCTGTAGACGATCATCGCGCACATCACGCCGCGCGGCAGCGGGGTGAACGGATCCCACACCTCGCTGAGCACCTGGCACGCCCGGGCCGGGTCCGGGAGGGTGCCGCCGTCCGGGCCGCAGGTCAGCGTCCACTGCTCGACCGGGGCGCTGGGCGACGCCTGGACGGTGAGCAGGAGATCCGCTTGCGGTCCCCAGGGCGCCGGCTGCGCCGGGCCGCCCGGGATCACCGGTGAGCCGCCGGCGGGCGTTGCCCGCGCGGCCGAGCCGGGCAGCGCTGCCTGGGCGAGTGCCGGGCTGGCGGTGACGCCGGCCAGTCCCAGGCCGAGCGCGACGATAAGCGTCGCAGTCTGTGCATTACGCGCAAATGCCCTGGTCAGTAGAGGCTTCATATTAGTAATGACGCGAATACTCAGGGTAAGCGTTGCTCACCCGGCCGATCCGGTGGGATATGTCCCGAGTCGGTGATCGACCTGTCCCGCTACCGGAGCTACGACGACATCGGCCCCTACCTGAAGGCGTTCCGGACCAGCGCGACCTTCGGCGGCGCACCGACGCTGTGGCGGTTCCGCGTGTCGGCGCGGACCTGCCGGGCCGAAGGCAGCGAGCTGTCGCCGCAAGGCCTGGAATTCCCGCAGGTGGACGGCAGGCGGGCCACCGGCGGGTACCGCATCGTCTACGGGGTCTTCACCGACGCGGACCGGGGCCTGTCCGGGCGGATCGGCCGCGTCGACCTGATCACCGGCACGACCGACGCGTGGGACGCCGGGGCCGGGTCGCTCGTCTCCGAGCCGATCTTCGTCCCGCGACCGGGCGGCGAGGACGAGGACGACGGCTGGCTCGTCGCCCTCGCCTACGACCCGGGCCGGCAGGCGACCGACGCGGTCGTGCTCGACGCGCGAGACCTCGCGGCCGGGCCGCTGTTCACCGCGCACCTGCCGGTCAGCGCCGGCATGACCTTCCACGGCGCCTGGCGCCAGGCAAGCTGAGCGGCACCGCTCTGGTGCGGCGGGGAGCAATCCCGCCCCGCGCCCGCCGTCAGTTGATCCCCGGCTGGATCGCCGCGTCGAAGCCGCCGTGCGCGCCCGGGTCGCCGGACCGCTCCACCGTTCCCAGCGGCGCCCGGTGCCAGAGCCAGCAGTCCAGGTCGGCGGCCGTTCCGCTGATCTCCGCGGCCGCCGCGGCACCGGAGTCGCTACCGGCGGCGCTGACGGCGGCCTCGTCGTAGGAGGTCCCGTCGTCCGGGTCGGTGCCGCTGAACCGGCCGGGCGTCACCAGCCACGAGTCACCCGTGTCGGTGGCGCGCAGCCGGACCGTCCCGCCCGGATCCGGGGTGAACCTTCCCCAGTCAGGCAGCCAGCCGTACATGACCCGCAGCGCCTCGTCGACCCCGTCGGCGGCCAGCCGCGCGTCGAGCGGGGTCCGGCTGCCCGCGGCGAGCTCCGCGTCGACCCGGTGGATGAGCGCCTCGTGCGCCTGCCGGCGCCGGATGAACCCGACGGTCTTGTCGTCCGACCAGGTCCAGGCGTAGGCGTCCGCGCTGGCCGCGGCCAGGGCCTCGCCCAGGTCGCCGCTCGCACGCCGGTAGAACGCGAGCAGGCCGGCGCGGTCGGCCGGGCGCTCCGGCTTGCGCTTTTCCGCCTCGTCGCCCGGCACCCGCTCGCGCACGATCGTGCCCCAGAAGAACTGCACCTCCGCGAGGTGCCAGAGCAGGTCGTCGGCGCCCCAGTCCGGGCAGGACGGCACGCGCGCGTCCGGCGCGACCTGCTGGACGGCCTCCGCGAAGCGAGCCGACTCGCGGGCCAGGTGGCCGAGATAGTCGATGTCCTTGCGCATGGCGCCCAGGCTATCGGCCGCCTCTGTCAGCGCCGGTGGGCTATCTCGGTGCTGCCCACGTGCGTGTCGAGCCAGTCGGACAGCGGGCGGGAGGCCCGGAAGAACCCGGCCACCCGGTCCTTCGCCGCGGCCGTGCCCATCCACGCGGCGGCCGGCCAGTCCTGCCACGTGGTCAGGCCCTTGTGCCGGAGCAGGTCGGCTCGCGGGTGATCCTTGGGATAGCCGCGCGGGGCGCTCTTCAGGCTGCCGTGACCGCTGACCGTGATGCCGTGCTCCTCGACCGAGGCGATGGCGCCGCGCAGCCCCTCGCCGGTGGCGTCGTCGGCGACCGCGCGACGGTACCGCTCCAGCTGATCGGGGGCCATCTCGTACATCCCGCTGCCGGCCGCGAGCCCCGCCGCCGAGAGGTGGACGTAGCCGCCGCGGGCCAGCGTCGCGCCGATCGCGGTCTTGTACGGCGTCTTGTCGGCGCTGAACCGGACGTCACGGTACGGGCGGAAGATCCTGCCCTCGCCGAACTCGGCCTCCAGCTCCGCGAGCAGCGCGGCCATCGGCGCGTGCACGTCCCGCTCGTAGACGTCCTTGTGTGCGGTCCAGTAAGACTTGGAGTTGTCGGCCGCCAGGCCCTCGTAGAACTCCATCGCCTCGGCGGGCCATCCGCTGAATGCCACCGGTCCCCCTGATCAGCTGGTAAGGGATTCGATTCGCCCGGTCATGCTACCGGCCCATCAGTCGCCACAGCAGCGCGCATCGGCCACCTGCGGGCGGCCCTCCGTTGCTCGAACCGCTGCGCCCGCTGGCGAGAGGCAGGATTCGCGGGCTTCTGTGCTGGAACTGCAACTGCGGCATAGGTCAAATGCGAGACGATCCGTTGATCATGTGGGCAGCGATGACGTACATAACAAGCGGGCAAGGAGGATCCGCGTCTATCAGAGAGTGAATCGAGCCGGGCGCTTGGTCGGTGACGAACGAGAGATCGTCCCGGCGGCCGTACCGGACGGATTGCGTCCGGTTAACGTTGTCATCGTCAAGGCTAAACGCGTGCCGCAACGGCCCGGGTGCGACGCCAGGCCCAGCCGCGCCCGAGGCCGTAGGACAGCGCGCCGAAGGCGCCGACGAAGAACCCGACCGGCCAGTTGTACAGGTAGGAGGCGGCGATCGCCGCCCACACGGTGATCAGCGCGATCACGACGGAAAGGCCCAGGGCGAGCCCGGGCCGGCTGGTCAGGGACCTGGCGGCGGCCGGCGGCCCGATCATCAGGCTGAAGATCAGCAGCGCGCCGACCACGGGAACTGTCATCGTCGTCGCCAGCGCGACGACGACGAGAAAGCCGGTCTCCACCAGGTGGCCGCGGACTCCCTTCGCCTCTGCCATCTCCGGGACCACCGAGGAGACCATGAGCGGCCGGTAGAGGACGATGATCGCCGCGATGCAGGTGACGCCCAGCAGCGCAACCGGCAGGATCTGGCCGGAGTTCACCCCCAGCACCTCGCCGAACAGCAGCGAGTAGATCTCCGGCTCGTACTCGGTCGTCCGGCTGAGGAACGCGGCGCCGAGGGCGAGCATCATGACCAGGGCCAGCGCGGTGGCGACGTCGTGCCGGCCGCGCCGCCCGAGCGAGCCGATCCCCAGGGCGCCGAGCAGGGAGAACACCCCGAGCCCGATCAGCGTGTTGATGCCGAGCAGGGCCGCGCCCGCGGCACCGGCGAACGCGCCCTTGGGAATGGCGTGCGCGGGAAAGGCCGAGCCGCGCAGCACGACGAAGAACCCCACGACCCCCGCGACGGGAGCGACGATCGTGGCGACGATCCAGGCGTTGGTCATGAAGCTCGCGAACATGGTGCTCCCGCCCGGCTCAGGCCGCGATCTGGTCCGGGCCGGTCTCGGCGGCCGCCGGCCCGGCGAGTTCCCGGCGCGCGGCCGCCGCCCGCGCCGCCGGCGCCAGGCCAGAGGCCAGGTACGCGGCGAAGATCACGGCGACGATGAAGAAGCTCACCGGCAGCCCCTGCTGGCTCGATCCCCAGTAGAAGCTGTCGTAGGCCAGCAGCACCCCGAGCCAGGTGGCGCCGACGCCGATCGAGCAGGCGACGACGATGGCCCGGCTCACCCGGCTGGTCAGCCGCAGCGCGGCCGCGGCGGGGCCGATCAGCAGGGCGGTCGAGAGGATGGCGCCGACGGCGACGGACGACAGCCCGACCGAGACGGCCAGGGCCAGCATGTAGAGCAGCCCCACGACGCGGACCGGGACGCCCCGGGCGGCGGCGATGTCCGGGCTCACCGTGCTCAGCAGCAGCGGGCGGTAAACGGCCGCGACGGTAGCGAGCGCCGTCACGCTGAGGATCACCACCACCGGGATCGTGCCGCTGGTGATGACGAAGATCGAGCCGAACAGGATCGTCTGCGGGGCGCCGGCCGTCGCCCCGGAGAAGGTGCCGAGGTAGAGGAACAGCGCGGTCAGCCCGATGGCCGCGCCGAGCACGATGCCGGTCGCTAGATCCCGGCCCCGGACCCGCCGCACGCCGATCAGGTCCATCACGCCGGCGCCGATGACGCCCAGGCCCACGAACCCGGCGACCGGGCTGAGGCCGAGCAGCAGCGCGCCCGAGCCGCCGGCCGCGGAGACATCACCGAGCGCGTGCCCGCCGAACGACTGGCCGCGCAGCACGGTGAACACGCCGGTCACGGCGGAGACGACAGCGGCCACGCCGCCGATCGTGACGGCCACGCGCACCTGCGGGCTGGCGAAGAAGCCCGGCTCGAACACCCAGGTATACAGCTGGTGCACGGCGATCAGCCCGCCTCGAGCCCGTGCTCGGCGGTCAGGGCCGGCTCGCCGTCGGCCGGGCCCGCGACGACCAGCACGCGCCCGTGCACGTGCAAGACGTCCACGTGCTGGCCGTAGAGCCTGCTGAGCACGTCGGCCCGGACGACCTCGTCGGCGGGCCCGCTCGCCGCCCGCCCGTCGGCCATGTAGACGACGCGGTCCATCACGGGCAGCAGCGGGTTCATCTCGTGGGCGGACAGCAGCACGGCGATCTGCTGCTCGCGAGCGATCCTGGCGAGCAGCGCGACGATCTCCTGGCCGCTCCCGATGTCCAGGTTGGCCAGCGGCTCGTCCAGCAGCAGCAGGCGGGGGCGGCTGATCAGGGCGTGCGCGATCAGCACCCGCTGCTGCTCGCCGCCGGACAGGTTCCCGACCCGGGCATCGGCGAAGCGGTCGGCGTCGACGGCGCGCAGCATCTCCCGGACCGCCTCGCCGCGCTGCCTGGAGCGCAGCGGCACGCCGAACCGGTTCCCGTCCAGGCCCAGCGCCACCAGGTCCCTGGCCCGCATGGGCATGTCGGGGTCGAGCAGTACCTTCTGCGGGACGTAGCCGACCGACCGGTTCTGCCGGGACAGGGGCCTGCCCAGGACCGCGACGCTGCCGCGCGTGGGCCGCTGCAGGCCGAGGATCACGCGGAGCAGCGTCGTCTTCCCGGCTCCGTTCGGGCCTATCAAACCGGTGAACTGCCCGGCCTGCACGGTAAAGCTGACGTCATCGAGGATCTGGCGTCCCGACAGCGACACGCTGACGCCGTCGACCGCAAGCACCTGCGGGGTCATCGCCCAGGTCTGGGGCTGCTGGGTCATCACAGCTTCTCCGTGGAGATCTTGCTGGCCACTGCCTTCTGCAGCGCGTTGACCTCGGCCAGCATCCACGACTGGTAGGTGTAGCCCGGCGTGGGCATGGTCTCGTAGACGCCGACAACCGGTGTCCCGGCCGCCAGCGCGGTGTCGCGGATCGACGTCGTGAGCGAGCTGACCACCTGCTGGTTGTAGGCGAAGACCTTGACCTTGTGCCGGGTGAAGAAGCCGTTCTCCAGCGCGATGTCCTGCGGCGCGGGCTCGTGGCCGCTCATGATGCCGGCCTGGAAGCCGAACGGGGTGAGGTTGACCGCCCCCATGGCCTGCAGCAAGTAGTCGGCGACCGGCTCGGTGGTGGCCACCGGGACGCCCGCGTATCTCGCCTTGAACCGCGCGATGGCGTCCAGCCACGGGGCCAGCGACCGGTCGAACGCGGCCAGGTTGGCCCGGAAGTAGGCGGCGTGCGCGGGCAGCAGGGCCGACAGGTCGCTGGCCATGGCCCTCGCCACCACGGGCATGGTCTTCGGGTCGTACCACAGGTGCGGGTTGGGAGTGGTGTCGGGCAGTCCCAGCAGGTGCTGGGCCACGATCACCTTCCGCCCCTGGTTCGGCGAAGCGGTCTCCATGTTGCTGATCCACGTGTCGTAGCCCACGCCGTTCTGCACGATCAGCCCGGCCGAGCTGACCTCCTGCGCCACCCGCGGGCTCGCCTCGAACGCGTGCGGGTCGGTGTTGGGGTTGTTCAGGATCGCGGTCACGTGCACGTACCGGCCGCCGATCTGGCTCAGCACGTTGGCGTACTCGTTCTCGGCGCCGATGGCGTTGACCACCGTGGTGCCGTTCGCCGTCGTCATCGTCGTCGCCCCGCGCGAGCACCCGGCGGCCAGCAGCGCCAGCGCGGACAGCGCGCCGGTCAGGACGATGCGGCGGGCTGGCCGGCGGGGAGGACGGGCCGGCTGCCAGCGTGTCATGATGGGCATAGACTAAAACATAGTCTCAGACTGGGTCTCATTGCAAACTAAGTTAGCAGGCCCATGCCGGGAGATTGCATAAGCAGATGAGCATGTGTATATGTGGCGTGGTGCCAGGCGGGACCAAGGGCTTCGAGGCGGCGGGAGAGCTGCTGAAGGTGCTCTCTGCCCCCGCCCGGCTGGCGATCGTCGCCGAGCTCGCCGAGCAGCCCAGGTTCGTTCACGAGCTGGTCGACCGGCTGGGGATGAGCCAGCCTCTGGTCTCCCAGCACCTGCGGGTGCTGCGGGGTGCCCGGCTGGTCGGGGTCGAGCGCCACGGCAGGGAAGCGGCGTATTCCCTGGTCGACCACCACGTCGCCCATATCGTCGCGGACGCTGTCCATCACAGCAAGGAGGACCGATGACCGCCGCCGGACAGCAAATGGCCAGCGACCTGCACGACGTGGTGGAGCGGCGCCTGCGCCGGATCGATCAGCGCTACACCGCCGGGCGCCGGGCCATCATCGGCCTGCTGGTCAGCACCGGCCACCCGGTGAGCATCGCGGACATCGCCGACCGCCTGCCCGACCTGCCGCGCAGCTCCGCCTACCGGCACCTGGTCGACCTGGAGACGGCCGGGCTGGTCCGCCGGGTCACCGCCAACGACGAGTTCACCCGGTTCGAGCTGGCCGAAGACCTCACCGAGCACCACCACCACCTGGTGTGCGTGAACTGCGGCAAGGTCATCGACGTGACGCTCCCGGCCGGCTTCGAGCAGGACCTGGCGGCCACGATCGGCAAGCTCTCCGACGCCGAGGGCTTCGAGGCGCACAGCCACCGCCTTGACGTGCTCGGCGTCTGCGCCGCCTGCCGGTAAGGCGGGGCGCCGTGGTGACGCGGGGAAGGACCTGGTCGGTATAGAAGCCCATGTCCCTGAGTGTGACCGAGCACGCGGACAGTCTGGCCGCAGCCGCCCCGCGCGCGCCCCCACGTTCACCCAGGGCCCGCCCGGCAGGAGGTGGCGGCTGCTAGCGTTCTGAAATGAACCCTTTTCAACCTCAGGAGATCCGCCCGGCTCTCCGCGATAGATAGCGGGCGGTTGAAAAGGGCTCAAAGTGACAGCCACCAGTGAAGGAGGCGGCGATGCCGGCCAGGGGAAGCGCGGAATGGAAGGGTGACCTGCGGTCGGGTGCCGGCACGTTCACCGCCGGCGACACGATCAGCGGCGAGTACTCCTTCAGGTCGCGGTTCGAGGACGGCCCGGGCGCCAACCCGGAGCAGCTGATCGCCGGGGCGCACGCGTCCTGCTTCTCGATGGCCCTGTCCAACAGCCTGGCCGAGGCCGGCACGCCGCCCGAGTCGGTCCGCACCGACGCCACGGTCACGCTGCGGCCCGTGGACGGCGTCCCGACGATCACGAAGATCGCGCTGGTCACCGTCGGCCGGGTGCCGGGAATCGACGAGGCCACCTTCCAGAAGCACGCCGCCGACGCCAAGGCCGGCTGCCCGGTCAGCCGGGCCCTGGCCGGGGTGCCAGAGGTCACGCTCGAGGCGACGCTGGAGAGCTAGCCCCCGCTACTCTCATGATCAACCTCACTCATGATCAACCTCACTTTCCATTCATTTGGCTAGGATAAAACGGGCTAAAACAGGACATAAATGTGGCCGAACGCATGGAAAGTCGTGTCCTAAGACCGTGCCGTGCTGAGAGGGCTGCGGGGAAGCGCGCGTGATCGAGGCGGTCGTATTCGACCTTGACGGGGTGCTGATCGACTCCGAGCCGGTGTGGGAGCAGGTGCGCCGTGAGGTGGTGGCGGAGCACGGCGGTCGCTGGGCCCCGGACGCACAGCAGCGGCTGATGGGCATGAGCACGGCCGAGTGGGCCCGCTACCTCAGCGAGGATCTCGGTGTCGGGCTCTCGCCGGACGCGGTCGCCGCGCTGGTCATCGAGCGGATGGCGGCCCGCTACGCCGGCGGGCTGCCGCTGCTGCCGGGAGCGGCCGAGACGGTCAGGGCCCTGGCGGCCCGCTGGCCGCTCGGGCTGGCGAGCTCGTCGCCGCCGGAGCTGATCGGTGCCGTCCTGGACGCCGCCGCGCTGCGGGACTGCTTCGCGGCAACGGTGTCCGCGGACGAGGTGGCCCGCGGCAAGCCGGCCCCCGACATCTACCTCGCGGCGGCGGACCGGCTCGGCCGCCCGCCGCGGCGGTGCGCCGCGGTGGAGGACTCGACGAACGGCCTGCGCTCGGCCGCCGCCGCGGGGCTGCACGTGATCGCGGTCCCGCGGCCGCGATACCCGCCCGACCCGGCCACCCTGGAAGCGGCCGAGCTCGTGCTCCCCGGCCTCGCCGGGCTCACCCCGGACGTCGTCGCCGCGCTGCCCGGCTAGCCGCCGCCGTCCCGGCCCGATCCAGGATTATCCCGGGTGAAGGCGATTGGCATCGGACTGTATACCGAGTAGAATTCTCAGCATGATACCCGATTCGACGCGGTCATGAGCGTCCGCCACGCTCTGCTGGCGCTGTTGAGCGAGGGCCCCAAGTACGGGCTCCAGCTGCGCGAGGAGTTCGAGGCGGGCACCGGCGAGGTGTGGCCGCTGAACGTGGGCCAGGTGTACACGACGCTGCAGCGGCTGGAACGCGACGGCCTGGTGGAGTCCGAAGGCACCGGGGACGACGGCCCGCAGAAGGGCTTCCGGATCACCGCCGAGGGCGAACACGAGCTTGCCGCGTGGCTGCGCACGCCGCCGGACCTGGCCTCGCCGCCGCGCGACGAGCTGGTGATGAAGGTGCTGGTGGCGCTGCGGGTGCCCGGCACCGACGTGCACGAGGTGATCCAGGTACACCGCCGCTACCTGGTGGAGCTCATGCAGCAGTGGACCCGGATCAAGGAGCAGGAGGCCGAGTTCGACCTCAGCCTGGGGCTGGTGGTGGACGCCGAGCTGTTCCGGCTCGACGCGGTCACCCGGTGGCTGGACGCCGCCGACGGCCGCCTCAAGCGCGCGGCGGTCGAGCCTCCCCGGCCCGCCCCGGCGGGGCTACCGCGGCTGCGCCGCAGGATGGGGGTCGCGCGATGAACGTGCTGGAGCTTCGCGGGGTGTCGAAGACGTACGGGGCGGGCCCGGCCACAGTGCACGCGCTGACCGATCTGAACCTGTCGGTGCAGGCCGGCTCCATGGTGGCGGTGATGGGGCCGAGCGGCTCGGGCAAGTCCACGCTGCTGACGATCGCGGGCAGCCTGGAGGATCCCACCGACGGGGAGGTGCTGATCGGCGGCACGGCGCTGTCGGGCATGTCGCGCAACGCCAAGGAGGTCATGCGCCTGCTGCACCAGGCGTGCCGGCAGGGCGTGGCCGTCGTGGTCGTCACCCACGACGCGCAGCTGGCCTCGTGGGCCGACCGCGTGGTGTTCCTGCGCGACGGGCGCATGGTCGACCAGACCTCGCCGCGGCCCGGTCCCGAGTCGCTGCTCACCCCGGGGCCGGGCCAGTGAGCAGCGCGCTGCGCGAGCACCCGGCCCAGGCGAGGCCGGCGAACGGGGGCGTTCCCGCGCGCCGCGCGGTGATCCGGTGGGCCTGGCGGCTGCTGCGGCGCGAGGTGAGGCAGCAACTGCTCGTCTGGTGGCTCGTCGTCGTCGCGGTGGCCGCCACCTTCGTGGGGGGCGGCGGTGGCCACCAACACGCCGCCGCCCGCGGACGCCGGCTTCGGCACCGCCCAGGACACGGCCACGTTCCAGGCGCCGGACCCGCACCTCGCCGCCCAGATCGCCGCGCTGCGGCACCGCTTCGGCCGCATCGACGTGATCGAGAATCAGGCCATCGCCGTTCCCGGCTCGGTCAGCACCTATCAGGTGCGTTCCCAGGATCCGAACGGCCCTTACGGGCGCCCCTTGCTCTCCCTGGTCAGCGGGCACTATCCCACCGGGCCGGGTCAGGTGGCGGTGACCAGCGGCGTGGCCTCGGCCCTCGGCCTCAAGACCGGCGACCTCTGGCACCAGGGTGGCACCGCACGCCGGGTCAGCGGCATCGTCGAGAACCCGCAGAGCCTGCTGGACGAGTTCGCGCTCGTGGTACCCGGGCAGGTCACCGCGCCGACCCAGGTCACCGTGCTGTTCGACGCGCCCGGCGTGCGCCCCTCCTCGATCGGGCCGAACGTGCAGACCCCGGGCTCGGCGTCCTCGGGCAACGCGCTGAATCCCGAGACCATCGTGCTCGGGCTGGCCACGATCGGCATGCTGCTGATCGCGCTGGTGGGCGTCGCGGGTTTCACCGTGCTGGCGCAGCGCCGGCTGCGTGCCATCGGGATGCTCAGCGCGCTTGGCGCCACGGACCGGAACATCCGCCTCGCGGTCCGGGCTAACGGGACCCTGGTTGGGATCACCGGCGCGCTGGCCGGGGCCCTCCTTGGCCTGGCGATCTGGCTGGCCTACCGGCCGACCGCCGAAGCCGATGCCCACCACGTGATCGGCGCGTTCGCGTTGCCGTGGATCGTGATCGGTCCCGCGATGGCCGCTCGACTGAGTTTCGATGCATAGCACATCTATATAGATACGCTATACTTCTCCTCATGGACGAGGAGACGACGAACGAGCCAGCCGCCCGGGCGGCCAGCGAGGCGCTGTACGGGTTGCTGAGCGCCGCGGTGCGGCGCGGGCCCCGCGAGATGAGCCTGACCTCGCTGGCGACGCTGGCGACGCTGGACCGCAGCGGACCGCGGCGGATCACCGACCTGGCCCTCATCGAGGGGGTCGCGCAGCCGTCGATGACCGCGCTGGTCAGCACGCTGGAGCGGGCCGGGCTGGTCGAGCGGCGCGGTGACCCGGCGGACAAGAGGGTCGCGCTGGTGGCGCTGACCCCCGCGGGAGCCGAGCTGCTCCGGTCCCGCCGGCGCGCGGGCGCCGAGGCGCTCGAGCAGCTGATCGACAAGCTGCCTCCGCAGGAGGCCGCCGCGCTGACCGCGGCGATCCCGGCGCTGCGGCACTTGCGCGAGCTGGACAACGAGGACCGCGAGCCCGCTCCACGGACGCCGGGCGGTGAGCGATGAGCGCGGCGCACGGCAGCGGGCAACTGGCGCCGGCCAGCCCGTTCCGCCAGCCCAAGGGCGTGTGGGCGGTCGCCTTCGCCTGCGTCGTGTCGTTCATGGGGATCGGCCTGGTCGACCCCATCCTGCCCGCGCTGTCCAGCCAGCTGAAGGCGTCGCCGAGCTCGGTCGAGCTGCTGTTCACCAGCTACCTGGTCGTCACCGCGGTCGCGATGCTGGTGACCGGCTGGGTGTCGAGCCGGATCGGCGGCAAGCGAACGCTCGTCGCCGGCCTGGTGCTGATCGTCGCGTTCAGCGCGCTGGCCGGCTCCTCGGGCACCATCAACGGGATCATCGGCTTCCGGGCCGGCTGGGGGCTGGGGAACGCCCTGTTCATCGCCACCTCGCTGGCCGTGATCATCGGCGCCGCGTCGGGCGGGTTCTCCGGCGCCATCATCCTGTACGAGACCGCGCTGGGGATCGGGATAGCGCTCGGCCCGCTGGTGGGCGGCGAGCTGGGCGGCATCAGCTGGCGCGGCCCGTTCTTCGGCGTCGCCGTGCTGATGGCGATCTCCCTGGTGGCCACGCTGATCTGGGTCGAGCCAACGCCGAAACCGACCCGCCGGACCTCGGTCACCGAGCCGCTGCGGGCGCTGCGCCATCGCGGGCTGGCCATCATGAGCATCACGGCGCTGGGCTACAACTGGGGTTTCTTCACCCTGCTGGCCTACGCCCCGTTCCCCATGCACCTGGGCATTCACGAGCTCGGGTACGTCTTCACCGGGTGGGGGCTCATGGTGGCGATCTTCGCCGTGTTCGTCGCACCGCGGATGCAGGCAAGGTTCGGCACCGCCCGCACCCTGTACGTGAACCTGGCGCTGCTGGCCGCGGACCTCATGGTGATCGCGGCGTTCACCTCGTCTCAGCTGACACTGATCGTGGCGGTCGTCGTGTCCGGGGCGTTCGTCGGGCTCAACAACACGCTGACCACGCAGGCGGTCATGCTCGTCGCCCCGGTGGAGAAGCCGGTGGCCTCGGCGGCGTACGGGTTCGTCCGGTTCATCGGCGGCGGTCTGGCCCCGTTCGCCGCCAGCAAGCTGGCGGCCGGCCTGAACGTGCACGTGCCGTTCTACCTCGGCGCCGCTACGGTGGCCGCGGCGATCGCCGTGCTGACCACCGGCCACTCGCTGCTCGAGCGGGCCGAGCGGCGCGGCGCGCAGGAGGTGCCGGCCGACGCGGACCGCGCCGCGGAACCGGCCGCCGCCGCCGTACCGAACGGCGCCTGGTCGCCCAACGGCACCGGACCGGCGCCGGTCGTGGCGGCGGTGGACGGCGGCCCGCTCGGGACCCGGGTCATCGACGCGGCGGCCAGAATCGCCCGGCTGCTCGGCTGTCCCGTCGAGATCGTGCACGTCGTCGAAACCGACGTCGTCGAGACCCAGGCCGCGGACGTGGAGACGGGGGAGGAGGCGACCCGCGCCGTCGCCGCGGCCGTCGCGGACCTCCGGGCCGCCGGGGTCACCGGGCACGGCCACCTGCTGCGCGTGGTCGGCGCGCACGGTGACGTCGGCCGGCGCATCGCCGATTTCTCCGCGGCCCACGGAGCCCGGATGATCGTCATCGGGCTGCCCGCGGGCGGCGGCCTGGACAGCCTCTTCGACGCGGACCTGACCAGCCAGCTGCTGCACCACGCCAGGTGCGCCGTGCACGTCATCGCGCCTGACGCGGACCGGGCCGGGACGCGGGCGAGGGAACGGATCGGCTGACCATGGCCGGCGCGGGCGAGGGGCAGCAGGGCGTGCCGGGTCCCGGCCGGCCCGACACGAAGCCGGCCGGCGGCCGGGACACCGTCGCGGTGGTCGTCGGGCTCGACGGCTCGGACACGTCCTGGGACGCGTTCTGGTGGGCCTGCGGGGAGGCCCGGCGACTGGGCGGGCAGGTGGTAGCCGTGTTCGTCAGCTCCTCGGCCGACGCGTGCCTGGCGATGGCCTCGGCCGTGGCCGGCGTCGCCGTCTGCGACTACACGGCCGTGGACCAGGCGGCCGCCGACCACGCCGCGCGGCTGCTGGCGCAGGTCCGGTCCCACGGCGACGCCGACGGGCCCGACGTGGTGTTCGTGTACGCCCGCGGCGATCCCGGCCGCGAGCTGCTGCGGGTCGCGCGCGAGGCCCGCGCCGACCTGATCGTCGTCGGGCGGTCCATGAAGGCCCGGCACCGGCTGGCCGGCTCGCTGGGGCGGAACCTCGTCCTCAACCGCACGGCTCCGGTCGTCGTGGTGGTCCCCTGATCTCGCGGCACGGCAGACTGGGAAGACAGCCCGGGCGGCCACAAAGGCCGGCCCGGCCGTGCCGGACGATCGGAGGGCAGCCGATGACCGAAGCGATCAGCCAGCCGGCCGGCGAGCCGCTGATCGCGCTGCTGGCCGGCGGCGGGCCGTCGAGCCCGGCGCTCATCGTCCCCGAGGACGGCCAGGTGCTGACCCACGCCCAGCTGGCCGGCCGGATCGAGACGCTCGCGCGGCGGCTGGCCGGCACCGGGGTCCGCCGCGGCGACCGGGTGGCCCTCACGCTGCCCAACGGCCCCGACTTCGTCCTGCTGCTGCTGGCCGTCACCGCGCTCGGCGCGGCCGCGGCCCCGCTCAACCCCGCCTACACGCAGGCCGAGTTCGCGTTCTTCCTCGCCGACATCGCTCCCCGGCTGTTCCTGATGCCGGCCAGCCCGCCGGCCGCGGCGGCCGCCGCGGCGGCCGCCGCGCAGACCCCGGTGCTCGCGGTCCGGGCGGCCGGGGACGGCCCGCCCGAGCTGACCGCCGCCGGAGACAGTGAACCAGCGGCCGGGCGCCGCCCGGCGGCGGAGCGGTCATTCGAGCCGGGCGGCGCGGACGACGTGGCCGTCATCCTGCACACGAGCGGGACCACGAGCCGGCCCAAGCAGGTCCCGCTGCGGCAAGCCAACCTGACCGCGTCGGCCCGCACGATCGCCGCGCACTACCGGCTCGGCGCGGATGACGTCTCGTTCTGCGTGATGCCGCTGTTCCACATCCACGGGCTCGTCGCGTCGGCTCTCGCGGCACTGAGCGCCGGCGGCGCGGTCATCGTCCCGCGCCGGTTCACCTCGCACAGGTTCTGGCGGCACGCGCGCGAGCAGGGCGCCACCTGGCTGTCGGCCGGCCCGACGCTGCACCAGATGATCCTCGACGCCGCCGACGAGGCCGGCCCGCCGGACACCCTGCGGTTCACCCGCTCCTGCAGCTCGGCGCTGTCCCCGGCGCTGCTGGAGCGGGCCGAACGCAGCTACCGGGTGCCCATGCTCGAGGCCTACGGGATGACCGAGGCGAGCCACCAGATGTCCTCCAACCCGCTGCCGCCGGCCGCGCACGTGCCCGGTTCGGTGGGCGTGCCGACCGGCACCGAGATCGCCATCGCCGGCGAGAACGGCTCCTTCCTGCCCGACGGCAGCGCCGGCGAGGTGGTCATCCGCGGTCCCGGCGTGATGTCCGGCTACGTGAACAACCCCGAGGCCAACGCCGAGGCGTTCGCCGGCGGCTGGTTCCGCACCGGCGACCGCGGCGTGCTGGCCGGCGGCTACCTGACCCTGCACGGGCGGATCAAGGAGATGATCATCCGCGGCGGCGAGAACATCGCGCCTGCCGAGATCGAGCAGGTGCTGCTGGCCCACCCCGCCGTCCGCGACGCGGCCTGCTTCGGGATCGCGGACGACAAGTACGGGGAGCTGGTCGGCGCCGCGGTAGCCCTCCGGCAGGAGGCCGAGGAGGCCGAGGCGGCCGCGCTGATCGAGCACTGCCGCGGCCAGCTCGCGGCGTTCAAGGTACCGGTGCGGATCGACGTGCTGCCCGAGATTCCGCGCACCCCCACCGGCAAGCTGCAGCGCAGGCGGGTCGCCGAGGTCGTCGCGGCGCGGCGGGCCGGACGGTGAAGGACGCGGCGAGGGACGCACGGTGAAGTTCGCCGTACTCGGCGCCGGGGCGATCGGCGCGTACGCCGGGGCCGCGCTCGCCCGCGGCGGCGCGGACGTCACGCTCATCGCCCGCGGCGCGCACCTGGCGGCGATGGCGAGCCACGGCGTCCGGGTGCTATCCCCGCGTGGCGACTTCACCGCGCATCCGCGCGTGACCGGCGACCTGGCCGCCGTCGCCGGCGCCGACGTCGTGCTGGTCGCGCTCAAGGCGTACAGCCTGCCGCGGATCGCCCCGCGCCTCGGCGAGCTGCTCGCGCCCGGCGCCGCGGCCATCTGGGCGCAGAACGGCATCCCGTGGTGGTACTTCCAGGGGCTGCCTGGCCCGGTGCCCGGCGGCGGAGGGCTGGAGAGCGTCGATCCGGGCGGAGTGATCGCCGCGTCGATCGCCCCCCGGCACAACGTTGGCTGCGTGGTCTACTGCTCCACCGAGATCGTCGAGCCGGGGGTGATCCGGCACATCGAGGGCACGAGGTTCACCCTCGGCGAGCCGGACGGGTCGCGGTCGCGGCGGTGCGAGGAGATCTCGGCGGCGTTCGCCGCCGGCGCGCTGCGGGCGCCGGTCGAGACCCGGCTGCGCGACCAGATCTGGCTCAAGCTCGTCGGCAACGTGGCGTTCAACCCGGTCACGGCGCTGACCCGGGCGACGCTCGGCGAGCTGGGCACGCTGCCGGAGATGCGCGACCTGCTGCGGGAGATCTTCGCCGAGTGCGCGGCGGTGGCCGCCCGGCTCGGCGTCAGCTTCCCGGTCTCGCTGGACCGGCGGCTGGCGGCGGGCCTGGCCGTGGGCGACCACAAGACGTCGATGCTGCAGGACCTCGAGGCAGGCAAGCCGCTCGAGCTGGACTGCATGACCGGGGCGGTCGCGGAGCTGGCCGGCCGGCTCGGCGTCGAGGTCCCGCACGTGCGCGCCGTGCACGCCTGCGCCAAGCTCCTGGGTCAGCTGTCCGCGCGGCATCACCCCGCGCCCGCTCACCCTGGTTGATATCCCGAACGGCTGCGCCATCGTCCCGCGCGCAGCGCCGGCGTCGCGGCGCGTTAGTCGTCGACGAGCACCGGGGTCGCCCGGACCGGCTCGACCGGCTCGACCGGCTCGCCCGGCGCGGCCGACGGCGCCCGGAGCTCGTCCAGCCGCACCAGCGCGATGCCGGCGACGATCAGCGCGCCGCCGGCGAGCTGGACGCCGGTGGGCAGCTGGCCGAGCAGCAGCCAGGCGACGAGGACCGCGAAGATCACTTCGGCCAGGCTGACGAACGACGCGAGCCTGGCGCCGAGCATGCGCGCGGCCACGATGCCCGCGACGTACGCGACGACGGCGGCGACCAGGGACAGGCCCGCGACGGGGACCAGCCAGCTGACCGGGTGGCCGGCGAAGGTGACCGTGCCGAACGTCGCGTGCATCGCAAGCACGCCCGCGCCGCCCAGCGCCAGCAGGACGACCGCGCCGACGCCCAGGCCGGCGCTCGCCAGCGCGATCGGCGGCAGGTCACCCCGGCTGCGCGAACCGAGGACGAAGTACGTGGCGAGGCCGACGCCCGCGCCCAGTCCCCACAGCACCCCGGCGAGGTCGAGGCGGACGTGGCCGATCACGCCGAGGACGAGCGCCAGGCCGGCCAGCGCGGCCGCCGAGCCGGCCAGGGTGAGCCGCCGCGGCCGCTGCCCGTGCCGGACCCACATCCACCCGACCACGAGGACGATGCCCAGGTACTCCAGCATGAGCGCGACGGCGACCGGCAGGTGGCCGATCGCGTTGAAGTAGAACAGCTGGGCCCCGGCGACGGCGACGACGCCGTACGCGACGACCAGGCCGGCGTCCCGGCGCAGCGCGTGCCAGCGCCCGCGCAGCGAGACCGCGGCCGGGATGGCCAGCACGACGGCGGCGACGCTGACCCGGGCGGTGACCGCGGCGCCCGGGGACCAGCCGGCGTCGATCAGCGACTTGGCCAGCGCGCCGGACATGCTGAACGCCAGCGACGACGCCATCGCCAGGCCGAGGCCGGCCCGCGAACGCTGCGGTGCGCGCATCGATCCGCCCCTCGCTGGATGTCATGAGCAAAGTTTGAGTATGCTAATGACACTAGGGGGGCACCGTTAGGGAGTCAAATGCTTTTTAGTCATGACACCGAGGTGGCGCTGCAGGCAGCCGCGGCGCTGGTGAACACCGACGACTCGGGCACGGAGCACCTGCCGGACGCGGCGGCGCTGGGCGAGTTCGTGCGCGCCTGGGGCTGGACCGGCCAGGTGCTCGGCACGGAGGCTGAGCTGCGGGCCGTCCGCGATCTGCGGCCCTGGCTGCGCCGGCTCTGGGCGGCCGGGCGGGACGAGGCGGCGGACACGGTCAACCAGCTGCTGCGCGACGCGAACGCGGTGCCGCAGCTCGTGCGGCACGCGGAGTGGGACTACCACCTGCACGCCACGCCCCCGGACGCGCCGCTGGCCAGCCGCATCGCGGTCGAGACCGCGATGGCGTTCACCGACGTCATTCGGGCCGACGAGCTCGGCCGGCTGAGCGTCTGCGAGTACCCGGGCTGCGGCAACGTCGTGGTCGACCTGTCGAAGAACCGGTCCCGGCGCTACTGCGAGCGGGGCTGTGGCAACCGGGCAGCGGTGGCCGCCTACCGGGCCCGCAAGGCCGCAGCCGTCTGACCAGGTCGGCCGGGAGAGCGAGGGAAGGTGATGACGCCCGTGAGCGACGTACCAAGGGTCGGCGTGGTGTTCCGGCCGCAGCTGCCGCCCGAGCGGCTGCGGGACTTCGTCACCCGCGCCGAGGAGGCCGGACTCGACGACGTGTGGCTGTGGGAGGACTGCTTCCTCGAGGGCGGCCTGGCCGGGGACGCGAGGGCCGTGCTGCACGGCTGGTGATCATGGCCGGCGCGGGTACTATCCCGGGACAAACCGGAACGACGGGACGGGCAGCATGGCCGCAGCGCAGCACGACTTCATCATCATCGGCGGCGGATCGGCCGGCTGCGCGCTGGCCAGCAGGCTGTCCGCGGACCCCGCGAACCGGGTCCTGGTACTGGAGGCCGGGCGGCCGGACTACGCGTGGGACGTGTACATCCACATGCCCGCGGCGCTGACCTTCCCTATCGGGAACCGGTTCTACGACTGGCGGTACGAGTCCGAGCCGGAGCCGTTCCTGAACGGCAGGCGGGTCTATCACGCCCGGGGGAAGGTCCTCGGCGGGTCGAGCAGCATCAACGGCATGATCTTCCAGCGCGGCAACCCGCTGGACTACGAGCGGTGGGCGGCCGATCCCGGCATGACCGCCTGGGACTACGCGCACTGCCTGCCGTACTTCAAGAAGATGGAGAACTGCCTGGCCGGCGGCGACGAGTTCCGCGGCACCGGCGGCCCGCTCGTGCTGGAGCGGGGCCCGGCCGACAGCCCGCTGTTCGCGGCGTTCTTCGCCGCCGTGCAGCAGGCGGGGTACGAGCTGACCAGCGACGTGAACGGCTACCGGCAGGAGGGCTTCGCGGCCTTCGACCGCAACATCCACCGCGGCCGGCGGCTGTCGGCGGCCCGCGCGTACCTGCACCCGGTGATGCGGCGGCCGAACCTCACCGTGCACTGCCGGGCGTTCGTGACGAAGATCCTCTTCCGCGGCGGCCGCGCGGTGGGCGTGGAGTACCGCCGCGGCACCGGGGCGGCGCAGCAGGCGCTGGCCGGCGACGTGATCCTGTGCGGTGGCGCGATCAACTCGCCGCAGCTGCTGCAGCTGTCCGGGGTGGGCCCGGCCGGGCTGCTGCGCGGGCTCGGCATCGACCCGGTGGCCGACCTGCCTGGCGTGGGCGCGAACCTGCAGGACCACCTCGAGGTCTATGTCCAGTACGCGTGCACCCAGCCGGTCTCGGTGGCGCCGGCGCTGAAGTGGCGCAACCGGCCGGGGGTCGGCGCGCGCTGGCTGTTCCGACGCAGCGGGCCCGGCGCGACCAACCACTTCGAGGGCGGCGGGTTCGCGCGGAGCAACGACGACGTGCGCTACCCCAACCTCATGTTCCACTTCCTGCCGATCGCCGTCCGCTACGACGGCTCGGCTCCGGCCGGGGGGCACGGCTACCAGGTGCACATCGGGCCCATGTACTCCGACTCCCGGGGGTCGGTGACGATCACCTCGGCCGACCCGGCCCGGCATCCCGCGCTGCGGTTCAACTACGTGTCCACCCCGACCGACCGCAGGGAGTGGGTCGAGGCGATCCGGATCGCCCGCCGGATCCTGACCCAGCCGGCGTTCGACCCCTACAACGGCGGCGAGCTGTCGCCGGGCCCCGCGGTGGAGACCGACGAGCAGATTCTCGCCTGGGTCGCCCGCGACGGCGAGACGGCGCTGCACCCGTCGTGCACGGGGGCGATGGGCACCGGCGAGATGTCCGTCGTCCACCCGGACACGATGCGGGTGCACGGCACCGAGGGCCTTCGGGTCGTGGACGCGTCGGTGATGCCGTACGTCACCAACGGGAACATCTACGCCCCGGTCATGATGATCGCGGAGAAGTCCGCCGACCTGATCCTCGGCAACACCCCGCTGCCGCCCTCCCCGGTCAGGTTCTACCGGCGCGACGCGGAGACCCCGGGCCCCCCGCCCGGCGCCGAGGCGGCCGGCTGACACCGCGGGGCCGCGGCCGGGCCCGGGCGCGGTCAGCCCCGCGCGACGGCCCGGAGGTTGTCCCGGATCGCCTGCGTCAGCGGGTGGCCGGACGGCAGCGTCCGCTCGCAGTCGGCGAGCGTGCGCTCGAGGCTGGCGGTCGCGTCGGCGAGCCTGCCGACCGTGTGGTACGCCGAGGCGAGGTTCGCCCGTGATGTCAGGGTGTCCGGGTGGTCGGGCCCCGCCACCCGCTCGTAGTCGGCCAGGGTCTGCTCGTAGAGCGGGATCGCCAGGAGCATCCGGCCGGCCGAGTGGTAGGCGGAGGCGAGGTTGCCGCGGGCCGCGAGCGTCTGCGGATGATCCGCCCCGTGCGCCCGCTCCCGGCCCTGCAGGGTCTGCTCGTACAGGGCGATCGCCTCCTTGAGCTTGCGCGCCGTGTGGTACGCCGAGGCCAGGTTGCCCCGGGTGGCCAGCGTGTCGGGGTGGTCGGGCCCCAGCACCCGCTCGCGGTCGCTCAGCGTCTGCTTGTAGACGGAGATGGCCTCCTTCATCCGGCCGGCCGAGCGGTAGGCGTAGGCCAGGGCGGCCCGCGCCGCCATGGTGTCCTCGTGCCCCGCGCCCTGGCTGCGCTCGCGCTCGCCGAGCACGCGGTCGTATTGCGCGATCGCGTCCTTCGGCCGCCCCGCGGCCTGGTAGGCCACCGCCAGGCCGGCCCGGGCGGCCAGCGTGTCCGGGTGACCGGCTCCCAGGGCCTTCTCGCTCGCGCTGACCGCCGCCCGGAAGGCCGAGACCGCGTCGTCCAGCCGCCCCGCGGCCTGGTAGGCCGTCGCCAGGTCGACCCGGGCGGCCAGCGTGTCCGGATGATCCGGGCCCAGGGCCCACTCCCGGCCGGCGATCGTGGTCTCGTACAGCCAGATCGCCTCCGGGAACTCCTGGCCCGTCAGGCACGCGCCGGCCAGCCGGGCGCGCGCCGCCAGCGCGTCGGCGTGCCGCGGGCCGAGCGCCCGCTCCCGCTCGGCGAGGTCGGCCCGCAGCAGGCTGATCGCGTCGCCGGGACGCCCGGCCGCGCCGAGCGAGGCAGCGAGCCGGTCGCGCATCGACAGCGTGCCCGGATGCGACGGGCCAAGCACGCGCGTGCTGGTCTCGGCCAGCCCCCGCCAGTAAGCGACCGCCGGGCCGGCCAGCCGGGCGGCCTCGAGGCTCTGCCCCGCCCGGATCAGCAGCGGATGGCATTCGGGCGACCACAGCAGCTCGCCGGCCGTCCGGCGCAGCGTCGCCGCGCAGGCGCGCAGGGCGCCGGCCAGCAGCGGCGGGAGGTCGGCGTCGGGCCAGGCCTGCAGCAGCGCCTCGGCCGCCGCCTTGACGGCCGGCTCCACCGCGGCGGGGGAGATCACCTGCCGTATCACGGCCTGGACCAGCGCGTGCATCCGGACCAGGCGCAGCGGGCCGCCGCCGTCGACGCTGACCAGCCCGACCCGGGCGAGGTTGCCCAGC